>WNFB01000005.1_pt1 | contig 138631 bp, 131 predicted proteins | sample 5400501 | NCBI WGS metagenome assembly WNFB01 (sample SAMN13153341, study PRJNA577476) | soil metagenome | isolation source: 200 cm saprolite under Douglas fir tree site 2 hole 1 | place: USA:California | collected 2015-04-18 | reverse complement strand
CCCCGCTCCTCCCCCTCCTGCCCAGGCGACGAAAGTGAGCCTGGCGGGTATTCGAGTCTTGTTGGTCGATGATGAAGAGCTGATCCGCCGGCCAATGGCGCGCTTTCTTGGCAAACGCGGGGCAGAGGTCACCGAGGCCGGCGATGGCCTGGCGGCGCTGGAGCGGATCCGCGGCGGCTTCGAGCCTCACGTGATCCTGGCGGATTTGCGGATGCCCCGGATGGATGGCGCCGAGTTTTATGAGCGACTATTGGAGGAGCAGCCGCGCCTGGCTGAGCGAGTGCTGTTCCTCTCGGGCGACATCACGCACCTCGCGGGTCGCGGGCTGGCCGACGTGCCACGCGACCGGGTCCTGGTCAAGCCGGTCGAGCTGGCGGAGTTGGAGCGCCGCATCGCCGACTTCCTGGGGGAGATGGCTGCCTAGATGCTGATCGTAGTGGTCTTATTTGCGACGGTGTTGCTGCGAGCGGGGATCGTGATCGTGGTCGTCTATCTGATCCTGCCTGCGACGCGCGTGTGCCCCCGCTGCGCCGCCGACCTCAGTCTGATCCGGCATCCCGTGCTGCGGCACCTCGTACCGTCCGTCGAGCATCGCTGGTGTCTGACGTGCGGTTGGAGCGGCATCGTACGCCGGACCCCGCAGCTTCCAACCACTCAGTCGCGCGTAATCAACCGCGCGGCCCGCTCGTAGAAGAAGTAGTCCCACGCCCAGTTGAGTAGCACGAACAACTTGTTGCGAAAACCGATCAGCTGGATGATGTGCACGACCAGCCACATGACCCAGGCGGGGAAGCCGCTGAGCTGCAGTCCGAAGACGTGGGCGACCGCAGCGTTCCGGCCGATCGTCGCCAATGTGCCCTGATCGCGGTAGCGGAATTGTTGCAGGGGTTTGTTGCGCAGTGTGCGCGCGATGTTGCGCGCTACCGTCTCCGCCATTTGGATCGCGACGGGCGCAACCATCGGCAGCGGCTCGCCGTTCTGTTCGCCGTACGCGGCGTCACCGATGACGTACACCTCGGGATGGCCGTTTACTTGTAGTGTGGACTCGACGGCGATACGACCCTGGCGCCCGGTTGGGAGACCAAGCCGGGCACTCAACCCCGCCGCGCGTACTCCGGCTGCCCAGATGACGGTGTGGGCGGGAATGACCTCGCCGCTCTTGAGTCGAATCTGCTGACCATCGAAGTCCGCGACTGTCGCCCCGAAGCGCACGTCGATCCACTTCCGCCAGAGCGTCTTGACGGCCGCCTCGCGCAAACGCTCCGGCAGCGACGCGAGTAGCTTGTCGGTCGCTTCCAGCAGCAGGATGCGGACATCCTTGATGTTCAGCCGGGGATAATCCTTCACCAGCACGAGCCGAATCAGCTCCGACAGCGCGCCCGCCATCTCGACGCCGGTCGGCCCGCCGCCCACGACGATGAATGTGAGTTTGGCGCGCCGCCGTTCGGGGTCTGTTTCGAGCATCGCCTGCTCGAAGCAGGTGAGCACATGGTTGCGGATGGTGACGGCGTCGCCGATGTCCTTGAGACCGAGACCGTGCTGCATCATCGAATCGAGCCCGAAGAAGTTCGTCTCGCCGCCGTGAGCGAGCACGAGGAAATCGTAGGACGTGGGTCCGCCGCTGGTATCGAGGCGGCGCTGCGCCAGGTCGACGCCGGTCACCTCGACCATGCGAAAATCGAAATTCTCTTGGCCCCGGAGAATGGCGCGGACGGGCTTGGCAATCTGCTCGGGCTCGAGTCCGGCGGTGGCGACTTGATACAGCAGCGGCTGAAACAGATGGTAGTTGTTGCGATCGAGCAGAACGACGTGAACCGGCGCGCGGCGTAAGCTCCGAGCGACCCTGAGTCCTCCGAAGCCCGCGCCGACAACGACGACTCTCTTCAGAGAGGCTAGCCGGTCAGCTTGCGCCACAGCGCCGCGATCGGGTCGTAGTTCGCATCGACGACCCGCTCTTTCAGCGGAATGATGGCGTTATCCGTGATCGTAATCGATTCGGGGCAGACTTCGGTGCAGCACTTGGTGATGTTGCAATAGCCGATCCCACCCTCGTGCCGCAGGTGCTCGCGCCGATCGGCCTCGTCGAGCGGATGCATCTCGTACACGGCGGCGCGCACCAGCATCGCCGGACCCATGAACGCGCTGTGCTGTTCATGTGTGCGGAGCACGTGGCAGATGTCTTGGCACAGGAAGCACTCGATGCATTTGCGGAATTCCTGTGGCCGTTCGACCTCATACTGATACATCCGCCACGTGCCGTCAGGGAAATCGGGGGCGCGTGGTTGAAACGCCGGGATCCGCTTGTTCACCTCATAGTTCCACGACACATCCGTCACGAGGTCTTTGATCAGCGGGAACGCTTTCATCGGCGTCACCGTGAGCGGTTCGTCGGCGGGATAATCGGACATCCGCGTCATGCACATGAGCCGGGGCTTGCCGTTGATCTCGGCCGAGCATGAGCCGCACTTCCCCGCCTTGCAGTTCCAGCGCACGGCGAGGTCCGGCGCCTGCTCGGCCTGAATGGCGTGCACGACGTCGAGCACGACCATCCCTTCGCCGGCGGCGACGGCGTACTCTTTCAGCTCGCCGCGCTCCCGGGTGCCGCGGAATAGCCGCACGCGACGCTGCTCGGACACGGTCACGCCCCTTCCTTAATGAGTTTCGCGAGGTCGGCCGGGATCGGTGGCTGCGTCTCACGCCGCACGGTCATGCGCGCGCCTTCCTTCTTTATCACAAGCTGCTCGCGCGCCTGGCGTTCATCCGACTCGGGGTAGTCGCTCCGGGTATGCGCGCCGCGGCTTTCGGTTCGCTCTAATGCGGCGCGTGCGGACGCCTCGGACACCACTAACAGCGACCGCAAGTCGATCGCCGTATGCCAGCCAGGGTTGTACTCGCGACTGCCCGTGACTCCGGCCTCGAGTGCGCGGACCTTCAGCTTGTCGAGCTCGGCCAGTGCGGTCTCGAGACCCAATCGATCGCGGATGATGCCGGCGTGGCGCTGCATGACCGCCTGCAATGCCGACTGCACGGCGAAGGGATTTTCGCCGCCCTCGCTCTCGAACGGAGCCAATGCTTCTTGCATCGCAATGTCCACGTCGCGGTCAGACACATGCGGTGGACTCCCGGCGCGCTTGGCGCTCTGCGCCGCGTGCAATCCCGCGCGTCGTCCGAACACGAGCAGGTCGCTGAGCGAGTTGCCGCCGAGCCGATTGGCGCCGTGCATGCCGCCCCCGACTTCGCCCGCGGCATAAAGGCCCGGCACCGTCGCCTCTTGGGTCTCAGCGTCGACTTTGACGCCACCCATGACGTAATGCGTCGTCGGCCCGATCTCCATCGCGTCCTTCGTGATGTCCACGTGGGCGAGCTCTTTGAACTGATGATACATGCTGGGCAGCTTCTTCTTGATGTAGTCCGGATCCTGTTTCGAGGCGATGTCGAGATAGACGCCGCCATGCGGACTGCCCCGCCCTTCCGCGATCTCTCGCGTGATCGCTTTGGAAACGACGTCCCGCGTGAGCAGCTCCGGCGGACGCCGATTCTTCTTGCGATCGCCCATCACCCACGCGTCGGCCTCCGCCTCGGTGTCGGCGAAGTCCCCTTTGAACATGTCTGGCATGTAGCGGAACATGAACCGCTCGCCGGCGGCATTCTTGAGGACGCCCCCCTCACCACGCACGCCTTCCGTGACGAGAATGCCGCGCACACTCGGCGGCCACACCATGCCGGTCGGATGGAACTGTACGAACTCCATGTCGATCAGCTCGGCGCCGGCATCATACGCGAGGGCGTGGCCGTCGCCGGTGTATTCCCAGGAATTGCTCGTGATCTGCCACGCTTTCCCGATGCCGCCGGTCGCGAGCACGATCGCGCCCGCGCGGAACAGCACGAAGCGGCCGGTCTCGCGGAAATAGCCCAGCGCCCCCGCGATCCGGCCCCCGGCCCCCCCGATGACGAACAGCTTGAAGACCGTGCACTCCATGTGGACGTCAATGCTGGAGTGCACGCCTTTGTCCTGAAGCACGCGGATCATCTCGAGACCGGTGCGGTCGCCGACGTGCGCCAGCCGGCTGTAGGTGTGGCCGCCGAACGGCCGCTGGTTGATGCGTCCATCGGGCGTGCGATCGAACAGCGCGCCCCACGCCTCGAGCTCCTTGATCCGGTCGGGCGCTTCTTGCGCGAGGATCTGCGCCATCCGCCAGTTGTTGTGCATCTTGCCGCCGCGCATCGTGTCGCGGAAATGCACGCGCCAGTTGTCTTCACCCATCACGTTGCCGAGCGCTGCTGCCGCTCCCCCTTCGGCCATGACCGTGTGGGCTTTGCCAAGCAGCGACTTGCAGACGAGCGCGACTTTGGCCTCATGCGCGCTGGCCTCGATCGCGGCGCGTAACCCGGCGCCGCCCGCGCCGATGACGACGACGTCGTAACTGTGCGTCCGGAGATCGAAAGCAGCCACTAAAAAATCCTCACGTCGTGGATCACGCCCATCGCGCACAGGCGGATGTAGACGTCAGTCAGCGCCACCGAGAAGAGAGAGCACCAGGCCCACAGCATGTGGTGCTTGTTGAGGACGGTCACGCCGCGCCACAGTCCAAAGCGGGCTTTCCCGGCGCGCGCGCAGGAGTAGCAGTCCACGCCACCGCCGATGAGATGCCGCAGCGAGTGACAGCCGAACGTGTAGCAGGACAGCAGGAAGACGTTCAGGGCCATCACGATCGTGCCGACGCCGACACCGAAGTGCCGCGGACCCGGCGCCATGACTCCCCCGCTCATGCCATTCACGGGCCAGCGCATTGCCAGGAAGACGTCGTACGCGAGAATGAAAATGAAGATTACCGCTGCGTACATGAAGAACCGATGGACATTCTGCAGAATGAACGGGAACCGAGTCTCACCTTTATAGCCGTGCCGCGGCTCGCCGACAGCGCAGGCGACAGGGTCGAGGAAAAAGGCGCGATAGTACGCCTTCCGGTAGTAGTAGCACGTCGTCCGGAATCCGAGCGGGAAAACGAGAATGAGGAAGGCGGGTGAAAGCGGCCACCAGGAGGTCTGAATCAGCGGGGAGTAAAACGGCGAGAGGTACGGTCCCCACTCATAATTCGTGCCGGTCCAGGCGGCCCACGTCGCGTAGATCGCGAAGCTGCCGAGCACGAGGGCAGTGAGCGCGGGCGCGATCCACCAGGCATCGCGCCGCAGTGTCGTCCCGAATCCCCGTTCCTGGAGGTCGCGGAGGGAGGTCGTCATAGCGTCACCGCGCCCATCGTCTGTTTGACGGCGTCGGCGGATTTCTGCAACGCCGACTGCTCGTCAGGAGTGAGTTTGACTTCCACGATTTGCTCGAGCCCGTTCCTCCCCAATTTGCACGGTACGCCACAGTAGATCCCCGACAATCCGTACTCACCGTCGAGCCACGCGGCGCAGGGCAACAGGCGCTTCTGATCGAGGACGATCGACTCGACCATCTGCACCACCGCCGAGGACGGCGCGTAATACGCCGAGCCGGTCTTGAGGAATGCGACGATCTCGGCGCCGCCGTTGCGGGTGCGGTCGACGATCTTGTCGAGCTTCGCCTTATCGAGCAGCTGCGTCACGGGGATCCCGGAAACAGTAGTGTAGGAGATGAGTGGCACCATGGTATCGCCGTGCCCGCCCAGCACCATCGCCTGGATGTCCTGCACCGACACGTCGAGGGCCTCCGCCAGGAATGCGCGATACCGTGCCGTATCGAGGACGCCCGCCATGCCGATCACGCGCTCGCGCGGGAAGCCCGTCACCTGCTTGGTGACCCAGCACATGACGTCGAGCGGATTCGACACCACGACGACAATGGCTTTGGGACTATACTGCTTGAGCCGCTGGGAGACATGTTTGACGATGTCGGCGTTGGTGCGCACGAGATCGTCGCGGCTCATGCCCGGCTTGCGTGCGATCCCGGCGGTGACGACCACCAACTCGCTGCCGGCGGTCGGCCCGTAATCATTCGCGGCGCCGACGATGCGCGTGTCGAATCCCTCGATGGGCGCCGCTTCCCATTGGTCGAGCGCTTTCCCCTGGGGAACGCCATCGATGACATCCACCACGACGACCGTGCGGGCGAGCTCCTTCTCGGCGAGCCGCTGGGCAGTCGTCGCCCCGACGTTTCCGGCGCCCACGACTGTGATTTTGTTGAGCATGGTGCGGGAAGTTTAGATGCGCTCGGTTGTTCAGGCAAACCTCATCCGCCCCGTGTGTGCATCTCCCGGTGCGGATCGGCACGCAACGCCGCAAGCGGATACAGCGCCGACCGCGCGGCGAGGCCTAAACGCTCTTCCGCGCCGCGGTCCGTGCGGCCCCGCCAACCGTTGGTGATGAGATCCACGAGCTCGCTATCGCTTGCGCCGTTGCGCAGCGGTTCGCGCAAATCGAGACCCCGCCCCGCGTAGAGGCACATGAACCACGTTCCATCGGCCGTGATGCGGCTGCGGTCGCAGGAGCGGCAGAATGGTGCAGTCGTGGACGCCACAATGCCGAACGTCGCGCCGTCCGCCAGACGGAAACGCTCGGCGGGAGCGCTGGGATCATGACCTTCGGTGACTGGCGTGATAGCACCGTATCGCTGTGACAAGACGGCGAGGATGTCGCGTCGGGAAAACACCTGTTCGGGCGACCACCCGGTCGCCCCGCCCACGTCCATGTACTCGATGAACCGCACTTCGGCGTCGTGCGCGCGCGCGAATTCGATCAGATCCACCAGTTCGTCGTGATTCACGCCGCGCATGACGACCGTATTGATCTTCAGCCGATCGAATCCGGCTGCGCGCGCCGCGGCGATGCCCGCAAGAACGTCGGCGTGCCGATCGGTACGTGCGATGTCGCGCATGCGGTCGGGGCGCAGCGTGTCGAGGCTTACAGTGATGCGGCCGAGACCAGCGCCCCGCAGCTCCGCTGCCTGTTTGGCGAGCAACAGACCGTTCGTCGTCATGGCGAGATCCCGAACGCCCGGAACTGCCGCGAGCATGCGCGTCAGGGCCGGCACGTCATGGCGGAGCAACGGCTCGCCACCCGTAAGGCGGACTTTGTCGGCGCCGAGCGAGGCGAATACACCGACCAATCGCGTGATCTCTTCGAACGTCAGAATGGATTGCTTGGGGAGCCAGACGTAGTCCTGCTCAGGCATGCAGTACCGGCACCGCAGGTTACAGCGATCCGTGACCGAGACGCGGACGCTGCCGAGTGGACGATTGAAACGATCAGCGATCACGCAGGCCTCCAGCCACCGGTTTCCCGGAGTGGTCGACCCAGGTGCTCGTGCCGTCCGCGTGCATTTCTTTCTTCCATATCGGCAGGCGTCTCTTGACTTCCTCGATCACATAGCGGCACGCCGCAAACGCCCCGTCGCGATGCGGCGCGGCCGCGACGATCGCGATGCTCGCCTCACCGACCGGGATCGTGCCGAGGCGATGCCGGAGCATCACACGCGCTTCCGGCCAGCGCTCACGGGCCTCGGCCAGCATCCGCTCGATCTCGGCGATTGCCATCTCGTCGTATGCGGAATACTCGATGCTCGTGACGTCATCGTCTTTGCGCACCGTGCCCATGAAGACACAGGTACCGCCGCGATCGGGTCCCTGCACCTCGGCGAGGAGCGATTCGACGGAGATCGGGTGGACGGTGAGGTACGCCATCATCCGCCCGAGAGGGGAGGCAGCAATGCTACTTCGTCGCCGTCACTCACCCGCGTGTCCAGTTTCACCTGACGGAGGTTCAGGGCGGCAAGCGGACGAGCCGGCAAGGCTTGAGCGCCGGGGACTGTTTGCCGAACGCGCGCGAGTACGTCGCTCACCGTCGCCGTTGGCGGAACGGCGACGGCCGTCGACTCGCAGCCTGTCAGCTCTGCGTAGCGCGCGAAGAACCGTACCGTGACGTTCGGCATGATCCGATTATAGTCCCGACGCCAGAGCCTGCCAGATCTTTGCCTGCTTCGGCGTCGGATTCGGCGCCCGTGTGAGCGTGAGATGGGTGAGCGTGCGCTCCTTCACGACCGCGTTGAGCGTCAGCGTGCGACCCCCGCGTTGCACAGTGAGCGTGAACGGCTGGCCGGATTTTCCTTGATACTTCGTGCGGAACTCCATTCCCCAATTTTGGTCCGCCGCCACCGCGACGCCGCCGACATTGCTCAACACATCACCCGGCTGTACACCCGCAGCTTCCGCCGAGCTGCCCGGCGTGACGGATTGCACCTGCACGCCGCCCGTGGTCGTGGGACCAGTAGAGATTCCGACGAACGGAATGCTGACGACCGAGCGGTTGATGGCCAGCCCCGCCTTGGCAAACACGGTCTCGTATGGCAATGAGTCGCGGCCATCGATGTAGCGGCGATAGAACGTGTCCACGTCGGGCATGCCGGCCGCGCGCAGCTCGTGCAGCAGATCCGCCGTCAGGAAACCCCTGTTCTGGCGATAGTACTTCGTGTACAGCGCGCGCATCACGTCATCGAGACTGTGCGCATTATCGCTGGCGTCACGGATCGAGACGTCGAGCAGAAAGCCGAGCAGCGAACCCTTCGGATAGTAGAGTTGCGAGCTATTGATGTAGACCTCGTTGATCCACGTCGCCTCACTGCCGTCCTCCACGCTCCAGGGCTCGGGTGTGGATTCCACCTGATCCATGTTCGACGTCGCGTTCCGGAGGAATTGATCCGGGGTCCAGAGGCCGGAGCGCAGGTTCGTGATGTCCGCGTAGTAGTCGGTCACGCCTTCAGACCACCACAAGAGCGGCGTGTACTGCTCGCCGTGGTAATCGTACGGCCACATCTCGGCCGGGCGAATCCGCTTCACATTCCAGAGATGGAAGAACTCGTGCGACAGCAGCGGATACATGAAGTCGCCGAGGGTGCCGGACGCATCGGCGAACGCCTGCGCCGGCATGATGTCGTACTGCGAGTAGCTGTGCTCGAGGCCGCCGCCGAATCTGACCGGCTCGTGGATGACGTTGAAGAAGATCGTGTACACATCGTAGGGCGCGTCGCCCATGATGTGGTCCTGGACCGGCGCCATTTTCGCGATCCCGTTCCGCAAATTGGCGGCCACCGCGGGCGTGTAATCCGCGGCTGGCCACAGCGCGATCCGAATCCATTTCCCGCCCGCTTGCAGAGAATCGAGGTTGTATCGGCCCACGAACGTCATCGCGTCCGCCAGCTCGTGGTAGTTGGCGGCGTGGTACTCGCCATTGACCGGTCCCTTGAGCGCAGTCGTCACATGCCAACCGCTGGGCAGGTGGAAGCGCACGTCGGCGGGACGCTCGAGGTGGCTTTCTTCGAACATAAACAGATTGGTACCGAGAAACTGACCAAAGTCGCCGCTGACGCGCGCGATGGAGAGATCGATCGTGTCGGCGAGGAAATCGAAGTCCACGATCACGTGATCGCTGCCGCCGGTCACCACACGCCACGTGTCCTTATCCCGCCGATCCCACCGGAGCGACGCGCCGGCCGGGTTCTGCGCGGTGAATCCGTGGACGTAGCGGGCGTAATTCTGGATTTCATAGTTTCCCGGACTCCACGCCGGGAGCGACACGAACAGCGTCTCTTTTCCCGCCGTGGGGAAAATGGCGGCGACGGAGAACTCCTTCCTATCCGGATTCACACTGACATCGTAGACCGTCTGCGTCTGCGAAGCCAAAAACCGGGGAAGGATGAACGTGGTGACGGCGAGCAGGGCGAGACGACACGAATGACGCATCATTACTCCGCACAAGAGGTTCGGGACTCGGAGCAGCTCACCGATAATACCCACAAGGAGAACGGCCCCGGCAGCTCCACCGGGGCCGTCCGCCAAGTCGCCACCCTGCAGCGGCTTAGGACGAAACGCGCGCGCTCGCGTCGGCGACCATCGCGCGCAACTCCTTGCTGGGCTTGAAGACAGGAACGGGCCGCGCCGCTACTTCGACGGGATCACCAGTCCGTGGATTCCGCGCCATCCGCGTTTTGCGCTGACGGATCTTGAACGTCCCAAACCCGCGTATCTCAATGTTATGCTGCTCGGCTAGCGCTGCTTTGACCGCGTCGAGGAAGGAATCCACAACCCGCGCACAGTCCTTTTTTGAAATGAGGGGACCGGCAGTGCGAGCGATTTGCGCGGTGACCTTCTCGACCAGATCGGCCTTCGTCATTGGGTCCCCCCCGTCCCGAACGTCCGCCGGGTAGCAAAGTCGGGGGCTATGATACGGGCTTACTTATTTAGTGTCAAGAGCTTGTAGGAATTGTTGAAAGTGTCCCTGGGCGTCATGTGGGCCGGGCGACGCCTCCGGATGGTATTGGACGGCGAAAATCGGGTATTCCCGGTGCCGAATACCTTCGACCGTTCTGTCGTTGAGGTTAAGGTGCGTGACCTCAAGCGACTTCGCGCCGGGCACCCCCGACGTCTCCCCGCGGACCGCAAAGCCGTGGTTCTGGGACGTGATAAGTACTTGCCCCGTTGCGAGATCACGTACTGGATGATTGCCGCCGCGATGGCCATAGGGCAGTTTGACTGTCTCTCCGCCCAACGCGAGACCCATCAGTTGATGGCCGAGGCAGATCCCAAAGATCGGTATTGTCCCGTCGGACAGATCGCGAATGGTTTCGATTGCGTATCCCACGGCGGCCGGATCGCCGGGACCGTTGGACAGGAAGACGCCGTCCGGTTCGAGGTTGCGGACGGCAGCCGCGGTCGTCGCCGCGGGCACGACCGTCACGCGACATCCGTGCTGCACAAATAGTCTCAGGATGTTGCGCTTCATTCCGAAATCGAACGCGACGACGTGATGTGCCGCGTCGGCCGGACCTTCCGTGTAGGCGTTGGGAATGGTTGCCGCGCTCGCTAAATCGAGACCGTTCATCGAGGGCGATGCCGCCAGGGCTTTCGTGACCTCGGCTGTCGGCTCCTCGCCCAACGCCAGCACTCCGCGCATCGCGCCGCGCGAGCGGATGTAGCGCGTGAGCTGTCGCGTATCGACATCGGTGATGAGCGGCACTGTCGCGCCCGCGAGCCACTCGAGCAGCGGACCCGTGGCGCGCCAATTGGATGGCGTGCCCGACAGCTCGCGCACGACCACGCCGGCGACGCGCGGGCGGTCGGATTCGACGTCGTCCGGATTGATTCCATAGTTGCCGATCATCGGCGCCGTCATCACCACGATTTGGCCGAGATAGGAGGGGTCGGTAAAGACCTCCTGATAGCCGCTCAGGTTCGTGGTGAAAACGACTTCGGCGTAGGCTTGCTCGAACGGCAGTGGCGCGGTTCCGGCGAACCAGGCGCCGTCCTCTAGGAGGACGTAAGCGGGCGCGGCCTTACGGTCGACGATTGGTCGGGGGCTTGGCCGCTGGTGGCGCGGGTGGAGGCGTTGGCGCGGGTTGCGTCTCGATCGGCAGCGGCGTCTGCTGAACCGGCGCGGGGGCTTGCTGGCCCGCCCCCTGTTGCCCCTGGAGAACGGAGCGGACCTGCGTGCCCGACTTCGACATGAACGTGAGCATCAGCGCGATGAAGAGAAAGATCCCGGCGGTCCACCACGTCACTTTGGTGAGCAACGTGGTCGCCTGGCGACCGCCCATGATCGTTTCGGTGCCCGCGCCGCCACCCAATGTGGCGAGTCCGCCACCCTGCCCCGCCTGCAAGAGTACCGCGGTGGCGAGGATGAGGGAGTCGAGGATCAGGACGGCGACGAAAAACGTGTACATGCGCCGCGCAAGATACCTACGTTGCGGCGGTGCGCACAAGCTCAGCCCAGACTTTCGGATCGAGTGACGCGCCGCCGACGAGAACGCCGTCGAGCTCCCGCTCCGCAAGAAGCTCGGCGGCGTTTTTCACGTTGACGCTGCCGCCGTACAGAATCCGTGTTTCACCCGCCCGCCGGTCCTCGAGCCAACCGCGGATCGCCCGATGCACGTCGGCGGCGTCCTGGGGTGTCGCGTTACGACCAGTGCCGATTGCCCAGACCGGCTCATACGCGACGGTCGCCTGGACCTCGACGCGAGCTCCGAACGCCGCTTCCAGCTGTCGCGTGACGACGGTCAACGTTTCTCCGGCATCGCGCTGGGCCAGCGTTTCGCCCACGCAGAGCACAGGATGAAGATCCGCGCGGACGGCAGCCGCGAGTTTCTTGCCTGTCTGCTCGTACGTCTCGCCGAATACGTGCCGGCGCTCAGAGTGACCGATCAGCGTGGCACGCGCGCCCGCCTGAGCCGCCAATGGACCGGAGATCGCGCCTGTGAACGCGCCTTTGGGTTCCCAATAAATGTCCTGGGCGCCGGCCCGCAGATCGGCGCGCTTCGCTACGGCGGTGGCGACCGCCTCGAGTGAAACGGCGGGCGGGAAAAACCAGACCTGCCGGTCCGGTCGTTCGGCGTACTGCCCCAGAAATGTCGACAGATAGGTCCGCGCGTCGGCGGGACCGATATGCATCTTCCAATTGGCCGCAAAAAGGAGCGCTCTCAAGCGTCCTCGAGCGCAGCCACGCCCGGCAGCACCTTTCCTTCCAGAAACTCGAGTGACGCCCCCCCACCGGTCGACACGTGGGTGAGCTTGTCTTCCAATCCAGCGACGGCGGCGACCGAATCGCCACCGCCCACCACGGTCACCGCGCCTTTCTTGCCCGCCTCGACGAGGGCTGTGGCAATGGCGCGGGTGCCGGCGTCAAATGGCGGCGTCTCGAAGACACCCATCGGACCGTTCCAGAAGATCGTCTTCGCGCCTAGGAGACGGGCTCGGAAGTCGTGCTGCGTGGCCGCATCGATATCGTAAACGGCCCAACCCTTGGGAATCGCGTCGGCCGGCACCGACCGGCTTTCGCGGGCGCGTTCGAGCGAAGGGGCGATGACAGCTCCCCGGGGCAGGATGAGCTTCTTGCCCGAGTGCGCGAGCAGCTCTTTGGCGAGCGCGATGCGGTCGGGCTCGACGAGCGACGAACCAACTTCGAGCCCCATCGCGGCGAAGAACGTGCAGGCCATCGCGCCACCGATCAGCAGCTCGTCGACGCGCGGCAGCAACGAGCGGATGACATCGATTTTCCCTGAGATTTTGGCGCCGCCTAACACGGCGATAAACGGCCGCTTCGGGTCCCGGAGTAACTCGCCCAGGTACTTGAGCTCTTTCTCCATCAGAAAGCCGGCGACGGCGGGCTTGAGCAAGTGCGCGACCGCTTCAGTCGACGCATGCGCGCGGTGGGCGGAGCCGAACGCGTCGTTCACGTAGAGATCGCCGAGGGCGGCGAAGGTTTGCGCGAGCTCGGGATCGTTCTTTTCTTCGCCCGGCCAGAAGCGCGTGTTCTCGACGAGCGCGACGCCGCCGCGCGGCAGGCGTCGCGTCGTGGCGACGCCGGTGACGGGATCTGGAATGAACTCGACCGGAGCGCCGAGCAGCTGCTCCAGGTCACGCACGATCTGTTTGAGGGAGAATTGTGGATCGGGTCCTCCCTTCGGGCGGCCGAGGTGCGATAGCAGGATCACCCGCGCGCCCTTCTCACGCAGATATTTGATCGTCGGCAGTGAGGCGCGGAGCCGCGTGTCGTCCGTGACCTTCCCGTTCTTCAGAGGAACGTTGAAGTCGACCCGCACTAACGCCCGCTTGCCGTCCAACGCCTGCGGGGGCAGATCCCGCAGGCTGCGTTTCGTCAAGGGCGGCGCCCGATATAGGCGAGCAAGTCGACGCAGCGCGCGGAGTAGCCCATCTCGTTGTCGTACCATGACGACACGTGCACGAGACTGCCGTCGATCACGGCCGTCGACATGGAATCCACGACGCTCGAGTAGAAGCTGCCGATGTAGTCGACCGACACGAGCGGCTCGTCACTCACGTCGAGAATGCCCTTGAGTGATCCTGCGGCGGCTTGACGGAACGCCGTGTTCACCGCGTCGACGGTGGTGGAGCGCTCGACTTCAGCCGTGAGATCGACGATCGACACATCGGGCGTGGGAACGCGCAGCGACACGCCGTCGATCTTGCCCTTCACCTCGGGGATCACGAGGCCGGTGGCTTTGGCGGCGCCCGTAGTGGTCGGGATGATGCTGAGTGCCGCCGCCCGCGCGCGCCGCAGGTCCTTGTGCGGCAGATCGAGGATCTGCTGGTCGTTCGTGTAGCTGTGGACGGTCGTCATGAAGCCGTGCTTGAAGCCGAAGTTGTCCATCACGACTTTGACGACGGGGACCAGGCAGTTGGTGGTGCACGAGGCGTTCGAGATGATGTGATGTTTGGCGGGATCGTACTTCTCGTGGTTGACGCCCATGCAGATCGTGATGTCTTCACCCTTGGCGGGCGCGGAAATCACAACTTTCTTGGCGCCAGCCGCGAGATGCTTGGCGGCGTTGTCGCGATCGGTGAATCGGCCGGTGCTCTCGAGCACCAGCTCCACGCCCAGATCCTTCCACGGCAGTTTCTCGGGCTCCCTGATGGCCGACACTTTGATCTGTTTGCCGTTTACGATCAGCGCGTCGCCTGTCGCCTCGACGGTGCCGGGAAAGCGTCCGTGCACCGAGTCGTACTTGAGGAGATGCGCGAGCGTCTTCGTGTCGGTGATGTCGTTGACCCCAACGAATTCGAGGTCTCCGCCGGCTTGCTTGGTGATCGTCGCGGCGCGCAGCACGTTTCGTCCGATGCGGCCGAACCCATTGATCCCTACCCGAACCGCCATGACGCTCCCCTTACGTGAAGTCTGGAATTGCTGCGCGGGCGAAGGTTACGCCCATGACTCGCGTCGCGCCGGCCTGCGCTAATGCCCTCGCTGCTTCGGCCAGCGTCGCGCCCGTCGTAAAAACGTCGTCAACAAGTATCACCACCGACGGGGCTCGAGGTCTTGCCACCGCAAACGCACCTGCGACGTTCGCTAGCCGAGTCTCCGGTGTCAACGCCGTTTGCGTCGGCGTTTCGCGCGTGCGCGCGAGCAAGTGAGGCAGCACGGGCACTCTCCACTGTCTGCCCAACGCGCGCGCGAGCGCGTCGCTCTGATTGTAACCACGCTGCCGCAGTCGCTTCGGCGCGAGCGGAATGGGAGCGAGGGCCGACGAACCGATGGTCGAATCAGCAAGACCGCCCATCACCGCCGCCATATCGTCGGCGATGCGCGGAAGTCCGCCATACTTGAGCGCGTGCACGGCCGCTCGAGCACCCTCAGACAGCCAGACCGCGGATCGCACGGATTGGAGCGCAGCAGGCCAGTCGACACAGAGACGACAAGGGCCGAAATGCGGCTCGGGCTGACCGCAGCGCTCGCACCACGGCGGTCGTACTGGGCGCCAACGTTGCCGGCACACGGCGCAGACCAACGACTGCGCGTTCCGGACGCTGAGGAGTCCATGACACAGGAGACACTCCGCCGGCAGCAGCAGCTGCTCGACCGCGGCAACGCTAGACACGCAGCGCGCGGTTGACGGCGGCTCGCATGACTTGCACCGGTGCGTCGCTACCTGGGAAGAAGCGGGGAAACGACGCCGCTCCTTGCTGCACGAGCATCTCCCGTCCGTCCTGAGCCTCGATGCCGCGTTCACGCAGCGCATGCACCCAACGCGTCTCCTGCGGTGCGTACACGAGATCGAGCGCCTTGCTGACACCGGGAATGTGGTTGACGTCGATCGGTAGCGGATCGTGCCCGGCCAGTCCCACCGGCGTCGCGTTGATCGCCACGTCGATCTCGACCGCGCCCGCGGCGACCTCGACTTCGGCCCCGATCGTTCGCCCCCAGGCGGCGAACTCTCTGGCGCGGTCCGCATTGCGGGACCGGACCCACAGCCTGGCGCCGCGGTCAGCTGCGGTCACCGCGACCGCGCGCGCGGAGCCGCCGGTTCCGACCACGAGCCACCGGCCGCCCTTGCGCGCCACACCCAAGTGATCCAACGCCGCTGACGCACCGAATACATCCGTGTTGTCTCCGACCAATCCGCCGTCTTCGGTCCAGAACGTATTGCACGCGCCCACGCGGGCGCAGACATCCGTTTTGCGCATCACGGATCGTTCGACCGCTTCTTTGTGAGGAACCGTCACGTTGCCGGCGCCGCCCGTGGCGGCTTGCATGGCGAGCACGTCGGACAGCGATCCGGCGGGGACGCGCAGCGCGACGTAGACCGCATCGATCCCCAGCGCGCGGCAGGCGGCGTTGTGCATCACGGGAGACAGGGAGTGGGCCACCGGATCGCCGATGACCGCGAGAAGTCGTGTCTTAGCGCTGATCTCCACGCTTACTTTCGGCGGCGAGTCGTTCGGCGACGGCGGCCGCGAGGGCTTCGAGCTCCTCACAAGTGTCGCGGTACACTTGGAGGTCTCCGCCGAAGGGATCACTCACTTCGTCACCACCGCGACCGACATACTCGCCGAGGACGAACACGCGTCCTTCGCCGCCCAGCTCGTCGACGCGCGCGCGATGGTGCCGGGCCATCGTGAGAATCAGGTCGGCTTGCTCAACGAGCTCCCGGGTGAGCAGACGCGCGCGGTGACCGGAGAGGTCGAGCCCACGCTCGAGCCCGACCAGGTACGCGCCTTCGGAAGCGGGCGCGCCATCCCAGGCACCCGTTCCTGCGGATGTCACCTGCATTTCAAGCCCTCGTTCCTTGAGCGCGCGCTCGAGCAGCGCGGCGGCGAGCGGGCTACGGCAAATGTTGCCGGTGCAGACAAAGAGGACGTGCTGGGTCATGGAGCGAGCCGACCGACGGCGCGGCGCAGCTCGCTCAGACTGAGCGTTCCTTCGCGCACGATCTGCGCCTCCGGTCGCGTGCAGTCAACGACGGTGGATGGCGGCCGGTTCCCCAGGACCCCGCCATCGAGGACGAGCAGCGTTCCCGACTCCACGGCTGGCGCGAAGTCGCGCGCGATTGCAGCGGCACCCGGGCCCGGCGGTTGGCCGGGAAGATTGGCGGAGGTCGAGGTCAGCGGCGCGCCCAGAGCCGCGATCAGACTCGCGATCGCCTGATGCGAGGTCCAACGCACAGCGATGCCGCCGTCCGGCCCGCGCAACAGATCCGGCAGCTGCCCAGAGCCGCCGGGCAGGACGAGCGTGAGCGGTCCCGGCCAGAAGGCGCGCGCCAGCGCGTCGGCCGAAGCATTGAACGCGAGGCCGTGTGCCTCAGCCATGCCCCGATCGCTGATGAGCAGGAGAAACGGTTTGCCCGCGGACCGTCCCTTCAATGCCGCGAGCGCCGCCACGTCGGCTTGCAAGGCGCGCGAGCCGAAGCCGTAGACCGTCTCGGTGGGGTACGCGAGCAAGCCACCCGCCCTGAGATGCTTCACCACGCGTGGAATCGCCGCGGCGACGTCCGCCGCTGACTGAAATGGCAGCGGCTTCACCAGAGCTCACGGGCGAGCGCCTCGGCGATCCGGAAATCGTCGGCCGTCGTGATCTTGACGTTATACGGCGAATCGGGAATCAACTCGACCGGGAAGCCCGCCCGCTCACACACTTCGGCGTCATCGCTCGGCGCTCCCCCGTTGAGCGTCGCGTCCTCGAGCTGCGCATATGCATCGTCGAGCATCTGCCGTGGGAATCCTTGCGGTGTCTGCGCGCGCCAGATGCGCTCGCGATCAACGGTGCGCGCAATGCGTGGCGTCGGCCGGTCGCTGCCCTGCCCCACTTCCTTGAGCGTGTCAGATGCTGGAACGGCTGCCACGGCGCCGACGCCCGCACGCGCCCGCGCGATCACGGCGTCAATGGTACCGCGACTGACGAAGGGCCGGGCGGCGTCGTGTACGAGGACGACGCTCGTCCCGGATCGGAGTGCTTGGAGGCCGGCGCGCACGGAGTCCACGCGCTGCGGACCACCCGCAACGAGTCCGAGGCTGTCGCCGCGGAGTTTGCCGAGCCACTCGGGTGGGCGATCGGCATAGCCGGGAGGGAGGACGACGATGACCTGCCGCACTTCCGGATGTGAGGTGAAGGGACGCAACGCGCGGAGCAGCATCGGAACGCCGAGGATCGGACGAAACTGCTTCGGCTCGCCGGGTCCTGCCCGTACGCCTCCGCCCGCCGCCACCACGACGACTCCAATATCAGGCGGCGAGGCGCCGGGTGAGCTCACTGATTCCCTCCAGCCCTATGACTTCGAGGTCGCTGCTCGTCCGCTGCGAGCGCGCCGACAAGAACACGCGGCGGAACCCCTGCCGCGCCGCTTCGACGAGTCGGCGTTCGACACCGGCGACGGGGCGGATTTCGCCGCCGAGACCCACTTCGCCGAGAAAGAGCGCATCCGCTGGAACGGGGCGGTCGTGGACCGTCGAGACGAGGGCGGCCAGGACGGCAAGGTCCGTCGATGGCTCAACCAATCGCACGCCACCGGTGACATTCACAAAAACGTCCAGGCTTCCGAACGGCAGGCCGGCGCGGCGCTCGAGGACCGCGAGCAGCAGCGCGAGCCGGCGGTGATCGAGGCCGGTGGCAACGCGCTGCGGCGTTCCGAAACCGGCCTTCGATGCGAGCGCCTGGATCTCCACGAGCATCGGCCGGGTCCCTTCCATCAACGCCGTGATCGCCGAGCCTGACGCGCCGGTCGAGCGCCCGGCCAGGAACGCGGCCGCGGGGTCTGCGACCGGCTCGAGACCCGCGCCCGTCATGCGAAACACACCTATCTCATCGACCGAACCGAAGCGGTTCTTCACCGCGCGCAGGATCCGGTGATCGAGTGTGGTTTCTCCCTCGAAGTAGAGCACGGTGTCGACGATGTGCTCGAGTGTCTTCGGACCCGCAATGCCGCCGCCCTTGGTGACGTGCCCAACGAGCAGTACCGCCGGCCCCGATTCCTTGGCGAACCGCATCAGCCGGGCGGCGCACTCGCGGACCTGGCCGACGTTGCCGGGAGCGCCTTCGAGCTCTTCAGTGTAGGTCGTCTGCACCGAGTCGAGCAGGACAACGCTCGCCTTCAGCTGCGCGGCGTGAAGCAGAATGGATTCGAGGCGCGTCTCGCCGAGAACGTGAATGCCGCCGGCATCCTCCTGCAAGCGATCGGCGCGCAGGCGCAATTGGTCGGGCGACTCCTCGCCCGAGACATACAGCGTCGCGATGCCCTGGCTCTCGAGCCGTGCGGCGCACTGCATGAGGAGCGTGGATTTGCCGATGCCGGGCTCGCCGCCGACGAGAACAACGGAGCCCGGAACAATGCCCCCACCCAAGACGAAATCGAATTCTGCCAATCCGGTGCGCCAGCGGTCTTTGCCGACGGTTGGAAGGTTGGAAAGTTGGACGGGAACAGCGGTCGTTTCCTTCCAACCTTCCAACTTTCCAACTTTCCGTCCAACCACTTCTTCCACCAGCGCGTTCCACGCCCCGCATGCGTCACACTTTCCACCCCATTTAGGCTGGTCCGCGCCGCATTCGGTGCACCGAAAAACCGAATGGGCTTTAGACACGGCCGGCCTCGAGGGGGGGAGCCTCGCGCGCCGTGTAGTTGTCGAAGCGCGTGTATTCCTTCTTGAAGTGCAGCTTCACGGTGCCGGTGGGGCCATTGCGCTGTTTCCCGACGATCACCTCCGCAATGCCCTCGATGCTATCGTTTGTTTTGGGATCCACCGGGCCGTCGTAGAACTCCTGCCTATAGATGAAGCAGACGACGTCGGCGTCCTGCTCGATTGCCCCGGACTCGCGCAGGTCGGACAGCTGCGGCCGGCGGTGCTCCCCTCCCCGCTGTTCGGGCGCGCGCGAGAGCTGCGAGATTGCGACGACGGGCACGTCGAGCTCCTTGGCGAGCGCCTTGAGGGAGCGGGAGATGTAGGAGATCTCCTGCTGCCGGTTCTCGACGTCGCCGGGACCTTGCATCAATTGCAAGTAGTCCACGATCACGAGCGCAATGTCGTGCTCGGCCTTCAACCGGCGTGCCTTCGAGCGCATGGCCAGCGGCGTGAGCGCGGCGGAGTCGTCAATCCAGATCGGCGCCGTCCCCAACAGTCCCGCGGCCCGTGCAAGCTTCGGGTAATCATCGTCGCGGAGCTGGCCGCGCCGCAGCCGCTGCGCATCGACCAGCCCTTCCGAGCAGAGCAGCCGCTGCACGAGCTGATCCTTCGACATCTCCAGCGAAAAGAAGGCGACGCCGGTGTTGTGCTCGATCGCGGCGTGCTGCACGATATTCAGCGCAAGCGCGGTCTTGCCCATGGATGGACGCGCGGCGATGATGACGAGATCGGCGCGCTGGAAGCCAGCCGTGTAGCGATCCAGATCGACGAATCCGCTGGGGACCCCAGTCAACGCGCCCGCGCCCGATTGGAGTTGCTCGATCCGCTCCATCGTCGGCCAGATCAGCTCCTTGATGCGAATGAACTCCTCGGTGCGCCGGAATTGCGCCACCTGGAAGACGCGGTGCTCCGCATTGTCGAGCACTTCGCCGGCGGTACCGTGGCCCTCGTAGATGTCCTGGATGATGCCGGTGGCCGCCTCGACGAGCCGGCGCAGCACCGCCTTGTCGCGCACGATCCTGGCGTGGTAGTCGATGTTGGCGGCGGTGGGGACGACATCGATGAGCGCCGCGATGTATTCCATCCCGCCGGCGCGGTCCAGGTCGCCGCGGCGCGACAGTTCATCGCGCAACGTCACGGGATCGATGACGTCGCCGCGCTCGGTCAGCGACAGCATCGAGCGGAACAGCAGCCGATGGCCTTCTCGGTAGAACATCGTGTCGTCCAGGACTTCAGCGGCTTTGAGCGCGGCGTCCTGGTCGAGCATCATGGCGCCGAGGACGGCTTGCTCGGCTTCATTACTCCATGGGGTCTGCCGACCCGCGAACTCAGTCGTCGAGGAGGCGAGCGGCGATACGGACGTCATCCCAGGTTGGTCTCTTCCAATGAGGGTTACGCAGCAGAGCAGCCGGGTGATAGGTCACCACGACCGGGATGCCGCGGAAGCGATGGATCTGATTGCGGAGCGATCCTAACGACTGTTTGGTGTTGAGGAGCGACTGCGCTGCCGTCCCCCCCATCGCCAGAATCACGTTCGGCTTCACCAGCTCGATCTGACGATAGAGGAAAGGCAAGCAGGCCGCGATCTCATCGTATTGCGGGAGCCGATTCTCGGGCGGCCGGCACTTCACGATGTTGCAGATGAAGACCTGGTCTCGAGGCAACTTGATCGCCTCGAGAATCTTGGTGAGCAGCTCGCCCGCCCGACCTACGAAGGGGCGGCCGGTTTCGTCTTCGGTGCGACCGGGGCCTTCTCCAATGACGACGAGGCGCGCCGTGGCGGACCCTTCCCCGGGAACCGTGTTGATCCGTCCCTCGCATAGCTTGCACTTCTGACAGGCCGCAATGAGAGTCGCAACGTCGGTGAGTGTCGCTGCCCGTTGGATAGGATCGGAGGCGAACAAGTCTTCAGCAGGTGGGTCGAAGCTCAGCCCCGCTGATGGGGTGTCCGTTGCGGGTTTGGTTTTCCCCGGACCTGCGTCCGGGGTCAGAACTTGGGTGGCCGGTGCCGTAGTCAGATTGTCTGACCCCGGGCGCAAGCCCGGGGTTGAGGAAATGGGCGGGAGAATCACCGCATCTCCCCCTAAGAGCCGCTGCTGTTTCAGATATTCGATTGCCAGAGCCCGGCCGTCAGTCAAAGCGCTTCTTCCACGACGTCGAGGATGCGTTCGGCCACGTCGCGCTTGGGCAGCAGCGGCAGGTCGACTTGCTTGCCGTTGCGTCCCAAAATCGTCACGCGATTCGTCGTGACCTCGAATCCCGCACCGGGCTCGAGGGCGTCATTGAGGATCACGAAGTCGAGCGCCTTATTCTGCATCTTGGACCGCGCCTTGGCGAGACCGTTCCCGGTTTCCAGGGCGAAGCCGACCACAACCATCCGCTTCGGTCGCTCGAGTGAGGCGAGAATGTCCGGCGTCGCTTCCAGCTCGACCGTGAGCGGACCGTTCTCCCGCGGTCGCTTCTTGTCGGCGAGCTGTTTGGGACGATAGTCCGCGGGCGCGGCGCTCATGATCAGGGCGTCCGCATCTTTCACGAGCGCCTGGACCGCACGCTGCATCTCCTCGGTGGTCTCGACGTGCTGCGTCGCAAGACCGGAAGGCGGCGCCAGCTCCGTTGGACCCGTCACGAGCACGACGTTGGCTCCGCGGCTCGAGGCGGCCTCCGCTAACGCATATCCCATGCGACCGCTCGATGGATTCGTGATGACGCGCACCGGGTCGAGGTGTTCGCGCGTCGGCCCGGCCGTCACGACGACTCGTTTGCCGGACCACTTGCTCTTCGGATTCCCTTGCTGCGCTTTTCCGAGGAGCCGTTCCGCCTCCGCGAGGATCGTCTCGGGTTCACTCATCCGGCCCGGCCGTTCGCTCGGCCCTTCGGCGAGCGCGCCGATCTCCGGGCCGACAAAATGCCAGCCACGCGCGTTGAGTGTCTTGACGTTCGCGGTGGTCGCCGGATTCGCGTACATCGCGTCGTTCATCGCAGGCGCCGCGAGAACGAGGCGGTCGGCGCGCGCGAGCAGCAGCGCCGTGAGCAGGTCGTCCGCCATTCCCATCGCGGCGCGCGCGAGAACGTTCGCCGTCGCGGGCGCCACGATGACGAGATCGGGATCTTTGGCGAGATCGATGTGCGCGAGGGCCCGGCCCCGCTCCCACAGCGAGGTGAGGACCGGACGACCGATGAGCGCTTCGAACGTCAGCGGCTGCACAAACTCGGTGGCCGCGGCGGTGAGCACCACATCCACGGTGGCTCCCGCTTCGGTCAGCCGGCGAGCCAGTGTACAGCTCTTATAGCAGGCGATTCCGCCCGACACGCCGAGCACGACGTGACGGTCGGTGAGAGACATCAGGTTTCCTGCTGGCGCCGCCGCCGCACCAGGCGGTACTTGAGGCCGCCGCGCACCAGCTCGTCGAAGGCGCGCGTGGTGAGCTTCTCTTCCCAATCGACGGAACGGTCGCGCGGGAAATCGTTGACGTAGCGAGCGAATTTGGCCGCCACGAGCACGCCGAGATACTTGTTCTGCGTTTGTCCTGCGACTTCTGCCGGGGTCACAATGCGCATTGCTCAGCCTTTCTGTTGGTGCAGTTCATCATAGAGTCGTTGGGCCTCGGCTTGCAGTCCGCGCCCGTAGTTCGTGATCCACTCGAAGTCTTTCTTTTCTCTGCTCCGGCCCCGCGTGTCATCGGCAATGCTCACGACCTCGGCAACCGCCTTGGCGAGATCGTCGTTGCGAATCCACCGATCGAACAACGTCGACTGCTGCAACTCGTATTCGGCCCGCTCCAGGCGCTGGCGGATCTGCTCGATCGATTCACTCTTCCGCTGATGCAGTCGCTCCAGCAACACCCGCGGATCGCTCGGCAAAATGAAGATCGAGACTGAGCGAGGATGCGGAAACTGCTCCCGCACCTGTCGCCCTCCCTCGACCTCGATGTCGAGGAGCACGTGCTTGCCGGCTTGCAGCACTTTCTCCACTTCGTCCTTCAGCGTGCCGTACAACTCACCCGCGTACTCGGCATACTCGAGGAACTTGCCGGCGCCGACGGCTTCGAGGAACTGCGTCCGCGTCTGAAAGTGATAGTCCACTCCGTCCCGCTCATCGGGACGAGGCGCCCGCGTCGTCGCCGACACCGAGAAGCCGAATCGATCGGGATACTGTTCGCGGACCGCCCTCGCGATGGTCGTCTTGCCGCCGCCCGAAGGCGCGGACAGGACGACGATCCGGGGCCGTGCCGTCACTCCAAATTCTCCAACTGCTCCCGGAACTTCTCGAGGTCCCCCTTCATCGCGATCACGGTCTGCGTGATCCGTGCATCATTGGCCTTGGAGCCCATCGTGTTCACCTCGCGCAACAACTCCTGCGCCAGGAACCCGAGCTGCTTTCCGACCGGCTGATCCGACTTGAGCGCCGCACGCGCCGCCTCGATGTGAGCGCGAAAGCGCACCAGCTCCTCGGTAATATCCACCCGGTCGGCGAGCAATGCGATTTCGAGCGCCAAACGCTGTTCATCAACTGTGGCGGCCGAGGTCAGCTCAGCAATGGCTTGTTTCAGCCGCTGATGCTCCGCCTTCAGTCGCGCGGGTGCCTGCGCCTCGACCTCGCGCGCTGCTTTCTCGAGCGCGTCGAGCCGGTCATTCAACTCGATCGCGAGCGCCCGACCTTCCCGTTCGCGCATCGCCACCACGTCGCGCGCCGCGCGTTCCACGATCGGCTTGACGTCGGCCCACTGCACCGCGTCCTGGTCGCGGCCATTCACCGCCGTCAACACATCCGGATGCCGGGCGACGAAGGCCAGATCCACCGTCCCCTTGAGCTTCAGCTTCTTCTTGAGCTGCTGGGCGGCGGCCAGCACCTGTTTCGCGCGCGACAGGTCAACGGCGACGCCGCTCTCTTTGGGTGGCCCATCGACCCATCGCGCCGTGACCGCCACATGCCCGCGCTCCAGGAGCTGGCGCAGCCGGTCGCGCATCTCGATTTCGACGCCGGCGAGATCGGCCGGCAGCTTCAGCTGCGGGTTGAAGTAGCGGTGGTTGACGGTGCGGATGTCTACCCGCAGACGTCCGCCCCCGGTTGAGACTCGATCTTCGGCAGAGCCGAAGCCTGTCATGCTGCGCGGCACAAGTCGTTAAATGTAGTCGGGGAAGCTAGTTCGTGAAGAACCAGCGGGCGCCGTACTGCTGCACGCTCTTGGGAAAGCCCAGCCCCGCTACGTAACTCGAGCGCATCACATTCACGTTCTGGATGCACCAAAAGATCGTGACCCCGGCGAGCTGCAGCTCGAGGTTCGTGTCGACGAAACTCGCGCCGCCCATGGTACGCTGGATCGCCGCGGTCGTATCGACGCCGCCCAGCGCCCAGCTGCTCCAGGACTCCATGGCGACCTCACCGTGCAGCGCGAAGATGCCGCTCTTGAAAACGCGCCAGAATTTGGAATGGAAGGTCGCGGCGATGCGGGCGTGATGCGGCGGCTCGAAGTCGCCACCGCCCACCACCGCATCGAAGTACCAGCCGGACAGCGTGAATCCCGGAAGCACTCGCAGCGACGCGTGGCCGGCTATAAAGTCGGTCGAGGGAGTAGGATGCAGAGCGGTGACCGTCTTGATTCCGACAGCGAACGCCAGCGGCGCGAATGGATCGCGACGCCCACGCCCGATCTCGATCATGAGTCTCGGGCTGTCGAAGCGCACCCATCCCGCGACGTCATTCGTCCGCTGGAGCGAGTCCTTGGCGACGAACAACGCTTGTACGTCGCGTTGCCACGCCGCCTCCGCGCGCGCGGAAAATCCCAGTGGCAGCGCGATGCCGGCTGTGAGATATGCGCGGTCGCCGGTTCGTCCACCCGTGTAGCTGGAGTGACGCACCGTGCCGGCCAGCGTGAAAAACGAAACAGGCGCCCAACCGGCGCGAGCTTCCAATTGCTGCGGGAGGCCGGCGGCGCCCAACCGAGCCGTGGCCGTCACATTAGCTCTGCGCCAGGTATTGCTCGCTTCGACCGTGATGCTCGAGACGGTCCGCGGCGCGATCGCCGTGTCCTGGCTGATCGCGCTGGTGGCGAGCGCGGTGCTGAGCCGGTACCCCAACCCATCCTCGCGCTGGCCGACAAACAGGCGCAACAGCCGCTCGCGACGATCCTGCCGCCACGGGTCCACGCCGTCCCCAGCGGCGCGATGCCAGCTGGAGCTCGCGATTTGAAAGGAGGCACCCACGCGCGCGCCCGGTGGCACGTACTCGAACTTGAGCCACAGGTCACTCGTTCCGAAGGGCGTGATCGTACTGCCCACCGGCCCAATGCCGATGCTGTTCCAGTCGGCGAGGAGTGCGACGCCAAAACCGGAACGTCCGCGCGTCGCATATCCGGCGCGATAGCCCGCGATGTCATAAACGCCTGTCAGAATCCCGATCTGTGTGGCTGCGGATGTCGACCGTGCGCGAGCCGTGACGAGATAGACCCGCAGCGAGCCGGGAAGTACGATGACGTCGACGCGCTCGAGCGGCGCCAGGGCAATGCGTGCCGGGTCGATATAGATCGAGTCCCGTCCCAAAGGCACGAACGGCACGCCATCCCAGTAGATCTCGAGCGCCGCCGGGCCACGGCCGCCATACAGGACGATCTCGGCCTGTCCATACCAGCCGCCGCGCGCGACGTACACGCCCGGTATGTGGCCCAGGAGATCGCTGAGCGTGCGAACTCGGTTGAAGAGCAGCGAGTCGGTGGTGAAGGTGTACCGCGACCCCGGCGGCAACGGGCCCGGCGCGATCGCGGCGGCGAATACGGGCAGCAGCGCCGGCGTGGTATCGCGGGCCGTGGTGTCGCGTTGCGTCGAGTCGTGAGCTGCGGTGGTGTCTCGGCGGGTCGTATCAGCCTGAGCGGCCGCGCCGGATGCGAACGCGCTGGACAACCCGAGCGCGAGCAGACTGCCGCGAATCAAGCGCCCGCAGCGCCAGCGCGTTTGAGCAAGAATTCGGTGAACAGCCGCACGCCGATCGCCGTCGGTCCCTTTGCGTGACTTGGGCCTTCGCCTTCGAGATAGGCCGTGCCTGCGATGTCGAGATGCACCCACGGAAAGCTGTCCACGAACTCGCGCAGGAACCACGCGCCGGCAATCGTGCCGGCCGCGCGGCCGCCGGAATTCTTGACGTCGGCGACGTCGGACTTCAGCAGCTCCCGATAATCGTCCCACAGCGGCAGCGGCCAGCAGCGCTCGCCGGCGCGCTCGCCGGCGTCGCGTACCTCGGCGAGCAACGCCTCGTCGTTGCCCATCATGCCGATCGCGTGATGGCCGAGTGCGATGACGACGGCGCCGGTCAGCGTCGCGGCATCGATCGCCGCAGCCGGCTTGAAGCGCCGAGCGTACGACAGCGCGTCGCAGAGAATCAGGCGCCCCTCGGCATCGGTGTTGATGATCTCGATCGTCTTCCCCAGGTGGCTTTTCACGACGTCGCCCGGTTTGATCGCGGTGCCGGAGGGCAGATTTTCCGTGGCGGGGATCAGGCCAACGACGTTGATCTTGGGCTTCAGGCGTCCCAGGACTTCGAACGCGCCGAGTACGGCGGTCGCACCCGACTTGTCGAACTTCATGTCCTCCATGTTCGCGGCGGGCTTGATCGAGATTCCACCCGAATCGAACGTGACGCCCTTGCCGATCAGTACAACGGGGGCGCCTGTGCCGCCCTGATACTCCAGCACAATAAACCGCGGTTCCTCCGCGCTTCCCTGGGCGACGGCGAGCAGCGCCCCCATCCCTTCCTTCTTTATCTGTGCGAGATCGAGGATCGTGACGCCGAATTTGTAGGTGGTCGCGAGTTTGCGAGCCTGCTCGCCGAGGAAGGTGGGGGTGCAGACGTTGCCAGGCTGCATTTGGAGATTGCGCGTGAAGAGGTAGCCGGCAGCCACCGCATCGCCGATGCGCCGGCCGGCCTCGGCTTCCTCCTTGTCGGCCTTGTCTATGACGATTTCGACCGACTCGAGCTCTGGCTTGGGATCCTCGGGCTGCTTTTTGAGCTCGGTGAATTGCCAGCCGCCCTGCGCGGCACCTTCAATCGCCACCTGTACGATTTCGGCGACGCCGAGGCCACCACGCGCTTCCTTTGCCACTGCTATGGTGAATGTCTTGGTCCCCAGGCTGTGCGCGCGCTTGGCTGCTATCGCTGCACCGCGGCGAATCGAGCTGCGCGTGATCTCGGTCGCCTTTCCAATGCCCACGAGCAGGATGCGCTCAGCCTTGCCTGAGGGGGCGCCATAAACAAGAAGCGCCTCGTCCTTCTTGCCCTTGTAGTCTCCCGACGCGATCGCGCGCTCGAGACTCGCATCCTTGAGCGGCGCTTGATTGTCCGAGACCAGGACCGCCAGTAAAGGACTCTCGACGCTCTCGAGGGAGCGCGTTGAGATGAGATTTTTCACGAAAGGTGCTCGATGATGGCGTCGGCGAATGCGGAGGTCGAGACCTCTGTCGCACCCGGGAGCTGCCGCGCCAGATCGTAGGTGACGTGTTTCGACGCAATCGCGCCTTCGAGGCCGCGGACGATCGCGCGTCCCACATCTTCCCATCCCAGCTCTTCGAACATCATCACGCCCGAGAGGATGACGCTGCTGGGATTCACTTTGTCCTGGCCCGCGTATTTCGGCGCGGTGCCGTGCGTCGCTTCGTACACGGCGTACCCGTCCCCCACGTTGCCACCGGGCGCCAGGCCCAACCCGCCGACTTGCGCGGCCGCCGCATCGGAGAGGTAGTCGCCGTTGAGATTGGGCGCGGCGATCACGGAGTACTCGTCCGGACGCAGCACGAGCTGCTGAAACATGGCGTCGGCAATGCGATCCTTGATCATCACTTTGCTCACATCCTCTTTCCGCTTAGCGCCCTCGGCTTCAGTCACGGTCTGCTCCGCGAATCGCTCCTTGGCGACTTCGTACCCCCAGTCCCGAAACCCGCCCTCCGTGAACTTCATGATGTTGCCCTTGTGGACGAGGGTCACGGAAGGACGCCGCCGCTTGATCGCGTACTGGATCGCCTTCACGATCAGGCGCTGCGATCCGAATTTCGACATCGGCTTGATACCGATCGCGCTGCCGGCGCGAATCTTCGCGCCAAAACGGCGCTGCAGGAATTCGATCAACGCGTCGGCTTCCGGGCTCCCTGCCTTGTACTCGATGCCGGCGTACACGTCTTCGATGTTTTCTCGAAAAATCACGATGTCGAGTTTCCCCGGCTGTTTGACGGGCGCCGGGACGCCGGCGATATACCGCACCGGCCGAATGCAGGCGTACAGATCGAGGAGTTGCCGCAAGGCGACGTTGAGCGAGCGAATGCCGCCGCCGACGGGCGTGGTCAACGGGCCCTTGATGGCGACGCGGTGCTCGCGGATGATGCCGAGGGTCTCTTCGGGCAGCCAGTCGCCCGATTGATTGAACGACTTTTCTCCGGCCAGTATTTCCCGCCAGACGATGCTGCGCTTGCCACCCGACGTGCGCGCGACCGCGGCGTCGAAGACCTTGGCCGCGGCGCGCCAGATGTCGGGCCCGGTACCGTCGCCTTCGATGAAGGGGATGATGGGATGGTCGGGAACGATCCAGTGTCCATCCCGGTAGTCGATCTTCGCCCCGACGGCGCCGCCGCGGCGACCTTCAAGCTGGGTTGGCATGGACCCCAGTTTACCACAAAAAGGCCCGCCTTTGCAGGCGAGCATTTTCCGTTTGGGGTGACGCGCCGGAACAGGCGGAGGTGCGACCGTGTAAGGCAATTATGCGAATCGCTCACTCGCCGATCGTGCTTAGCCTGATCACCTTGGTGATCGCGAGCTGCGGTGACGGCTCCGGCTTGATCGGCATCGCAACCGGAGGCGGTGGCGGCGGCGGTAGCCTTGCCGCGGCGGTCGCTTTCTTCGTTCAACCAAACTCAGCGACGGCCGGCCAAGCCATTTCGCCGCCGGTCGAGGTCGTCGCGAAGGATTCGTTGGGAAACACGGACAGCACGTTTACCGGGGCTGTCACCGTGTCACTCGCGTCCAATCCGGCAGGCGGCTCGCTGAGCGGGACTACAACCAGGCGCGCTGTGGCGGGCATCGCAAGCTTCGGTGATCTCGTGATCGATAAGCCTGGGACCTATACACTGAGCGCATCGACAAGCAGCGTGACCCCCGTCACCAGCAACGCATTCACGGTCACAACCGCAACCGGGCCTTGAGCGGGGCCACCCCGCCGCTACAGTCGGTACCCGACCAGCGTTCCTGACGCCGTCCGCAAGAACAGCATCCCCGCAATATCGTCAACCGCATACACGGGCTCGCGCTCTTTGCCGAGATCGACGCGAGCGCGCGGTTGCGCGCTGTCTTTGTCGATTTGTAAAAGGACGTTGCCGTCTCCGTCCGGTGACCGCGTCAACATGAATACGGAGCTCGGCACACTGAGCGATGCCTTGAAGCGCTTCGTGGCCATCGCGGCCGCTTGGTTGGAGTAGCCCTGCAGCTGTGCGCCTCCCTGCGTGTACGTGGTGGAGATCTGCCCCATGATGCGGCGTGCATTCGTGTCAGTCGCGGTGCGCGACGCTTGCGCGAAGGCGTCGCCGTACGAGGATGCAGCAGCGCCGTACAGCCCTGCTCTGATTGACTGGATTCGGTAGAGGGCGCGGAGCAGACCTGGCAACCGTGGCGCGGGATGATAGACCTGCTGCTTGATCTGCCCGTCGCGGCCGAGCACCACGAGATTCTGCGCCGCGATCAGAACGATCCCGGAGGGCCGCAGCTCCATCGCCGTCGGATCTTCCCCACCCTCCAGCTTGATCTCGCCGCTCAGCGCGCGATAACTGCCGGCCTGCCGGTCAACGGCATACAGCTTGTGATCGCGGTTCGCGAACACGTAGAGCGTCGATCCCTCGGCTGCATGATGCAGTAAGTACCGGTCGGCTTTGTAATCGTCGGCGTTGAGCGGCTTTCCGCTTTCGATCGCGTCCTTCCACTTGGGCTCGCCCGTCGCGAGATCGATGACGTTGACTTCCGCATTCGTCGTCGCATCGGGACGCGAGATGTACAACAGCCCGGCGGGAGTCAGCTCGGCGTAGGCGAGCTGCCCTTTGATCTTTACGTCTTTCGGGAGCCGCACGGTCGCGGTAGCGACATCCAGGACGTTCACGAACGTCCGTGACTCCGCGTCCACCGCAAGAACCGCTGCGCCCCCGGTGATGAGCGCCTGCGTGACGGTACCGCGCATGCGCAACGGCTTCGGCGCGATGGTCGTTCCGTCCTCGTAGCGTGCGATGTTCAGTCCGGTCTGCACGATGCCGTTGACGATGCGGACGTTGCCGGTCGCCTCGTTCGCCGGCGGCGACTCGGGGAGGATGATGATCCCGTTCGGATGCTGCACGATGTCGTGCACCCATCCGTCGATGATCGCGGGTTTGGCCCACAGCGCCTGACCGTCGGCGAGCCGGTACGCCATCAGCCGGTCGTCGAAGCTCACGTAAATGCGGTCGCTCTTGTCGATGGATTGGTAGAGCCGGACATGTTTCGCGGGATTGCCGGCGCGCGCAGTCGGCAGGGTCGCGGACCAGCGGACGGTTCCGGTCTTTGCGTCGAGCGCGCGCAGTCCCATGAGCGTGTGGACGACGATCACCTCGGGTCCCGCCTGCAGCACCTCGAGTGTCGTGCCTCCCGACGCCATTCGCACCAGGCCTTGCATGAGCCCGCCCAGGCCGCCGCGCTTCGGTTCGGTCTGCTGAAAGAGGGACTCACTCACCCACCGCTGCGTGCCAGTGGCGAGATCGTACAGCGCGACGACCGGTGGGCCGCTCTGGCGCTGGCCGTGCACGAGCAGCGTGCCCGTCTGGGGCAGCGCTCGACGGGTGACCACCTTTGTCAGGTTCAGGCGCCGAGAGTCGAACAGGACGGTACCGGTGACTGGATCGAAGACGACCAGGAGTCCCGGGCGCGCCGCCTCCATGAGCAGCGACCCTTCCACCATCCGCACGCTGTCGGCCGGTAATCCACCGAGCTCGGGCTTCTGCCAGACGATCTGACCGCGCTCGATGTCGACTGCCGCGAGCGCACCGTCGGTCGACACGAGGAGCACGCCCGCTGGGGTGACCTGCTGCCAGCGAACGTCGCCGCTGAATCGCGCCGTCCATACCGGCGTCGCTCCGGCGGCGGGGGCCGCGGGTGTCTGGGCGGTAGGCGTCTGGACGAGAAGACTGGAAGCGAGCAGGAGGACCGGCAGTAACGGCATGGCGACCCCTCGTGAGAGAGGTCCCCCATATCCCCCCATGAGGGTGTTCAGCGCAAGTCCTGAGTGGGTGCCCGGCGCCTGAAGTGCATGTCGATCAGGCGTTGCGTCTCGATCCGCCTGGTGAACCGCCCGAAGCGATAGGTGGTGATAGCGATGAGCGAGTCCTGGAGAGGGATGCCCGGCGCGATGCTGTGAAAGCGCGTCCGCGCGGTGATCGTGTTCACCTCGGTCAGCGGTGAGCGCTCCGCGTGCGTGAGCGACGTTTCCGTGAAGCGCAATTCGTACGTGATCCAATCGAGGTACGCCGCGCCTGCGATATCCGCCGACCCAAGCCGCTCGGCCGGCTCGAAATCCACGCGGACCAGCGTCTCGCCCGCGATCGTGTCGCGCCCCGCGAGATGGAAGCAGTGAGTTTCGATAAAGGTCTTGTTCGCGAATTCTTGTAGTACGGTCGTATGCACCAGCAGATCGCTGTTCCAGGGTCCCCACCCCGGTGCGACCACGCGACCGACTTCGTACGGTCGTTCATCGGTGTTGCCGAGCGAGAGGATGTCGACCGTCTTGAGCGTGTCACCGCGGCGCGTGACGTCACGAAGGGTGCGCTCGAGGCGAAAGCGAAACGGATACGAATCGGCGAACAGCTCGAAGCGGCGCGCGTTCTCCTGGAGTTGGTCGAAGACAGCCACCAGCGCTGAGTCATCGGGGGAATTGGGGCGGCCTGGTGCGGTACAGGGACCGTAACCGATCACCACCAGAGGAGGCAGCTGAACGACCAGCGCGTGCAACGCGATGCGAACCACGGGTGCGTCATCGCCACGCAGGGTGATCTGGGTGTCGACTGGCGAGAAGCCGATCTGTCGCACGCTCAGGACGTATGTGCTGTTTCCCAGATTTGAAAATGAGAACCGGCCCTGTCCGTCCGTGAAGATGCGAGCGTCTCCAGGAGACAGCATGACAACGCTGAACGGCAGTGGCTCGCCGGTTTGAGCAAGAACAACAGTGCCGCGGATTGATTGCGCGGCCACGGTTTGCAGCAGGAGGCCAGTTGCAGTGAGGGTCGAGAAGGTGCGGCCGAACATCGGAGATGCCCGAGGAGAGAGTCGAACTCTCACGGGGTTGCCGCCGCTCGAGCGGCTGTAGCGATGGCGCGCGCCCCCGCGGCGATCCCGGCGCCGTTCCAGTGGGTGTCGTCGCGCCAGAAGATCAGACTCCCCCCCCTGCGCGCCGCGGCGTCTCGGGCGGCGGCACGGAGCGGTTCCAGCAGATCGACCACTGCGATGCCGCGCGCGCGCAGGCCAGCCTCGAGCGCGGCGAAATAGCGGGGCGTTTCCGCCGGGCCCGTGTCCGGCTCTGCGAGCAACGGCGCGTACACGCTGTACTTGTGTGGTGTGAGGACGACGAGCAGCCGCTGCCGCTGGAGCGCGAGCCGGTTCGAGAGCCACGTGAGGCGCCGCAGCACATCCTCGCTTGAGCGGCGTCGGTGATACGTCGCCCGCTCGTCCGCGAGGAACAGCAGCTCGGTCCCGCTCTGCAACCGGGTCCGGATCACGTGTCTCGCGGCGGCGTTCGGGAGCATGAGGTCATTCTGCAAGCGTCGATACAGCCGCGCCGCGAACACCTGCAGCGGTGAAACATCCAGGTGATCGCTCACCCAGGTCAACGCCCAGCACGTGTATCGCCCGTCCCACACGCCCAGGGTCACTCGGCAGCGCAGCTCGCGCGGGTGCGGCAGAGAGGCGATGATCGGCGGCGGGTCCGCGCTCTCCAGCAACTCGAAGATCACGAGGCCCCCCCCCTCCCGCATGCCCACCTGGTCGGCGAGCGTGCGCACCCGCGCCGGCGCCGGATCGCTGGGCGCGGCGTTGTACACCTCGCGCCCACCGGCGCGGCCGATCTGGACCGCCGGGCTCTCCCAGTCGCTCACCTCGGAGCCCGCCGAGAATGAGCTGCCGAACAGCATCGCCGAGACGCTACCGCGACTCGCGAGCTCCGGCCGGTTGTGATAGCCAAGGCTGTCCGTGGTGAAGACGACGCGGTGATACTCCCGCAAGTCGGGCTGATTGCCGAGGGCCGCCAGATTACCGTACACCCGCGGGCGGTCGTAGCGCGCGTTGGGGCGGAACGGCGTCTCGGCCCCGAACGTGCGCAACGCCTCCCACACGCGATAACTCACCCGGTCGAGCGGCAGCGCGCGGAGCCCGACGTCCGCCGCGAGCCAGGCGGCAAGCACGACCGGAACCAAGAACCCCGGTTGCCAGGAGGGGCGCAGCCGGTCTAGGCTCAAAACTGAAAATAGAGGAAAGGGGTCCGCTGTCCCGCGTACATCACCAACAGGGACACCGCGAACAGCGCGGCGAGCCCGACCCCCACCGCGCGAGGCCACTGGTGGCTCAACTGCCACGTGTTGCGTCCGGCATGGGCCACCACCGCCGCGACGCCGAGCACGAGCACGAGTCCGATCATTCCGGCGAGCGCCGGACCCGAGGTCCAGGAGAACATCCTCCCCAGCAGGCCGGAGGCCATGCGCCAGTCATTCGCGCGGAACGCTACCCAGCCGATGAGGACCAGGAAGAACATCCCAGCGCGCCGTAGCGCGGCGGGGAGTGCGTCCCAGACCGGCCCCGCCAGCCGGTAGGCGACGAGCAATAGTCCGTGATAGCCACCCCACGCCACGAACGTCCAGCTCGCGCCGTGCCACAGGCCACCGAGCAGCATCGTGATCATGATGTTGCGATAGGTGCGCCACGCGCCTTCGCGACTGCCCCCCAGCGGCACGTAGAGGTAGTCCCGCAGGCAAGTCGAGAGTGAGATGTGCCAGCGCCGCCAGAAGTCGGACGGGTCGGTCGCCTGATAGGGTGAATTGAAATTCTGGGGGATCCGGATCCCGAAAAGATGGCCCAGGCCCACGGCCATGTCGCTGTAACCCGAGAAATCGAAGTAGATCTGGTAGGCATAGCCGAGCATGCAGAGCCACGCGCCTGCGGTGGACAATTGTCCGTAGCCGGCCAGCGCGGGGTTGATGATCGCCGCGATGCTGTCGGCGATGATCACCTTCTTGATCATCCCGATCGTGAAGAACGACCACCCGATGTTCCAGGTGCGGCCGGGTTGGTGCTGGTCGATCTGCTCCAGATCCTGCTCGATCTGCCGGAACCGCACGATCGGGCCCGCGACGAGCTGGGAAAATAGCGAGACGTAGCAGGAGAACTCGAAGAAATTCCGCGTCGGCGTGATGGTGCGGCGATAGGCGTCCACGATGTACGTGATGGTGTGGAACGTGTAGAACGAGATCCCCACCGGCAGGACGATCTCGGGGCCCGACAGGTGGAGCGGCAGGTGGAGCCAAGCGGCGACGCTATTCGCCGTATGGAGCCCAAAATTGGCGTACTTGAAGAATCCGAGCAGCGACAGGTCCACCGTGATCGGCGCGATGAGGCACAGCCGGCGCCAGCGCGGGTCGTCCCAACGGGCAAGGCCCAGACCGGCGAGGTAGGCGACGACCGTGGACGTCGCCATGAGGGCGCAGAAACGGTAGTCCCAGGCGGCGTAGAACAAGTACCCGGTGAGTGTGAGCCAGACGTAGCGGTCGTCCTTGCGCTTGAGCCGCCAGAACACCAGGTAGGTGACCGGCAGAAACGCGAACAAGAACAGCGGGCTGTTGAACAGCATCGCGCTAGTCGGATCGAATGGCGGTGAGGATCAGCGGGATGCGGTCGACATGGAAAGATGCCCGAGGAGAGAGTCGAACTCTCATGGGGTTGCCCCCGACGGATTTTGAGTCCGTTGCGTCTGCCATTCCGCCACTCGGGCGCGGGCGGAAATATACGCCGGAAAAGCGAAAGGACGGAACGCAGGGGGTGCGCTCCGTCCTTTCGCTAACCGCTCCCCTTTCTACATTCCGCGGCGTCGCCCTCCGCCTCGCAAGCCAGGGCGCATCACTGGTCCTCTGCCCAAGCCGCCACGCTCGCGCCGCGCCGCGCGCATCTCGTTCACCCGCTGCATGAACCGCTCGCGCATCTGTTGATAGCGGGCCCGTTGCACCGGATTGAGATACACGCCCATCTCCCGATCCTCGTCCCGCTCGATCTTGACCATCTGCTCCCGGCCGGCGCGCATGCCATCCATGAGTTTGCGAACGGAGTCGGCATTGGCCGCGACCCCCGGCTGCATCTGATCGTCGAGAGCTCGGCGCCGCTCGAACTGCTGTCGGATGAGATCACGCCGGAGCGCGCCGAACCGTTCCTGGCTGGCGCGTAGCTTGGCCGCCTGATCGGCCGTCAGCTTCAACTCGTCCTGGACTCGGTCACTGAAGCGCTGCTCGATCTGCGCGCGCAGCCGCCCGGCTTCCCCCGTGTCACCCGGCTGTTGCGCTCCGAAGGCCGGGGCGGCTACGACGGCAAGCGTCAAAAGCCAGAGCCTCTTCATCTATCATCCCTCCAAAGAGCGCAGCACGCGTTTGAGCTGCTGCTCATCGAGTTCACGCAAATCTCCACTCCCCTCCGGCAACGCCGTACCGGTGGCACCAACCATCTCATCGAAACGATCCAAGACGTCGCGCAACTGATCGGTCGACAAACCGCTCAAATCATCGGCGACAAAGTGCGCCGCGTGCCCGCTCGTCGCTTTGACCGGCCACATCTGGTGCAGCGCGAACCCGCCGCCCAACCCAATCACCAATGCGGCCGCGATCCTGACCCACTGAATGTGAATCCAGGCGAAGCGTTGAGCCGGCTGCTCGCGCAGCCGCTCCATGACCTTTCGCGCGGTGGCCTCGACGTCCAGGCGATCCGCAGGCCCGGTACCCAGTCGCTTCGCAGCCGCAATCATGGCATCCTCGTTCATTTGACCGTCTCCTTCAATCGCCGCACCGCATGGTGGTAATGCACCCGGGCTGCCCCGGGCGTCGTCGCCAACGCCGCCGCGATTTCTTCGTATTCGAGTCCCTGCTGCGCACGCAACAAGAACACTTCACGCTGCAGCCGTGGCAGCGCCTTCAACCCCTCCATCAATCTCGCTTCCGCCTCACTCGCTTCCGCGAGTTCATGCGGATCTCCCGTTCCGTCGCGGACCATTTCGTCCAACGGAATGACGGCCCGCCGCTTCATGTGACGTCCGAAATCCTTGAGGACGTTTCCGCCGATTGTCATCAGCCAGGTGCGGAACTGACAATGGCCGCGGAACCGGTCCATACTGCGGAACGCGCGGATCAACGTCTCCTGCACCAGGTCGTCCAACTCACTCTCCGGCGCGCCCGCCCCCGCGAGAAAACGCGCCAACGCGCGAGCGTGGCGCCTGACCAGCTCGGCCGCCGCCTGTTCATCCCCCGCCTGCCACGCAGCAATGAGCGCGGCGTCGGGGGTCGTCTCGGTGCGCGGCAGAGGTTGTGCCATGAGCTCCGATGCTCGGTGGACGTGGGAAGCGACGGAATATTAAGGGCCTTGTGATCACGGAGACGCGGGGATAGCTTGTGAATTCGAACAATCGTTCGAAATCATGCGACCCTACGATGAGCGTCTAGACCACCTGCTCGCCCGTGCCGCACGGGTCTTCGCAGACAAAGGCTATCACCCCACCACCATGCGCGACCTGTCCGCCGCCAGTGGCATGTCGCTCGCGGGGATGTACTACTACGTCCGCGGCAAGGAAGATCTGCTCGCGCTCATTCAGGAACGGTGTTTCACGCAGGTACTCGACGGCGCGCGCCGGGCCATCGCGAAGGCGAACGATCCGCACGAACGGCTCCAGGCGTTCATCCGTCATCACGTGGCGTTCTTCGCGCACCATATGGCGGAGATGAAGGTGTTGTCGCACGAGGCGTCGCCGCGCGGGGTGCTCGCGATCAAGCGGCGCTACGTCGATCTGCTGGAGTCCATTCTCAAAGACGCGGCACCGGACCAGACGCGCGCCGATCGCAGCGCCGCGACGTACATCCTGTTCGGCATGATGAACTGGATCTACAACTGGTACGATCCCGGCGGCGAAATCGATCCCGGCCGGTTAGCCGATCTCATGACGAGCATTTTCCTCGGCGGCTTCGTCGAGGCCTATCCGGAGGCTAAGTAATCATGGCGACGATGACTGAACCGCAGCTCAAGACACTGGTGCAGTACCGGACGGAAGATGGTCTCGCGATCATCGAGCTCGACGATCCACCGGCGAATACGTACACCTACGACATGATGCGCCAGCTCGACGAAGCGATCCTGCGGGCGCGCTTCGACGACGCGGTCCACGTGATGGTGCTGCGCGGCCATGGCGACAAATTCTTCTCGGCCGGCGCCAACATCGGCATGCTCAACAAGGTCACGCCGCGGTTCAAGTATTTCTTCTGTCTCCACGCCAACGAGACGCTGAACCGCCTCGAGCAGACGCCCAAGCTCACGATCGCCGCGCTGAACGGACACACCGTGGGCGGCGGACTCGAAATCGCGATGGCGTGCGATCTCCGGCTCGCGAAGGAAAATGCCGGCAAGATCGGTCTACCCGAGGTGAACCTCGGCGTCTTGCCGGGCACCGGCGGGACGCAGCGCCTGGCGCGCATCGTCGGCAAGCCGCTGGCGATCGAGCTCATGGTGAAGGGCGAGCTGTTCTCGTTCGACAGGGCCAAGGAAATCGGGCTCGTGAACGACGTGCTCGACGCCAAAGACTTCTGGGAGCAGGTCCTCCTGTATGCCAAGCAGTTCTGCCCGCCGCACAAGGCCTCGAAAGCCGTCGGCCTGATCAAGCGCTCGGTGCAATCAGGCGCCGAGGTGCCCTTCGAGTCCGGCCTGGCGATCGAGCGCGAATTGCAGCAGCAGCTGTTCCAGAGCGACGACGCGAAGGAAGGCATCGCGGCCAACCAGGAAAAGCGCATGGCGGAGTTCAAGGGAAAGTGAAGACCGACCTCTTCATTAATAACGAGTGGCGACCGGCCACCTCGGGGAAACGCTTCCCCGTCGTGAACCCCGCGACCGAAGAGGTGCTGGCCGACGTCGCCGCGGGGGATGCGGCGGACGTCGACAATGCGGTGCGCGCGGCGAAAGCCTGCTTCGAGTCCGCCGGCTGGCGCGACGTGTCGGCCAGAAAGCGCGGCCGGCTACTGTTCAAGGCCGCCGATTTGCTCGAGGCCCGGCTCGACGAGGTCGCGCGGCTCGAGACCGCGCAGAACGGCAAGACGCTGTTCGAGTCGAAAATCGAAATCGGAATGGCAGCCAACACACTGCGCTACTACGCGGGGTGGGCGGACAAGATCGTCGGCGACACGCTACCCGTCGAAGGGCCGTTCTTCACGTACACGATTCGCGAGCCGATCGGCGTCGTGGGCGCCATCGTCCCGTGGAATTTCCCGCTCAACATCGCGAGCTGGAAGTTCGCGCCGGCCCTGGCCGCGGGCTGTACCGTCGTCTTAAAGCCCGCCTCCGAAACGCCGCTCACCGCCCTGCTCTTCGCCGAGATCGCACTCGAGGCGGGCCTGCCGGCCGGTGCATTCAATGTGATCACGGGCGGAGGCTCGACCGCCGGCGCGGCGCTCGTGCGGCATCCCGATGTCGATAAGATCTCGTTTACCGGTTCGACCGAGGTCGGCCGGCAGATCATGAAGATGGCGTCCGAGACCAACAAGCGCGTGACGCTCGAGCTCGGTGGCAAGAGTCCCAACATCATCTTCGCGGACGCCGATTTGAAAGCTGCCGTGCGCGGAGCGCAGACCGGGATCTTCTATGGCAAGGGCGAGGTCTGCGCGGCCGGATCGCGACTGCTCGTCGAGAAAGCCGTGCACGAGCAAGTCGTCGAGCAGCTCGCCGAGGGCGCGAGGAAGCTGACGCCTGGTGACCCGCTCGATAAGAACACGCGGATGGGAGCCCTAGTCTCGAAAAAGCAGCAGGAGACCGTGCTCTCCTACATCAAGAAAGGCGTGGACGAGGGCGCCAAACTCGTAGCGGGTGGCAGAGCGGCAAAACCCAACGGCAAGGGTTATTACGTCGAAGCAACCGTGTTCGACGCCGTGCAACCCGACATGACGATTGCGCGCGAGGAAATCTTCGGACCAGTGCTCGCGGTCCTCACGTTCGACGATTTCGAGCAGGGCGTGAAGCTCGCCAATCAGACGATTTACGGTTTGGCTGCCGGCATCTGGACGAAGGATCTCCAGAAGGCGCATCGCGCCGCGAAGGCCATCCGCGCCGGTACGGTGTGGATCAACTCCTATAACTCGTATGACTCCGGCGCGCCGTTCGGTGGGTTTAAAGCATCGGGATTTGGCCGAGACCTCGGACGCGAGGCGCTCGACGGGTACCTCGAAACCAAGACGGTGTGGGTGGGATTGTGACCGACGCGTTCATCGGCGTTGCGTTGCGCACACCCGTGGGCAAGCACGGTGGTTCGTTAGCCAACGTGCGGCCCGACGATCTCGCCGCGATTCCCATCAAAGCCGTTGTCGAGCGCTCCGGCGTCGATCCCCGGTCAATCGATGACGTGATTCTCGGCTGTGCCAATCAGGCGGGCGAGGACAACCGGAACGTCGCCCGCATGGCCTTATTGCTCGCGGGTCTCCCGGTCGAAGTGCCAGGTCAAACCGTGAACCGGTTGTGTGGGTCCGGGCTACAGGCGGTCGCGAGCGCCGCGCAGGCGATCAAGGCGGGCGAGGGCGAGACGTTCGTCGCCGGCGGCGTCGAGAGCATGACGCGCGCGCCGTACGTGATGCTCAAGCCGTCCGAGCCGTTCAGTCGCAAGACGCCCGAGGTCGCTGATACGACGGTCGGTTGGCGGTTTGTGAATCCGCGGATGAAGCAGGAATGGACGATCTCGCTGGGAGAAACCGCTGAGGTCGTCGCGAGTCGCTATGGGATTGCGCGCGCCGAGCAGGATGCGTTCGCGGTGGAAAGCCAGCAGCGCGCGGAGCGGGCGCTCAAGCAGTGCGTGTTCACGAACGAACTCGTGCCGGTGACGCTTCCCGACGGATCGACGTTCGCGAAGGACGAATACCCGCGCGCCGGCACGACGCTCGAAGCGGTCGCCAAGCTCAAGCCGGCGTTCAGGAAGGACGGGACAGTGACGGCGGCGAGCTCCAGCGGGATCAATGACGGCGCCGCTGCTCTCCTGGTCACGGGAACCGCAAACCAGCCACTCGCTCGCATTGTTGCGACAGCTGTCGCTGGCGTGGATCCAAGCTGTATGGGCCTCGGGCCGATTCCGGCGACCAAGAAAGCCCTCAAACGCGCCGGCCTCACAATCGATCAAATCGATCTCGTCGAGCTCAATGAAGCGTTTGCCGCGCAGGCGATTGCCTGCATCCGCGAGCTGAAGCTCGACCCCGCGAAGGTCAACATCTACGGCGGCGGCATCGCGCTCGGTCATCCGCTGGGTTGCACCGGCGCAAAGCTTTTGACGACGTTGGTTCACGCCTTGCATCGCACGAAGTCTTCTTACGGTTTAGTCAGCATGTGCATCGGCGTCGGCCAAGGGATCGCGATGATCGTGGAGCGCGTCTGATGGCAGCCTACGAGCGAGTGCTAGTCGAGATCAAAGGCCACGTCGGGACCGTCACGCTCAATCGGCCGGAGAAGCTCAATGCCTTTGATCCCGAGGCGTGCGACGATCTGGTCGAGGCGTTGCGCATGCTCTCTGGCGCTGACGCGGTGCGTGTGATCGTCATAACCGGCGCCGGGCGGGCATTCTGCGCCGGAGCGGATCTCGGCGTGCTCGGCTCGCGCGGAGAAGAGCTGGTGCGCGCCGGCAAAGAGATCGCGCTGACGATCCGCAACGCACCGAAACCGGTGCTCGCGGCAGTCAACGGACCGGCGGCCGGCGGCGGGGCGAACCTGGCGCTCGCCTGTGACTACCGCCTCGCGTCCGATCAAGCTTCGATCGGCCAGGTATTTCACAAACTGGGCATCGGCCCGGATTGGGGCGGCAGCTATTTCCTGCCCCGCCTCACCGGCATCTCCAAGGCGCTCGAGCTGGTCTGGAGCGCGCGTATGGTCCCCGCGGCCGAGGCGTTGGCGCTCGGACTCTTCGATCGGGTGGTCGCGCAGGCGGCACTCGCCGCGGAGACGATGAGTCTCGCCGAGCGATGGGCAGCGATGGCCCCGCTGGCCGTGCGGAAGACAAAAGAGGCGCTGTACCGCTCCGAGCACTCCACGCTCGAGCAGATGCTCGACGTCGAAATCGCCGATCAACAGGCACTGTTCGCTACACCAGAGGCCCGTCAACTGATAAGGAACCGCTGATGGTCCGCAAACTCCACAACTTCGACGACTGGATCGACTACTTCAAATACTGGCAGGACTCGATCGGTCTGCCTCAGGGCACGATTCGCGCCTTCAAGTTCGAGGCGAAGTTCGGCGACCCCGAAGTGCCCCACATCGAGTTCGGGCATTTCAAGGGCCAGCGAAAATGGCCGACGATCATGCACATCCCCGATCAGCGCATTCGCGACGCCCTGCTCAATCTGATCGTCTATCAGGGTGATACCGAATTCGCGTCCGTCGAGCAGCAGCGCAACCTGCTCCAGCACGCGCCGTCGGACTACGACCTGTTGTCGCTGCAGCGCGTGATGACCGAGGAGATGCGGCATGGGTGGCAGATGTCCTATCTGCTGTGCTCGCACTTCGGCGATGAAGGCAAGCGCGAAGCGGCCAAGCTGCTCGAGCGACGCGCCGATGAGGGTGAGCGCCTGCTCGGCTCGTTCAACGAGATCGTCGACAACTGGCTCGACTTCTTCACCTACACGCAGTTCATCGATCGCGACGGCAAGTTCCAGCTCAAGATGCTGTCGGTCTCGGCATTCGATCCGCTGTCCCGTTCGATGGGGCCGATGCTGAAGGAGGAGTCGTATCATCTCGGCACCGGCAACAACGGGCTGCTCCGTATCGTGAAGGCGGGCAAGATGCCGGCTGAGGTCATCCAACGCTTCTTCTATAAGTGGATTCCGACGGCGTTCGACCTGTTCGGCACGGACAACTCATCGTCCGCCCACTGGGCCTATGTCTGGGGTCTCAAAGGCCGCTACGACGAGCGCGAAAGCGGGGGGAACGGCGAGCCCGACAAGAGCAAGCTCAATGAACTGGCGCGCAATCTCTATCGTCAAGAAATCGTGAAGCTCGTCGAGCGGCTCAACATTTTCGTTCCCGAACGCGACCGGCAGCTCAACGTTCCTGATCTCAAATTCAATCGGCGCATCGGGATGTATGCGCATCAGCATTTCACGGTGGAGGGGGAGCCGATCGACGCGGCGAAGTATCCCGCGTACCTGGAATCGGTGCTGCCGCGTCCGGAAGACGTGGCCATCGTGCACGACATCGAGAGAGAGCCGGACTGGATCGAACCGAAGAAGGCCGACAGCCTGCAGCAGTGAACACGTCCCCGCTCGTCATCGCCCATCGCGGGGCGTCGAGCGTCGAGCTCGAGAATTCCCTTGCCGCCTTTCGTGCGGCGGGTCCGTTAGGCGCTGACGGGATCGAGCTGGACGTGCACAACACGCTCGACGGCGAGCTCATCGTGCATCACGATCCCTCGGTGCTCGGCCTGCCGATCGCCCAGGCGCGGGCTCGCGATCTCGCGATGCTGCATCTCGCGAACGGCGAGCCAATCCCTACGTTGGCGCAGGCGCTCGACGCCATCGGGCCGCGCCTCAAGGTATTCGTCGAGATAAAAGTCCTCGATCCGCGCTGGGACGATCGTCTCCTGGAGACGCTCGATCGCGGTCCGAATCCCAAGGGATACGCCATTCACAGCTTCGCTGTTCAGGTCGTCCGCCGGTTCGGCGAGAAGCGGCCGGACCTGCCACGCGGCATCCTGTCCGACGTCGAGACGCGCAATCCCAAGCAGACACTCGAGGATGCGCGCGCCCGAACGCTGTGGCAGGAGCGCAAGACGCTGGACGAGAAACTCGTCCGCACGGTCCACGATCTCGGTGCCCAGATCATTGCCTGGACAGTGGACAGCCCGTCCGACGTGGAGCGATTCGTGCGCGTGGGTGTCGACGGGATTTGCACGAATCATCCCGAGCGCGGGCGCAGGATCGTGGACGCCTCCCGAGCCGCATGAAGGCCCCCCCCCCGGTCGTCGCGGTGATCGGCGCGGGCACGATGGGTCACGGCATCGCGTATGTGGCCGCGCTCTCGGGTTGCGAAGTCCGTCTCACCGATGACCGTGCCGATGCTTTCCCGCAAGCAAGAGCCAAAATCGAGGATCTGCTCGCCGGCGGTGTCAAACGCGGCAAACTGACTGAGTCAGACGCGGCGGCGGTGCGGCAGAGATTGCAGACCGAGACGACCATCGGGAGCGCGATCGCCGACGCCGATGTCGTCATCGAGGCCATCGTTGAGGACCTCGCGATCAAGCAACGACTGTTTGCCGAGATCGAGCGTGCCGCGCCGGCCACTGCGCTGCTCGCGACCAACACATCCTCGCTGTCGATCGCACAGATCGCGGCCACGATGAAGCAGCCCGGCCGGTTGATCGGGATGCATTTCTTCAACCCGGTGCACGTGATGAAGCTCGTCGAGGTTGTCACCCACGGGCGGGAGAGATCCGGCGGCGCCGCTGCCGAGCGAGCCGTGGAGTTCGCGCGCCGGCTCGGCAAGGAACCGATCGTCGTACGCGATTCGCCGGGATTCGCGTCCAGCCGCCTCGGTGTCGTGCTTGGTTTGGAAGCGATGCGCATGCTCGAACAGGGCGTCGCCAGCGCGGAAGACATCGACAAGGCGATGGAGCTCGGCTACAACCATCCGATGGGACCGTTGAAGCTCACCGACCAGGTCGGTCTCGACGTGCGACTCGCCATCGCGGAGTACCTCCACGCCACGCTCGGCAAGCCGCACTACGAACCGCCCAAGATCCTGCGCGAGAAGGTGAAGAAGGGAGAGTTGGGCAGGAAGACGGGAAAGGGGTTCTACACCTGGAGCGACTGAGTCGCATCACCGACGTTCACATTCACATCCAGCCATGGCGCGACCTCAAACCCCAAGTCCAGGAGGCGATGCGCAGGGGGAAGGAATCCCATTGGGATTTCCTACTGTCCCTCATGGACGATCCCGGCGCGCTCCTCGCCGTCATGGATCGCGCGGGCGTGTGGCGCGTGGGACTCGTCAACTATCCGAGTCCCGACGTCATGGGGTTCGACGATTCCACGAACACATTCGCCGCGAAGTACGCCCGGGCGAATCCCGAACGGCTGATCGCGTACGGCGGCGTGCATGCCCGCTACACCCGAGATCCCGCCGGTGACGTCGACCGGTTGATCGATCAGGGGATTCGGCTATTGAAGATTCACCCGCCCCATCAACGCTTCGCTGCCAATGCCTACACGGACGGGTTGGAGGCGCTCGGCAAGATCTACCGCCGTTGTGAAGAGCGAGGACTGCCGGTCATGGTGCACACGGGTACCTCGATTTTTCCCGGGGCGCGCTCCAAGTACGGCAATCCGATGGAGCTCGATGACGTCGCGATCGATTTCCCCGATTTGCAATTGGTGATGGCGCACGGCGGGCGGCCGCTCTACATGGAGGAAGCCTTTTTCATCCTGCGACGTCATGGCCAGGTCAGGCTCGACGTCTCGGGCATTCCGCCGTCCAGGCTGCTGGAGTACTTTCCCCGCCTAACGGAGATCGCGGACCGCGTGCTGTGGGGCACCGACTGGCCCAGCCCGGGGGTCAAGGATCTGCGGCAAAACATCGATCAATTCCTGGCCCTGCCCCTCTCGGATACGCAGCGTCGGGCCATCCTCGAAACCAACGCGCTCGCGCTTTTTCCCGGAGTTTGAGCCCCGAATGAGACCACTCTGGCTAGTGGCGACCCTGATTCCAGGCGTGCTGTCGGCGCAAGCGGGTCGTGTCGCCTTCGAGCAGTTCACGCTGCCGAACGGCCTCCACGTCATCTACTCCGAAGATCATTCGGACCCGATCGTGACCGTCGATGTGTGGTACGAAGTGGGCTCCCGCAACGAGCGCCCCGGCCACTCCGGGTTCGCGCACCTCTTCGAGCACATGATGTTCGAGGGATCGGCGCACGTGAAAAAGTCGGAACACGATCAGCTGATCGAACGCGCGGGCGGCGATTTCAACGGCAGCACGGCGGAAGACCGGACCAATTTCTACGAGACTGTGCCGTCGAATCGGCTCAACCTCGCGCTCTGGCTCGAGGCGGATCGGATGCGGTCACTGGCGATCAGCGAAGCGAATTTCGAGAATCAGCGACAGGCCGTGAAGGAAGAGCGGCGCCTGCGGGTCGACAATCAGCCGTATCAGGGCGCGTTCACCGACGGCCTCACGTGGCCGTTCGACAGCAGCACCTGTTTCCCCTACGCACATACCGTCATCGGCTCGATGGCGGATCTCGATGCGGCGAAGCTCGCCGACGTGAAAGCGTTCTTCGACACGTATTACGCGCCGAACAATGCGACGCTGGTCGTGGTCGGCGATTTCAGTCCTGCTCAGCTCCGCAGCCTCGTGAATCAGTACTTCGCCAGCGTGCCCAGCCATGCGGCGCCGGAGCTGCCGCACTGCGAGATGCCGGCCACAACCACGTCCCGCCGTCGCGAAGTCCATGACGCCCAGGCCAATCTCGATGCGGTCATCAGGCTCTACCGTGTCCCCGAGCACCGGCACGCCGACACCCCGGCGCTCGAGGTGCTCAACGTCATCCTCGGCTCAGGCGAGAGCTCGCGACTCAATGTCGCCGTCGTACGACGCGAAAAGGCCGCCGTCGCCGCCGGCGCGCTCCTGAATCCGTTCGGCTCGCGCAACGGGCCAGGCATCTGGGCGGCCTACGCGATCGTGAATCAGGGAGTCTCCGCGGACAAACTGGACAGCCTCATCAGCCTGCAGCTCGACAGCATCCGCGCGAATGGGATCACGGCCGACGAGTTGGCGAAAGCAAAGAACATTATCCGCTCCGGAATGATCGCCTCCCGGGAGACGACCTTCGGAAAGGCGGAAGAGCTCCACCATTACCGCACGTTTCACAACTCCCTCGACGAAATCAACACCGATCTCGATCGCATCGTGGCCGTCACGAGCGACGACGTAAAGCGCGTCGCCACCACCTATCTCGCGCCCAATAACCTCACGCTGGTGATCGTCCGTGCGGGTCCCGGTCCGACGTCGGGAGGTGGGCAATGAACCGGCGCAACGTTGGAAAGATGGAACGATGGAAAGTCTTACTGGCAGCCCTTTCCATCATTCCAACTTTCTCGCTTTCCGCCCAGGAGCCTTTCCCCACCCGTCCACCCGCGCCCGCCCGGCTGCGGCCCGTGCAGTTTCCGCCGTTCCACGATATCGCTCTGCCGAATGGGATGACGCTGCTGCTCGTCGAGAATCACGAGCAGCCGTCGTTGACGGTCAGCCTGAGTTTCCGGGCCGGCACAGCGTACGATCCCGCGGGCAAAGAGGGACTGTCGGACATCGTTGCTGAGCTGCTCACCAAAGGGACGCCAACCCGCGACGCCGAGCAGATCGCGGCGGCGATCGAGGGTGTGGGCGGTAGCCTGAGCGCGAGCTCTGGTGCTGACTTCCTTACTATTTCCACGGATGTCCTCAGTGACCACGCCGACCTCGCGTTCGCGCTCCTCGGCGACGCCGCCCGCCGCGCGACGTTTCCCGATAAGGAATTGGAGCTCGCCCGCACCAGGGCGTTATCCAGTCTCGAGGTGGAGCTGTCACAGCCCGAAGCCGTCGCCTCGCGCGCATTCCAGAAAGAGCTCTACGGCCGCCACCCCTACGGGCGTGCGACCAGCGCCACGTCCTTCAAGGCGATCACGCGCGACGACGTCGTTAAGTTTGCCGGACAACGACTGCGGCCGGCCGGCGCACTCCTGGTCGTCGCCGGGGACATCACGTTGCCGCAGGCGCGCGAACTCGCCGACAGCGCGTTCGGGACCTGGCGAGGCACGCCACCCGCGACGCCGGCGCAACCCCGCGTGCCGACGAAGAAGGGCACCGATATCCTGCTCGTCGACCGTCCCGGCTCGGCGCAGGCGAACATCGTGATGGGGAACACGACCTTCCCGCCGACGGACACGGGCTACTATGCCGCGCGCATCGCGTCCCACGTGCTCGGCGGCGGAACGGACTCGCGGCTGTTCCTCATCCTGCGCGAGCAGAAAAGTTGGACCTACGGCGCCTACGCGGCGCTACGCCGGAACCGCGGCATCGGGAATTGGGAGGCGACGTTCCAGGGACGCACGGAGGTGACTGACAGCGCGCTGGCGGAGATGCTGCATCAGATTGATCGGATCCGCACGCAGATCATTCCGGACAGCGAGCTGAATGCAGCAAAAGGATTCCTGGTCGGCTCGTTCCCCCTCACGATCGAAACGCCGCGACAGATCGCCGCGGTCGTGACGACCGCGCGACTCTTGGGGCTTCCCCCCGATTATCTGCAGCGTTACCGGCAACGCCTCGCCGCCGTGCGCGGCACGCGCGCGCGCGCAGCCGCGCAGCGTGCGTTCCACCGTGACGCGCTCACCGTCGTCGTGGTTGGCGACGCCAAGTCGCTCTACGACAAACTCAAGGCGATCGCTCCGGTACGGCTCGTCGACGTCTTCGGGAATCCAGAGGATGCCGCTCAGCTCAACCCGGCTGTCTCCCTGGCGCCGGTTGTGTTCGATCGCAACCAGATCGTGGCGCGCAGCGACAGCTTCCAGGCGCTCGTCCAGGGCAACGCGTTCGGATCGCGGGTCGCCAAGGTCGACGTCACGCCGGATTCGATAGTGTACACGCAGGTCACGAGCATCGGCGCCGGCTTGCAGCAACGGTCGACCGTCGTTTTGAACGCGGACCTTTCAATGCGGCGCAGCGATCAGACGTCAACTATCCAGACTCAGCAGATGGAGACCCATCTCGCGTATGCGAATGGCCGCGTGAAAGGCACATCGATGTCCCCGCAGCAGAATGGCCCACCGAAGTCCGTTAGCGTCGACACGACGGTGGCGGCGGCGACGATCGACGACAATGCACTGAGTGTCTTTTTGCCCGCACTCCCGCTCGAGACGGGCAAGATGTTCAACTTGAGTGTGTTCTCGTCGGGAGACGGAGCGACCAAATCGGTCAGCGTAAAGGTCGGCGCGATCGAGAACGTCGCGGTGTCGGCGGGCACGTTCCCGGCGTATCGGTTGGAGCTGTCCGGCATGCAGCTCCCGATTGTCATGCACGTGACCCAGCAGGCGCCGCGGCGCGTTGTGCGCATCGCGCCGACGGGCGCCCCGTTGATCTTTGAACTCGTGAAATAGGAGATTAGGCATGCGACATCTGTTCGTCGCGTTGAGTGGCATCGTCCTTGTCGCCGGATGCGCGTCTGGTGGGGCGCGGTCAACGGCCGCAGCGGCTCCGAGTCTGGTTCCGCCAGCAGCGCCCGTTGCCGCAGCTCAGGACACGACCCGCGAGGGCGGCGTGGGGTCTCAGTACCCCTCCACTTATCGCCGGCATCCGAATCCGCCGGTATTGATCCGCAACGCCACGATCATGACGGCTGCCGGCCAGGAGATTCAGGGCGGCTCGATCCTGCTTCGCAACGGGAAGATCGTCTCGGTCGGCACGGGCGCGCAGGTGCAGGCGCCAACCGACGCGGTCGTCGTCGATGGAACAGGCAAGTGGGTGACGCCCGGCGTGATCGACGTGCACTCGCACCTCGGCGTCTACGCCGCACCGGGCACGTTCGCCGAGTCGGACGGCAACGAAGCAACGCAGCCGGTGACTGCCGAGGTCTGGGCCGAGCATTCGTTCTGGCCGCAGGATCCGCAGATCCCGCTCGCCATCGCCGGGGGTGTGACGACGATCCAAGCGCTCCCCGGCTCGGCAAATCTCATCGGCGGCCGCAGCGCGATCCTGAAGCTGATTCCGGCTCGCTCAGTGCAGGACATGAAATTTCCGGGCGCGCACTACGGCCTGAAAATGGCGTGCGGCGAGAATCCCAAACGTACGTACGGGCAACGCGGGGGTCCGTCGACGCGCATGGGCAACATGGCCGGCTACCGGAACGCATTCATCGCTGCACAGTCATACCGCCAAAAATGGGATAAGTGGAATAAGGATCATCAAGGCGATCCACCGGAGCGCAGTCTCCGCAACGAAACGCTCGCGGAGGTGCTGCGCGGCAACATCTACGTCCAGAATCACTGCTATCGCGCGGACGAGATGATACAAATGCTCGATCTCGGTCACGAATTCGGATTCAAGATCCGCGCCTTTCACCACGCCGTTGAGGCCTACAAGATCGCCGACGTCCTGGCGCGAGAGGGGACGGCCTCGGCGGTGTGGGCCGATTGGTGGGGCTTCAAGGAAGAAGCGATGGATGGGATTCACGAAAACGCTGCGCTGCTCCAGCAAGCGGGGGCGCGCGCGGACATTCACTCCGACGACCCCGGAGGCATTCAACGGCTGAATCAGGAGGCGGCGAAGGCGATGTACTACGGTCGTCGCGCCGGCATCCCGGTGACCCGCGATCAGACGCTCCGCTGGTTCACGGCCAATGCCGCCTGGGTCCTCGGCATCGATTCCATCGTCGGAACGCTCGAGCCCGGCAAGATGGCCGACGTCGTCCTCTGGTCGGCAGATCCATTGTCCGTGTACGCGCAGGCAGTACAGGTCTATAACGACGGCTGGCTCGTGTACGATCGTAACGATCCCGCGCATCAGCCGAAAACCGACTTCAGCTTGGGGCAACCATGATCGCGTTCCTGCTCGCCCAGACCATCGCGATCACCGGGGGCACGGTGTACCCGGTCTCGGGACCGAAGATCGAGAATGCCACGGTGCTGATTCGCGACGGCAGAATCGCCGCTGTCGGAACCAACGTTGTCGTGCCGGCGGGCGCGACTCGCGTTGACGCCTCCGGCAAATGGCTCACGCCGGGGCTGATCGATGGCGCGGGGGTGATGGGACTGCGGGAGATCGGAGCGGTACAAGGCACCAACGAGTACACGGAGCGCGGCAACGACATCGCGGCGGCGTTCAATGTCCTCGAGGGCATCAACCCCGGATCGACGCTCATCGCTGTGAACCGGATGGAAGGTGTCACAACCACGCTGGCCGTTCCTGGATTGCTGGGTGTCCCGCCGAGCGGCGGTTTGATCTGGGGCCAGGCGGCACTCATCGATCTCGACGGCGCCACGATCGAAGCGATGCGGATCAAATCGCCGGCGGCGATGGTCGCCAACTTGAGCGAGGCGGCGAAGGACGCGGGCGGCGGCTCCCGCGCCGCCGTGGCCCAGCGCCTGCGCCGGCTGCTCAACGACGCGCGCGAGTATGCCACCCGGCGCGCCGATTACCGCCGTCGCCAGATCCAGGATCTCAGCGCCAGCGCCGCGGATCTCGAAGCGTTGCAACCGGTGCTGCGTGGGGAGCTGCCGCTGGTGGTGGTTGCGAATCGCCGCAGCGACATCGAGACCGCGCTGCGGATCGGGCGCGAGTACAAACTGCACCTCATTCTCGGCGGAGCCGCGGAAGGCTGGATGATTCCGAATGAGATCGCCGCTGCCGGCGTCCCCGTGCTCGTCGAACCGCTCGACAACATTCCGAGCTACGACGCGCTCGGCATTCGCTATGAGAACGCGGCCTTGCTCAGCAAGGGCGGCGTCAAGGTCGCCCTCATGGAAACGGCGACCGAGAACACGCGCGACTTGCGCCAGCAGGCGGGGAATGCGGTGGCCAACGGTATGACGTGGGACCAGGCGCTGCGTGCGGTGACTCTCACGCCGGCCGAGATTTTTGGTGTGGCGGATCGATACGGATCGATCGAGGCCGGCAAGGTGGCGAATCTGGTCTTGTGGAGCGGCGACCCCTTCGAATTCTCGACGGGGGTCGAACACGTTTTCATTCGTGGGAAGGATATTCCGCTGCGGAGTCGACAAACCGAACTACTGGAGCGATACCGCACGCTACCGCCCAAGTACTAAAACAACGAGGCCGCCTTAGTTCTTGGCGGCCTCGATCGCTACCGGGTAAACGCTGACCTGCATTCGCTTCTTGTTCTTGTGCTCGAATTTCACCTGACCATCGACAGTCGTGAACAAACTGTCGTCTGACGCACGTCGAACATTCTTGCCAGGATGAAACTTCGTCCCGCGCTGGCGCACGATGATACTGCCGGCCGTCACGAATTCGCCGCCGAAGCGCTTCACGCCGAGGTATTTGGGATTCGAATCGCGCCCGTTGCGCGAGGAGCCGACGCCCTTCTTATGAGCCATGCATTCCTCAGCCGACCTTCACGTCGGCGATCTTGATCTCGGTGAAATCCTGGCGATGTCCGGCGTGACGGCGATAGCCGGTGCGACGCGCAAAGCGGAAGATCCGGATCTTCTTGTCCTTGCCGTGACGCACGACCTCGGCGGTGACCTTCGCGCCCTTCACGTGCGGCGCGCCGCTCTGAACCTGCTTCCCGTCGCTCGCGATTAGCACGTGATCGAAGGTGACTTCGGCCCCCGGCTTCGCGTCGAGGAGCGGGACTCTGATCGTGAGTCCCGGCTCGGCGCGGAACTGACGGCCACCGGTGGAGAAAATCGCGTAGCTCATAGGGCGCGGAACCTAAATAAAGACTTGGGCTTAGTCAAGCGACAGCGTATTGCTCAGTCACGTCCCGTCCGGCCGGGCGGGCCATCATCCTAAACTCGTCGAGTCTCATCATCGGGTCGTCCCGGACCTCGAGCTCCAAGCCGGTCTGCTTCTCGAGTTGACGCAGGAAATTCGGCTCCTGCTCCACGAGATAGAGCGCGACCTCGGGGTGCAGTCGAACCGACAACTGGCGCTCCTTGTGATCGGCCCCCGCGCGCTTCAGCGAGCGCTCCATCCGCCGGACCACGACTTCGGGCCGGAACACTCGACCCGTCCCGCTGCAGGTCGGACATTCGACGGTCATCGATTGCCAGAGCGACGGACGCACGCGCTGCCGCGTCATCTCGACGAGCCCCAGCTCCGAGACGGCGAATGCGCGGGTCCTGGCGCGGTCACGGCCGAGGTGGGTGCGCAGCTCCTGAAGCACCTTGTCCCGGTTCGAGCGCGTCTCCATGTCGATGAAGTCGACGACGATGATCCCACCGATGTCGCGCAGGCGGAGCTGGCGGGCAACCTCGCGCGCAGCCTCGATGTTGGTCCGCAGGATGGTGCTCTCAGGATCCCGCTTGCCGGTGTAGCGGCCGGTATTCACGTCGATCGAGATCAGCGCTTCCGTCGGCTGGATGATCAGGTAGCCGCCGGTCGGCAGGTCCACGCGCTGTTTGAACAGATTCCGGATCTCCGCCTCGATGTCGTAGGCGTCGAAGAGCGGAGCCTCATCCTGATAGAGTTTGACGCGAGGGAGTAACTCGGGATCGATCTGCTTCAAGTACTGATCGATCTCGTTATACAGCACTTTGGAATCGACGAGCAGCAGGTCGACCTTGTCCGACAGGAGATCGCGCACGATCCCCCGGGTGAGGCTCGTCTCGCGCTGCACCAGCGCAGGGGCGCGTCCGGAAGACGCTTTCCGTTTGATCTTTTTCCAAAGACCGAGCAAGTGGTCGATCTCGCGCTTGCAGCTCGCCTCCGTCAGGTCATCGGCCACCGTTCGAATGATCCAACCGCCCGAGTCCGGGGGCACGAGCTTCGTGACCATGTCGCGCAGTTTGGCGCGCTGCTCGCGGGATTCGATCTTCCTTGAGACCCCCACTTTGGATGCGAACGGCATGTATACCAGGAAGCGGCCGGCGAGGGAGACCTGCGCGGTGACGCGTGGTCCCTTCGTGCCAATGGCTTCTTTGATGACTTGGACGAGCTTGGTCTGACCGCGCTTCAGCTCGTCGGCGATGTTGGGTGTCTGACGCCGGCGGGGGCGATCACGGTCCCGCCGGTTGGCAGCAGTCTGTGTGGTGCTGCCACCGTTGCCACCATTTTCTCCGTTCCCCCCGCCTTCCCCGTTGCCGTTTTCGTCGGCGTCGTCAGTCTCGCGGTCGGCGGGATCCTCTTCGTCTTCGGATTCGATCAGGTCGGAGGCGTGGAGGAAGGCACTCTTTTCGGCGCCGATGTCGACGAAGGCCGCCTGGATGCCCGGCAATACGGCTTCGACCTTGCCGACATAGATGTCGCCGACCGAACGGCGTGAATCGGGACGATCAACCAGGAGCTCAACAAGGCGGTCGTCCTCGAGAATGGCCACGCGGGTTTCCCGCTGGCTTCCACTGATCAAGATCTCGCGCTTCAAAGCAGTTACCCTCGCGCCCCTGCGGGAAGCACCCGTTGGGGAGCCTATGGTTATCCCAGCAATAGTCCAACTCGCCCGGCTTTGGACCGGGCAGTGAGATGAGTCGATTGGGTAGGCGGCTGAGAGACGCCAAAGACCAATGCATGAGGGTAAAACTAAGGTGCGCGCGAACTTGGGTCAATCTATCAGACTGCCGAGCAGCTGCCGCGCGATGACGATGCGCTGAATCTCGCTCGTTCCTTCGCCAATCTCGCAGATCTTCGCGTCCCGCATCATCCGCTCGACCGGGTATTCGGTGGTGTAGCCATAGCCGCCGTGCAGCTGTACGGCCCTGGTTGTCGCCCGCATGCAGAGCTCGGAGGCGTACAACTTGGCCATCGCTGCTTCCTTCTTGAAGGGATGACCCTGCTGCTTCAGCCAGGCCGCATGGTAGACCAACTGTTTGGCCGCTTCGACCTCGGTGGCCATGTCGGCAAGGGCGAAATGCACACCCTGGAAGCTCGCCACCGGTCTGCCGAATTGCTTCCGCGTGGACGTGTACGTCACGCACTCCTCCAGGGCGCCCTCGGCGAGTCCGAGAGCGAGAGCGGCAATGCCGACGCGGCCCCCGTCGAGCGTGTGGAGGAATTGCCGGAAACCGTTATTCACGGGACCGAGGACATTTTCTTTCGGGACGATCGCGTCCTGGAAAATGAGCTCGCGCGTGTCGGAGGCGCGCCAGCCGAGCTTGTCCTCTTTCTTGCCCGACAGCACGCCGCGGCATTTCGGGAGGTCTGATGAATTGGCGTGTCCGACACCAACCCGCTTCGCCTCCTCGAGATCGCACGTGTCCTTGGTGACGACAAAAGCGGTGATGCCGTGGGTGCGTTTGGCGTTCGGGTCGGTCCGGGCAGTGATGCAGAAGATCTCGCCCACTCCGGCGTGGGTGATGAAAATCTTGGAGCCATTCAGGACGTAATGGTCGCCGCGGTCGACGGCGGTGGTCTTGGTGCCGCCGGCGTCAGACCCGGCTCCGGGCTCCGTCAGGCCGAAGCCGCCCAGCACCGTTCCAGTCGCGAGCAGCGGCACGAACCGGCGCTTCTGCTCGGCGCTGCCGAAGTCCATGATCGGGGAGGTACCGAGCGTCGTGTGGGCGCTGACGGTGATGGCGTGGCTCGCGTCGACTTTCGCGAGCTCGTGAATGACCGTGATGTAGGAGAGGTAATCCATCCCCGACCCGCCCAACCCTTCCGGCCAGGGGATTCCGAAGAGACCGAGCTCAGCCATCTGTTTGACGTTATCCCACGGGAAGCGGCTCTCGAGATCGTACTGTCGGGCGGTAGGTTTGACGACGGTCTTGGCGAAGTCGCGCACCATCTCGCGGACCTGGAGATGGTGGTCGGAGAAGTAGAGCGAATCGTGCATCGCTGAAATATAGAGCGGCACGGACGGCAAGGGCGGCAAGGGTCATCGGTGCCTGCTGTCACACATGTCGCATCCCGTACAATCACCGCATCGTTCACCGAAGTACTCAAGCAACATGCGACGCCGACACTGTCGAGTTTCGATATACCGTCGCATCGCGGGCGCAATGTTGCCCCAGCTAAAATCCTCTCGGCGCCAAAGCACCAAACAGTCCGACGCCCTGCCGTCTCTGCCGCCCCTGCCGGCCTCTTGGTAGTAGGCCTCGAGCGTCGGAGGCGGACCCCAATGCAGAACCTGACGGACGTCAGGTTTGTCTATGCCCATCCCGAAGGCGCTCGTTGCGACGATCACGTTCACCTGATTGGAGAGAAAGGCCCTGAGGACGCGGCGACGAATGCTGGCGCTCAGACCGGCGTGGTAAGGCGCGGCCCGGATGCTGGTGCGCAGCAACGCTCGGGTGACGAGCTCCGTGAGACGACGCGTCGGCGTGTAGATGAGCGATGCACCGGCAGCACTCCGGACGCGCGCACGAATCAGGGCGAACCGTTCGCGATCGTCGCCGACCTGCTTCGTGAGGAACGCCAGATTCGGCCGATCGAATGACGTAACCACGACCTCGGCATCGGGAATCCTCAGCACCCGCAGAATGTCAGACCGCGCCGCCGGTGTGGCGCTGCCGGTGAGCGCGATGGTCGGAGGACCGCCGAGGAGTGACCGAAACACGCCCAAGCGACGATAGACGGGGCGGAATTCGTTGCCCCATTCACTGATGCAGTGCGCCTCGTCGATCGCAAAAAGGGACAACCGTGTGTCGGCGGCACGGAGCCGTCGCGTGAGGGAGGCGAGTCGCTCCGGCGCGCAATACAGCAGCGACAACTGGCCGTTTACGCCGGCGTCCAGTACCACGCGGCGTTGCTTCGCGTCGAGCTGGCTGTTCACGTACGCTGCGGCGATGCCTCGCCGGCGGAGCGCGCCGACCTGATCCTGCATCAACGAGATGAGCGGCGAGACAACGAGCGTCAGCCCGTCACCGAGTAACGCGGGCACCTGATAGCAGAGCGATTTCCCCGCCCCGGTCGGGAGCACGGCGAGCACGTTTCGGCCCGACAACAATGGGCCGAGCACTTTGAGTTGGTGGATGCGGAAGCGCGGATGACCGAAGTGCTGCTCGAGGACGCGCCGGGCCGCGTCGAGTCCACCGCGAAAGAGAACCATCCTCCACACATGCACTGATCCGGGCGCGGGCCCCTACCCCAAAACCGCGGCGCGGGGCACGTTTACGCGTCATGACTCCCTTATTCTTATCGACGCTCATGCTCGTACAGACCATCGCTTATCCACCCACCCGCAAAGGGGATGTAGTCGACGACTATCACGGCACCAAAGTCGCCGATCCCTACCGCTGGCTCGAAGACGTCGACTCGCCAGACACGCGCGCGTGGGTCGAAGCGGAAAACCGGGTCACGTTCGGCTATCTCGAGCAGATTCCGGAGCGCGAACGGATCCGCAAACGACTCACAGAGCTGTGGGACTATCCGAAGTACGGCGCGCCCTTCAAGAAAGGCGGGCGCTACTTCTTCTTTAAGAATTCAGGACTCCAGAATCAATCCGTTCTGTACACGCAAAGCTCGCTGACCGCCGAGCCACAAGTTCTTCTCGATCCCAACACGTTGTCGGCAGATGGCACGGTCGCCCTGTCCATCCTCGCATTTTCCGAGGATGGTCGCACGATGGTGTACGGGACGTCGGGCAGCGGCTCCGACTGGCAGGAATTCCGCGTCCGCGACGTCGCCACGCGGCAGGACCGCAGCGATCATCTGCAGTGGATCAAGTTTTCGAGCGCGGCCTGGACGCACGACGGCGCAGGGTTCTTCTACAGTCGCTACCCTCAGCCCGCTGCGGGCGGGGATCCGCTGCTCGAAGTGAACCGCAATCAGAAGGTCTACTACCACAAGCTCGGCACCGATCAGGCGGCGGACCGGTTGATCTACGAACGTCCCGACCACCCCGACTGGGGTTTCGCGCTCGAAGTCAGCTCCGATGGGCGCTATGCCGTGTACACAGTCTGGCTCGGCACGGATCGCCGCAATCGCATCTACTACCAGGACCTGGGCGATCCCCAACATCCGCGGCTGGACGCGCCGGTCGTCCGTTTGCTCGATGACTTCGACGCGTCCTATGGCTTTCTTGGCAACGATGGACCCGTGTTTTACTTCCAGACCGATCACACCGCACCGCGCGGGCGCGTAATCGCAGTCGATACGCGCCATCCCGAGCAAACCGCCTGGCGGGAGCTCGTGCCGCAGGCGGCGGACGTGATCGAGGGTTCGCAGATCGTCCATAACACCTTTGTCATCCGCTATCTCCACGACGCGTATACGCGGCTGCGACTGTTTGCGCTCGATGGCAGGCCGCTGAGCGGGGGCGACGTCGCGCTCCCCACGCTCGGTTCGATCGTGCAAGTGACGGGCGAGCGCCGCGACGACGAGATGTTCTACGCGTTCACATCATTCCTCTACCCCACGACCATCTTCCGGCACGATTTCTCCACCGGCCGCTCCACCGTCTTCAAGGCACCGGAGATCGCGTTCGATCCTTTCGGTTACGAAACCGTGCAAGTGTTCTATCGCAGCAAGGACGGCACGCGGGTGCCGATGTTCCTGACGTACAGGAAAGGACTCAAGACGGACGGCTCCAATCCGACGTACCTGTATGGCTACGGTGGTTTCAACGTCAACATGACGCCGGGATTCGCGATCGGCGTGCTGGCGTGGCTCGAAATGGGCGGTATCTACGCGCAAGCCGTGCTGCGCGGCGGCGCGGAGTACGGAGAGGAATGGCATCAGGCGGGGATGCTCGATCGCAAACAGAACGTCTTCGACGACTTTATCGCCGCCGCCGAGTACCTGATCGCGGAAGGGTACACGAGCACGCCCAAGCTGGCGATCGGTGGAGGCTCGAACGGCGGGCTGCTGATCGGCGCAGTCCTGAATCAACGACCTGACCTCTTCGGGGCCGCATTGCCGGCGGTCGGCGTGATGGACATGATGCGATTTCATAAGTTCACCATCGGCTGGGCGTGGGTCACCGAATACGGTTCAGCCGACAGCGTCGGCCAATTTCCGTTCCTCTATCGTTATTCGCCATTGCACAACCTGCGGTCGGGGGCCCACTATCCGGCGACGCTCATCACCACCGCCGATCACGATGATCGCGTCGTGCCCGGGCACTCGTTCAAGTACGCGGCGGCACTGCAGGCCGCGCAGGGCGGGCCGGAGCCGGTGCTCATCCGCATCGAGACGAAGGCGGGCCACGGCGCCGGCAAGCCCACCGCCAAGATCATCGACGAGCAGACCGATCGCTGGGCGTTTCTCGTGCACACCCTGCAGATGCAATTGCCCGCGCCCTGGCCTTAGGAGACGACCGCATGTCGAGACCGAAGCTGAGTTGTTCGTTGTGCGCCGCGCCCGTGGACGGCCGTTCGCTCCGATCGCCGCAGAAATTGGAAAACCGGATCATCGATTTGATCAAGCAGGATCGACCCGACTGGGAAGCGAACCGCGGCATCTGTCCCAACTGTCTCGAGCAATACCGCGCCAAGAAATTCGTCGGGTATCTCGAAGCCGAATATCAGAAGCTCTCGGAGATCGAGCATGCGGTGGTCTCGAAGATCACGCGCCGCGGGCGCGTCAGCCGCGCGGTGCACCAGGATTTCGAAGCGGGCATGACGTTCGGAGAGCGCGTGGCGGACAGGGTGGCGCAGTTTGGCGGCAGCTGGCCGTTCATCGGGTTGTTCGGCGCCATCCTCGTGATCTGGATGCTGATCAATACGTGGCTGCTCGCGCGGCATCCCTTCGACCCGTACCCCTTCATTCTTCTCAACCTTGTGCTCTCGACGCTCGCGGCGATCCAGGCGCCGGTCATCATGATGAGCCAGAACCGCCAGGCGCATAAGGATCGTCTGCACGCCCAGCAGGACTACGAAATCAATCTGATGGCAGAAATCGAGATTCGGGATTTACACGACAAGATGGATTCGCTGCGATTCAAGCAGTGGCACGAGCTGTGGCACATTCAAAAGCGGCAGATCGAACTGCTGGAACATTTATGCGCGCGGACCGAAAACCCCGAGCTGAAGATGCCCGCCCCCGCGCCCTACGTGCCGCCGGAGCTTTAGCCGGCGTCTTTCCAGTCGATCGGGTAGGTGCGTCCGCATTCGAAGCACTTGCCGTCCTTCTTGCCTTCGGGAATCACGGTCCGCGCGTGACACCCTGGACACACAAGATGGGGCTCACGCACAACGCTCCACGCCTTCGGTCGCTCGCCGCGTATTTCGATATCGCCCTTGGGAATGCGAACCTCCACGTGATGCACGTCGAGGACGACGTAGTCCCTTGGCGGATCCTCGACGACGCGGTACCACGCTCCCCGTCGCAGTCCCTGTGCTTCGGCGCGGTTCCCGCGACTGCGCGCCCACCCGATGTCAACCATGCTTCCCTCGTACGAGTACCAGGATGGCGGCTTGCGGCACGACCAGATACGTCTTGCCCTCGAACGTGATTTCAACCGCGGCTTTGCGGAAGAAGAGCGCGTAGTCGCCCATTTCAGCCTGCATCGGCAAGTACTTCACGTCCGCGCCGTGAATCTTCCACGGCTCCTCATCCATGCTCGCGGGCTCGGCCATCGGCGTACCCGGCCCGGTGGCGACGATGCGGCCGCCCTGAACCTGGCGGCCTTCGAGGGCTGACGGTGGGAGATAGAGACCGACGTTCGTGCGCTCTTCCCCCTCCTCGGGGGTGATCAGCACGCGGTCTCCAACAACGATCAGACGTTTCGGGTCATCCGACACACGAGATGAGTAGCCCCGTTGGGGCGTTCTGCGCAAGTCGCAGCACCCCCGTGATGGCCGTCACGCCGCTTTTGGCTTGACTTGTCCGGTCCGGTTTATAACAATGTGCCCGCCTCGATTCGCTCGCCGTCCTATCTTCGGGAGGGCTCGTTGATGCAAGACTCCATCGCAGCCGCCGTCTCAGCCGCACAGACGCAACAATGGACCGGCCTCCTGTCTCAAGTGGTGGACTGGGTCTGGGCAGGCTTGTCCTGGATCGTTGATTTTCAGGCGAGAGTGTTCGGCTTCGTACTGCGCGGCGACTCATTCTGGAGTCTCGGCGGCAGCGCCCTCCTGTTGTTGCTACCGGCCGCCGCTTTGATCGCGGGCATTTGGGGCACCATCGTCTCGCTTTACACTATCCCGTTCCGTCTCGGACGCGCGACCTCGCTGCTCCAGGGGATCCTGATGACGTGGTGGGACGTCATCCGCATGGTGTGGTTTTATTGGGCTGGACTGGTGCGGTTTCTCATCGTGCTGGTTGGGTGGCTGTGGGGCCTGCTCAAGCTCACTGTGCAACTCGCGTGGGGCACCATCAAAGGCGCTGTAACGTCCCCGCTTGCAGTATTGGACGCCACCTCACGTCGTCCCGGCGTGCCCTGGCCTGCGTTCTTTTTGCTGATTGTCTGGTCGGCGATCGAGGCCACGATTTTCACATTCACGCTGCGACCCACGATGAGCGAGCTGCTCGCCGACCTGACGGGTTACGAGGTCAACGCACTCGCGCTGGTGCTGCTCCTCTGGCTGTTTCTCTGGATCCTAATCGCAGGCAGCTTCGCGTGCATCCAGGTGTTGAATGACGCGATCAAGAGCCGACGCTGGGGGCAGATCGTGGCCATGGTAGCTGTGGAGCTCGCCGTGGCGATGTTCGAGGTGCTGTTCCTCTACCGCGAGCTCGTGGACGCGATGACACCGTGGCTCGCGCAGCAGGGCATCCAGCTCGGCATCTTCGGCACGATTGGACTGGCGTTCTTCGGATGGGTGGGCGTGCGCGGCATGACGTGGTTCCTGTTCGGCCGCTTTGGCGCGCCCGCCTTGATTGGCTTGCTCGGCCGCCAGGCGTTCGCGGTCGAAGGATCGGGCAGTCATGCCAGCACCCCGATGCCGGATTACTGGAAGGGCCCGATCAGCGCGCTGAAGGCCGAGCGCGAATGGTTCCGCAAGGAAGCGCGCGAGCTGTTCGAGCTGGTGTCGCTCCCGGTGCTGCAGTTGGTCGCGGCCGGTTTGAATTTCGGCTTCGTCCTCTTTGCAGGCCGCCCGCACTTCACACTGCCGTTCAAGTCCATCGACGAGGTCCTCGCGGCGACGCACTTCCCAGCGCGCGTCAGCGGCGAGGTGGCCCGATGAAGCGCGCGGCGCTGCTCGCACTCAGCCTCATGGCGATCGGGTGCGCGCCCAAGAAAGGGTCTCCGGCGCCCCGCTCGACACTGGTCGTCGGACTCGACATCTCTGGCTCGTTCCGCAAGAGCGGCCAGTTCGACGACGCGCTGCACTACGCGGCCCTCTACATCTACGGCCACATCAACGCGCTCGGCGGTCTCAAGCAGGCCACTGACGTCTTTGTCGGCTCCCTCGGCGGCGAGCACGTCGGGCAGCCGAAGAGCTTTCATCCCATCCAAGATCTCTACGGCAAAACTCCGGCGCAGATCGAGAACGACCTTCGGAACTGGTTCCCGGAAGATGATCCGATCACCGATTTCAACGCGTTCTTCCAGCGCACGGCGGTACACATCAAGCGTCAGAACCTCGTGCTTGCGCCCCTCAACATCGTGTTATTCTCCGACGGCATACCCGACTTCCCCGGCGCGGGCCGAATGGCGCCCAAAGAGCGCTATGCCAGGATCGACGTGAGCCCGATCGAGTATTTGTCGCGGAATGTCACCATCAGACTGCTGTACGCGAAGCCGCAGGAGGCGCAGAACTGGGAGAAATTCGTGCCCCACAACCGCGTGAAGATCTGGACGCAGGATGAGCAGGTGATGGGCGGTTGGCATCGGCACGAGGTCCAGGGCGTCGCGATGGAGCGTCAGGACTCGCTGTGGAGCTGGACGCAGCAGATCGTCGACTTCCGGGTGAGACGCGGGAAGATCCTCTAGCAGTACTGCTCGAACGCCGCCGTCAAATCCGCCGCAATGTCGCGGGCATTGCGCCCCTCGATGTTGCGACGCTCCAGCATAAAGACCAGCTGCCCATCCTTGAACAGCGCGATCTGCGGCGACGACGGCGCGTAGCCGGTGAAATAGCCGCGCGCGCGGGCGGTGGCTTCACCATCCTGCCCAGCGAAGACTGTCACGAGACGCGCCGGTCGGCGCGGATGCTGGATCGCGAGCGCCGCTGCCGGCCGTGCATTGCGCGCCGCACAGCCACATACCGAATTCACGACGACCAGGGTCGGCGCACGCTCGCTCGCCAGCACGCCGTCGACCTCCTGGGGTGTCCGCAACTCCTCAAAGCCCAGGCGAGTCAGCTCCTCGCGCATCGGGCGAACCATTTCCGGGTCGTACATTGGAACGTTCAGATTACGCATGCTCTCCTCGCGGCACTCATGTCCAGTGGCACGTGTTTGACCTCCAACAAGCTAATCACCTCGTCTAGAGGAGCCGTCCCGCGGGCGGGGGGCGCCGGCTGCTACTTCTTGAGGAACGCGGAGAGCGCCGCGCGGAAATCCGGCGTACTGCGGCTCACCGCGTTGACATCCGCGCCGAGCCGCAAGCCGTCCTCGAAGCTGACTCCATCGAGCTGGTAGAACTGCTGCTTGGTGAAGGCGAGCGCTGAGGGGCTCGCTTCCGCGAGGACACGCAGCACCTCACCCGCCTGTTCCTCGAAGTCAGCGTCTTCGTAGACCCGTGAAGCGAGACCCACCGCTGCCGCTTCGGTACCGTCCAGAAGCCGCCCGGTCGTCGCGAGGTCGAACGCAACCTTTTCTCCGACGGTGCGGCGCAGCATCGTCATCACGATCGCCGGAACGAAGCCGCGCTGCACTTCGGGGTAGCCGAATTGCGACGACTCGGTCGCGAGCACCAGATCGCTGGCCGTCGCCAGCCCGCAACCGCCGGCCAGCGCCCGCCCCTGAACCAACGCCACCACCGGTTTCGGGAGCCGGCGCATGCGCACGAAGATTCCGGCAAAGTGCAGGGCGGCCTGGCGATTCTGCTCGAGCGTGTGGTCGGCGGACGCGAGCAGCTCGTTCAGATCCATGCCCGCGCAGAAGTCTCGACCGGCGCCGCGCAGCGCCACGACGCGAACGTCGGCATCGAGGTCGGCCTGCGACAGCACCGCCGTGAGCGCGTCGATCATCGCGATGTCGATCGCGTTGCGTTTGTCGGGACGATTCAGCGTCGCCGTGAGCACACCGCCCGCCAGGGCCGTTAGGACGCGCTCGGTCACTTGCGTTCCTTGACGTCGATTTCCATCCGCAGCAGCGCCGTCGAGAGCACCTTTCCCTGCGCGTCCGTCTTGAGCGAGATCGTGCCGCCGCCGTCGAGAGCGCCGTGCAGCAGGAAATTCAGCGCATTGAGGTTGGGCAGCTCGAAGCGCTCGACCGGTCCCGTGATCATGCCCTTAAAATGTCGCGCCACGCGTGCCGCGGTCACCTGTTTCACGAGGATGGGATAGAACTCCGGCTTCTTCGCGATGAGCCCGACGTTCGCCGTATCGCCCTTGTCGCCGGACCGGGCGTGCGCGAGCTCGATCAACCGTCGCTTCACGCCTGGACGAGCTCCACGGCGGGCTTGACCATGGGCTTGTCAATGAGGGCCGGCCAGTACGCTACGATCTCCTCCGGCTTCGGGCGTCCCCCCGCGAATCCTGTCACGCTCGGCGGCCCGTTGAGAATAAGCGGCGCGATTTCCCGGGTGAACCGGTCCACCGGCCCTTTGTCTCGGGCCCGCACACCGATGCGCAGCTGCACTTCCGGGATGGCATCCGGATCGATGTCGGCGAGGGCGAGCGATCCGTGCGTTGCCGTCGCGCCCAGAAACTCCGTGTGGATCGCCTCGAACTCGAGACCGAGGTTCTTGAGACGCTGCCGCAGGATGCGATCGGCTGCCTGCGCTTTGGCGAGCGCATCCGGCCATGCGTACACGAGCGTGCCGATCGCTTTGTAGCCGTAGTTATAGGCGATCGACACCTTGAGCTTGTCCGTTGCGGGTTTTCCCCTGACCCCAGACACCCGAACCCTGTTTTTGCCCGCCTGCTTCAGCTGTATCGTCGTAAAGTCGGCGACGCCGTCGGGCGTGATGTACGCGCGCGGGTCGCCCATTTCGTAGACCAGCTGCTCGGTAACGCACGCGACGTCGATCCGTCCGCCGGTCCCCGGGTGTTTGACCAGGTCGAAGCTACCGTCCTCCCGCGCCTCGACGATCGGATAGCCGACGTTCGCAAGATCCGGAATACTCTCCCAGCGGTCGAGACAGTTGCCGCCGCTCGCCTGCGCCCCGCACTCGATGGTATGCCCCGCGACGGTCCCTGCCGCGATCAAGTCCCACGCATCCGCGGGCCATCCGAACGCATGCATCATCGGCGCGAGCGTCAGCCCAGTGTCGGTCACCCGTCCGGTGATTACGATCTGCGCACCGCGTTGCAGCGCTTCGACCACGGGTGCAGCACCGAGGTACGCGTTGGCCGACAAGACCGCATCGCGGACGTCGCGGAGCGGGCGGCCCGTGTCGAGGTTCTTGAGGTCGTGGCCGCGGGCGATCAAGCCGTCGAGCCGGCTGAGCAGATCGTCGCCCGCAACGACGCCGATGGTGATTTTGCCGCCGAGTCCCAGTTTACGCGCGACCGCGGCAACCGCAGCTGCGCACGCGCGGGGGTTCACGCCGCCGGCATTCGCCGTCACTTTGATGCCGCGCTCGACGACCGTCGGAAGAATGCGTTCCATCTGTGTCACGAAATCGGTCGCGTATCCCAGTGCCGGATCGCGTGACTTCTGCTTTTGGAGGATGGACATCGTCACTTCGGCGAGATAGTCCATCATCAAATAGTCGATCGGTCCGCCGGTGACTTGGCGGTACGGTGCTTCCAACCAATCTCCCCAAAAGCCCTGCCCCGCCGCGATGCGGACGGTCTTCAAGGCTGGAGTGCCGTGCGTCGAACGGCAACTGCGCCCGCGGGCGTCGTGACCCGCGTCTCGATCAGTGCCGTGAAACCTTCGGGCATGTCGAGCTTCGGCGGCGCGGGCAGTCGCACGACACTGCGGCCACCAGACACCACCGAAAGCGACCCATTCTCGCCAATGGGCTCGTCCCGACCGAGAAACCGCACCCGCGCGGTCCCGCGCCAGACATGTCCTGGAAGCTTTGCGAAGGCGGGGAAAAACTCGACCGTAAGCGGGACGCCCAGCAGTGAATCGGGCAAGGAGAAGCCCAATCGGCCGAACGCGTAGTTCAACGCTTCGTTGCCGCCGCGGATCTGTTGGCCGGTCGAGTCGTACGCGGTAACCGCAAAGTCCGTGAACTCGTCCCACAAGTCAGGCGGCAGGTCGACCTCGATCTCCATTCGCTTCGCCCAACGCGGCGCGCGCACTGTCAGCGTCTCGGCCGGTTGTCCGCGTCCGGAGATCGCATACGTCCGCTCGACTCCAACCAGCCGGTGCGTAAACTCGGCGGTGACCGTGCTCCCGACATTCGACGCTTCGAGACTGTGCTGAGCGGGACTCAACGCCACTGGGCCCAGCTCGGCACGAACGGTCGCGGTCGCTGCGGCAAGTGGCGGCGCGAGCACGTCGAGCTCGTACACGCCGGGGATGAGATCCTCGGCGCGGACAACGATCCTGGCGGTACCCCGCTGCTCGCGGCCGAGGTCGATGTCCTCCGGCGCAGCGCGCGCCGGCTGACCATTCGGCTCATACAGACGCACCGTCGCCTGTTGTCCCTGTGAGTCCGGTAACGTCACGGTCGCGCGCAGGGTAGCGCCGGGTTGAGTGACCCGCAGGAAATACCGCTGCACAGCGGCTGGACCAACGACTCGCCGCTCGTCGACAAAGTTTTGCGATTCAAGGTCAATCGGCACGATCACGGTGTTGATGAGCTTGAAAATGGGACCGGCAAGCGTGTCGTGCGGATTCAACGCGGTGACCGTTCCGACGTAGACACCCGGTGCGGCGAGCGCCGAGCGCCGGTACGTGACACGGATCTGCGTCGTTCTCGGTCCCGCTTGGACGCTGTCTTCCGTGCTGAGCCACGGGACATCCGAGCGCAACGCGAACACGGCGGCGCGCAGGCCCGCCTCGGGGCGAACCGTGAACATCTCTACGGAGTCTTCATTTCCGGCAAAGCCATTGCGCCGAAACGCGGCGGACACGCCGTCGGCCGCGCGCACCTCGTACCGTGAACCCTGATGCCCTGCCTCGAGCCACTGATACGCAGCCTCGAGGACCGGCACTCCCGCCCCTTCGTCGATGATGCGCGCCCCGTTCAACGGATGCGCCGACACCCGGAGCGCTTGAACGATCTCCGCGGCACCGGGCCGGCGTCCCTCCTGAACGAGCGCGGAAATGAGACACGCCGCGAGCCCACTCGCATGCGGGGCGGACATGCTGGTGCCGCCTTTGATCTCATTCCCGCTATCCCAACGCGGTACGGTCGAGAACGCGACTCCCGGCGCCAGGATGTCGGGTTTCGCGAGCTCCCCGCCGCGCGAGCTGAACCAGCCCATGACGTCACGCGGAGGAGTTGCGCCCTGCTGGGGCGGTCGGGTAAACACGCCGGGGTAACTCGCGCCGACAGAGAGCGCGAGATCGGCAGAGCCCGGAAAGCCCAGCGTCGAGAGGCCCGGACCGTCATTGCCGGCGCTGATCGAGAACACCGCATCCGGATGACTGAGCAGGAAGGCGTCGACGATTGAGTCGATGACGGCTTTCCCCTCGTGCTCGTTCCCGACGCCGAAACTGAGGTTCAACACCAGGGGCAGGTTGCGCTGCGCCGCGTAGCGAGCCGCGTAGTCCATCGCGCGCATCATGCTGCCGTGCACGGTCACGCCGCCGCGGGCGTTGTTGGCGATCTTGAGCCCGATGACCTGGGCGCCGGGCGCGACACCGGTGAAGCCTGTGACGTTGTAGAGGTTGTAACCAGCCGCGATCCCCGCCACGTGCGTCCCGTGTCCGGAGGTATCGAAAAACAAATCGAGAACCGGCGCGCTGTCCGATTCGCTGAAGTTCGCGACGATGGTGAGCGGCTTGGTGCCGAGGGCGATCGTCTCCCGACCTTGACGGTAATCGTGGAGTGGCATCTCGTCCTCGAACGAACCGTCCAGGTTCGTATCGATGAAGGCAACCCAACCGTCCGAGGCCTTCACGACCACCACGGGGAATTCATCGGTGTTGCGCCCGTTGCCATTCACGTCGGCAGCCGGTGCGTGGCCGAGGGGCAGCTCGCGGAACACGCCGCGATACCAAGTGGTCGCGGTCGTCAGCCGGGCGATGCGGGCCGCACCATGCATCGCGCTCTCGGTGGGCGCGGCGAACGGCGTGAGGGCGACGCGGCCCTCGGCGGAGAAGTCGCGCAGCTCGATGACCTTCGGTGCGCCGGTGCTGGTCGCGATGAGTCCCGGCACGTTCGGGTCGATGCCGCTGTCCAGAATGGCGATCAGGACGCCACGACCGTCGTACGTCGGATGGGCCGCGTGAAACACATCCACACCGGTGCTCTTCAACGGCATGAGGCCGAGCATGTACGCCACCGGTGGCTCGACCGCCGGTGCGGGCGTGTGGCTGCCATCAGCCGGTGTTGCGACGGGTGGCGGAGGCAATGAGGCGCTCGTGCCAGGTGTCGTCTTTGGAGCAACCGCTTTGGTGGTGGCGCACGCGGCCGCGAGAAAGAGAAAACCAGCGAAGCATGGCTTTAGCACGAGAGACTCGGCAGTGCAAAGGCCCCGAGGTGGGGGGGGCCGGTGAATTCAGTGGAGACCTCGAGCAGAAACGCGAGCGTATCACGCGTTTCCTCGGCTGTGAGAATCGCATCGACAAAGCCGCGGGCCCCTGCGAAGGTCGCGTCGAGCTGGTGTTCATAGTCCGCGCGCATGGCGTCGACCGCCGCGGCGTTTTCCGGCTTGGCGGCGGCGGCACCGTAGACCGCCTGAATCGCCGACTCGCCTTCCATGACGCCCATCCGGCCCGTCGGCCAGGAGACGATGAAGTCCGGGTCGAACCCCTGCCCCGCCATCGCGTAGTAGCCGGCACCGGAGGCGTGATTGACCGTGAGCACGAGCTTCGGAACCGTCGCCGTCGCCATCGCTTCGACGAAACGCGCGCCCGCGCGAATGATACCAGAGTGCTCGGCCTCCGTGCCCACCATGAATCCGGACACATCCTGCAGGAAGAGCAGCGGCAACCGTTCGCGATCGGCATTCTCGATGAAATACGCCACCTTCTCGGCGCTCTCCGTGTAGATGATGCCGCCGATCTTCGGAGCTTCCCCTTTCGACTTGCCTTTGATCACGCCGCGCGAGTTGGCAATCACGGCGACCTGCCGGCCTTCGATAGCGGCGTGCCCGCAAATCATCTCGGGTGCGACGTCGGGCTGAAACTCGTCCAGCCGGCCCGCGTCGAGCAGGCACTCGAGCACCGCGCGCACATCGTAGCTCATGCGGTGATCGGCGGGGATCAAGTCGTACAAGGCCTTCGTATCGCGCTTGGGAGCGGCAAACGCCCGCCGTATCGGCGGCGCGTGCGGCAATCGTGCGACGTATTCGCGAATCCTCGTGAGGCACTCTTTATCATCCTTCGCCCGGTAATGGGCGACCGCGCTGACGGCGGTATGGGTCGCAGCGCCACCCAGCGACTCCGCGTCCACGACCTGACCGGTTGCGCCTTTCACGAGGTTCGGCCCACCCAATCCCATAAATGACGTCCCGTCGACCATAAAGATCACATCGGACAACGCCGGCAGATACGCACCGCCCGCGATGCACGGCCCCATGACGGCGGAGATCTGCGGGACTTTCAGATAGCGCCGCATGATCGAGTTGTAATAGAAGATGCGCGCCGCGCCGTACTGGCCCGGAAAAACACCGCCTTGATACGGCAGATTCACGCCCGCCGAATCGACCAGGTATATGATCGGGATGCGTTGCCGCATCGCGATCTCTTGGGCGCGCAGGATCTTCTTGATCGTCTCCGGCCACCAGGAACCGGCTTTGACGGTCGCGTCGTTCGCGACCACGACCACCGGGCGACCCTCGATGCGACCCAACCCCGTGACGACGCCGGCGGCCGGCGCCTGACCATCGTATTGATCCCAGGCGACGAGCAAGCCGATCTCGACCCAGGGACCGTCGCGATCGAGCAGCGCGGTGATCCGTTCGCGCGCCGTCAACTTGCGTTGATCGTGCTGGCGCTGGATGCGCTCCGGCCCGCCGCCCTGCTCGAGGCGCGCGCGCAGCTTCTTGTACTCTTCGGTGAGAGTCTTGAGCCGATTCACGCGGCGACGTGCTCCGCCGCCCACTCCTTGATGTACTTGATGAGATCGGACGTCGGCGTCCCCGGACCGAACAGTCTGCCGGTGCCCTGCGTCTCCAGCGCGCTCATGTCTTCGGGGGGAATGATGCCGCCACCCGTCAGCAGCACCTCCTGGCGGCCGGCCGCGTCCAACAATTTGCGCACTCTCGGAAACAGCGTCATGTGGGCGCCCGACAAAATCGACAGGCCCACGACGTCCACGTCCTCTTGAATCGCGGCCTGGGCAATCATCTCGGGCGTCTGATGCAGTCCGGTGTAGATGACCTCCATGCCGGCATCCCGCAGTGCCGCCGCCACGACTTTCGCGCCGCGATCGTGCCCATCGAGTCCCGGCTTTGCAACCAGGATGCGGATCGGCCGGCGCTTGGCGCTCATCGCGTCCGAAAGCGTAGCAGCGCCGCGAGGCCATCGACGACGCGGCGTGCCTTGTCGTCGTACACCACGTCGACCTGCGCTCGCTGGCGCAGCGCATCTTCGACGGCCTCGTCGATCCGTTGATCGTCGTCCTGTCCGTCGGCGAGGAGGGTGCGGACCTGCCCGAGTGACAGGGCCTTCAGCGTAGGGTCCACGCCGTTCACGGCCCACCCGACCGGCGTCCCTTCCTTCACGGCATCGGCGTGCGCGCGTTCCCAGGCACGTTCCCGCTCCTCACGCAGTGTGAGCGCCGCGTCGCGCACTTCGGCGGTCGTCGTCTCCTTCGGATTGAGTTTGACGACGCCCATGACGAGGTCGTGCACGTAGCTGTGGAGATGGGGGATCACGGCGCCGGCGTCCGGGCCGACCCCCGCAAGCATCAGGCCCGCCAGCGGCCGAAGCCGGTGAATGTGGAAGATGCGATCCGCGATCAGCGCATAGAAGCGCTGCTTCTCGGTGCGGATCCGCATGTGATAGTTGTGCTCGCCCGCGCTGCCGGACGGCGTCCCCGCTCGTGCCATCCCCTGGCGCTGGTGTGATCCGTGGAACTTGCTCGCGCGGGAGGCCTCGATGCCGGCGACTGACACGAGCTCGACGCAGTCGTAGGCAGTGACCTCGAAGAAGCGAGCCGCCGTCCGGTCGTACACGACCGCCAGAATCGTCCCGAACTCTTCGTCGAGCGCGAGCAGCTCGCGCACCAGCGGCTCGTGGTCGATCGCCAAGCGAGACCGATGGACGTGCGGCAGCGGCAGCGCCTCGAAGAGATCGAGGCCATGCGACGCAAAAATCGCGATGGCACGCGTGTGCGGCAGGTGATTCGGCTCCTCGAGATAGTCCAGCACGCGCTGCAGATCGGCGGAAAGCGCCTCCCGGTCCGCGTGCGCCAACGTCTGTTGCGGCAGGCCGGCGACCGCGTCTTTAACGCGGTTTTTCATCTTGATCAGGTATTTGCCGCGCGTCCGATCCCGCGGTTCCAGCTTCAGATAGCACGTCACGACCCAATACGGCCCAGGCTCGATGGCGGCTAACCGCTGAACCGCGGCGTGGACGTCCTGCTCGGTGAAAACAGCCGTCGGGGTGCTCATGGGCTAAAAGAACACAGGTTCACGGTAGGCTCCCCACACACGCTCGAGTGCGTGGCGAATTTCGTAAAGGGTGCAATAGGCACGTGCGCAATCGAGCATCGGGCCGATGACGTTGTGATCCGACTCCGCTGCCTGGCGCAGTGCGTCGAGCCGTCGCTCGACCAGAGCGTTGTCGCGCTCCGCTCGCAGCCGGCCCAACCGACGGCGCTGCTCGTCTTCCGCGTCGTTAGAGACCTTGAGGATTTCCACGGGATGATCGTCTTCGGACAGAAATTCGTTGACCCCGACAATCACCCTTTCTCCCAGCTCGACCTGCCGTTGGAACGCGGCCGCCGACTGTGCGATCTGCCGCTGGAACCAACCGCTCTCGATGCCGCGCACCACGCCGCCGATGGACGCGATCTCGGCAAACAGCGCTTCTGCCTCCCGCTCGAGCTGGTCGGTGAGGGCCTCGATGTAATACGAGCCGCCCAGCGGATCGATGACCTCGGCAATGCCGGTTTCCTGCGCCAGGATCTGCTGCGTCCGGAGCGCCACCTGGACCGACTGCTCGGTCGGCAACGCCAGCGTCTCGTCCAGGGAGTTGGTGTGCAGCGATTGCGTGCCGCCGAGGACGGCGGCGAGCGCCTGGTACGCGACGCGCACGATGTTGTTCAGCGGTTGCTGTGCCGTGAGTGTGACGCCGGCCGTCTGGCTATGGAAGCGCATCATCCACGACCGCGGCTGCTTGGCATTGTAGCGCTCGCGCATGTGCCGCGCCCAGATGCGGCGGGCGGCACGCAGTTTCGCGATCTCTTCGAAGAAGTCGTTGTGAATGTCCCAGAAGAAGGAAAGCCGGGCGGCGAAGCTGTCGATGTCGAGGCCGCGAGCGACGCCCCGCTCGACGTAGGTAAAGCCATTGGCCAGCGTGAACGCGAGCTCCTGTGCCGCGGTCGCGCCGGCTTCGCGGATGTGATAGCCCGAGATCGAGATCGTATTCCAGAGCGGGGTGTGCTTCGCGCCCCACTCGAACATGTCGACGATGACCTTGAGCGCGGGCTCGACCGGATAGACCCAGGCATGCTGGGCCATGTACTCCTTGAGAATGTCGTTCTGGACGGTGCCGCGCAGTTTCGCAATCGAGACGCCCTGTTTCTCCGCGGCAGCGACATAGAAGCAGAAGAGAATCGCCGCGGGCCCGTTGATGGTCATGGACGTGGAGACCTGGTCGAGCGGTATGCCGGCGAACAGCGTCTCCATGTCGGCGAGCGACGCAATCGCGACGCCGCACTTCCCGACTTCGCCTTCGGAGCGCGGATGGTCCGAGTCGTAGCCCATCAACGTCGGAAAGTCGAAGGCGACCGACAGACCCGTCTGGCCGTGCTCGAGCAGGAACTTGTAGCGGCGGTTCGTGTCGACCGCGCTGCCGAACCCGGCGAATTGCCGCATCGTCCAGAGCTTGCCGCGGTACATCGTCGGATGAATGCCGCGCGTGAACGGGTACTCACCGGGCCGGCCGAGCTGGCGCTCGACGTCGAAGCCGTCGAGATCGGACGCTGTGTAGAGGGGCTTTTTCTGGATCGTCATTTGCCGTTTCTCACCCGCTGCAGAACTTCCGCCGCGACCTCATAGGGACTCGTGGTGCCGGCGGCCACGTCATCGAGGCGGCGAGCCAGCAACTCTTCTGCCTGCGTCTCATCCAACACCCATTGGCGGATTGCCCGATTGACCACCGCTCGTGTTCGCGCCGCGAGTCGTCGCTTGCGGCCCTCGGCGAGCTTGCCCGTGCGCTCGAGATAATCGTGGTGCTTCTCGAGCGCGGCGATCAGATCGGATATCCCTTCACCTTTCGAGGCGACCGTCGAGAGAACCGGAGCTTCCCAGGCATTGGAAGGTTGGACTGTTGGAAGGTGTTTCCTTCCAACTTTCCCACTGTCCAACGCCGTCCCGTGGTGGGGTCGCACATGCGCAAACGCATTTCCCCGGCGAATGCCGAGCATCACTTCCACTTCCTGTTTCAGCTTGTCTGCGCCGGGGCGGTCGCTCTTATTGATCACGTAGAGCTCCGCAATTTCCATTACCCCGGCCTTCAGCGTCTGGATGCCGTCGCCCGATTCCGGAACGAGCACCAGGACGGTCGTTTCCGCGGTCGCGGCGACATCGAGCTCGGTCTGACCGACGCCGACGGTTTCAATGAGAATGCGGTCGAAGCCGAACGCCTCGAGGACGTCGGCGACTTCTTCGGTCGTTGTCGCGAGACCGCCTTGGGCGCCGCGCGTCGCCATCGATCGAATGAAAACCCCGGGATCGAGACTGACCGACTCCATTCGAATGCGATCGCCGAGCAGTGCGCCACCCGTGAAGGGACTGGTGGGATCGACCGCGATCACCGCGACTTTGAGTCCGCGTTCTCGATAGAGACGGACGAGCTGTTCGGTGAGTGTGCTCTTTCCGGCGCCCGGCGGCCCCGTGATGCCGATGCGATGAGTCTTTCCCTTCCCGATCCGGCCATGCACCTCGGTCAGGACGCGTTCAAAGCCCTCGCGCTGATTCTCGACGAGGCTGATGGCACGAGCGAGCGCGGCGGTGTCGCCGCGCGCCAAACCCTCCAGCACCGCATCGAGCCGCATAGGCTCTAAGGATAACGGCCGCGTGACCGTCATAGGAGGGTTCCGCGCAGGATGAGGCTCGCCACCGTGAAGTAAATGATAAGACCGGTCACGTCGACCAGCGTTGCAACGAACGGCGCCGACGCGCTCGCCGGATCGAAGCCCAGGCGCCTGAGAATGAATGGCAACAGTGAGCCGGCCATTGTTCCGAATGTCACGACGCCGATCAGGCTGCCGAACACCGTCAGTGCGATCAGCAGGTAATGCTCACCGTAGATTCCGGTAATCGCGTGCCACAGGGTAATGCGGAGAAAGCCGATCGCTCCCAGCACCCCCCCGAGCACGATGCCGGCCGCGAACTCGCGCCGGATGACGCGCCACCAATCGCGCAGGTGCACTTCCCCGAGCGCCATCGCCCGGATCACGAGCGTCGATGCCTGTGATCCGGAATTGCCGCCGCTCGAGATGATCAATGGCACGAACAGCGCGAGGATGACCGCCTTGGCGATCTCGTCCTGGAAGAACGCCATCGCGGTCGCCGTGAGCATCTCGCCCAGAAACAGCGCCGCCAGCCAGCCGGCGCGTTTCCGCACCATGCGCCCGAATGCGGTTCTGAGATACGGCGCATCGAGAGCCTCGGAACCGCCGAGTTTCTGGATGTCCTCGGTCGCCTCCTCTTCGACGACCGCGACCACGTCATCGGCGGTGACGACACCCTTCATCCGGCCCGTCGCGTCGACGACGGGAGCAGCGGCAAGACCGTGCTCCGCGAAGAGGCGAGCGACCGTTTCCTGATCGGCTTCTGCAGGGATCGTGATGATGTCGGTGTGCATGAGCTGGCCGACATTGGCCGCCGGGTCGCCGGCAATCAGATCGGTCAGCGTTATCTCGCCGCGCAGCTTGCCCTGGTTATCGAGAATGTAGGCATACGTCGGTACGTCCCGACCGGCCCGTTGCTGCGCCTGGCGGCGAAAATATCCCAGCGCCTCCGCCACCGTCATGTCAGGCCGGACGCGCATGTAGCGCGGATTCATCAGGCCGCCCGCCTCATCCTCGGCGTAGGCGAGCAACGCGGCGACTTCGGCGCGCGTCGGCTCGTCGAGCAACGACAGCATCCCACTGCGCTGGTCCTCGGGCGCGGCTTGGATGACATCGGCGACGTCGTCGGGCGCGAGGAGGCGAATCCAATGGCGGCGCTCGCCGGGTGGCAGCGCGAGCAGCAGATCCTTCTGGTCGGCGGCTTCTAGGTCGAAAAAGAACTCGTGTCCAACGTCATGCGGCAGACGCTGGAGGCGGCGCGCGCGCTCCGCGGAAGAGAGCGCCGGCCATTCTTCGGCCACGCTGAGGTAGGTAACCGCTCGCTTAGTCGGCACCGATCACTCCGGGCGATCCAATGACTGGAGGCGCACCGGTCCCGTCCGCACGGCCACGCGCTCGACGCGCGTGGCGCTGGCTGCGAGGACGTCGAACTCGAGTCCCTGATACGTGAATCGCTCGCCCGCGCGGGGAATGCGCCCCAGCGCGTGGATCAGCAAGCCGCCCACAGTTTGCGCGCCCGCTCCGAGACTCACGCCAAGCATCTCGGCGAGCGTGGTGACCGGCGTGTTTCCTTCGATCTCAACGATTCGCGTCGTCGCCGCCTGAGGGGCAGCCGCCGCGGGCGCCGGCAATGGCTCGAACAGTTCGCCGACGAGATCGTTGAGCAGATCGTCGAAGGTGACGAGGCCGGCGGTCCCTCCGAACTCGTCGAGCACCACCGCCAAATGCTGTCCACCCCGCTGCATCTCCAGCATCAGATCGGCCGCGCGCGTTGTGGCGGGCACGGTCAACGGGGGCCGGACGTGAACCGGCGCTTCCGGTGCGAGCGCCAGCAGGTCGAGCGTGTGGGCGACCCCGACCACCTCGTCTAACGAGCCGCGGTAGACGGGGTACCGGCTGAACCCCGATTGCTGCAGCACGTGAGCCGCCTCGGCCGCGAGCATGCCCTCCGGGAACGCCACGATGGCGGTGCGCGGCGCCATCAGCTCGCGCACGGGGCGATCCGCAAACGCCAGCACGCCGGAGACGACCGCCATCTCATCGGTACCAGCCAGCGCCGCCGTATCGGCGCTCGCGAGCAGCGCGGCCAACGTGGTTCGTGTCGAGGCTTCACGCCGCGGAATGAACGGTGACAGCACGGTACCGAGTCGCTCCATCCACGGGACCGCGCGCGCGACCAGCGCTTCCGCCCAGCGCCGGCCGAGCACGCGCGGCACGAGGTATGAAGCCCCGATGAAGAGCGGGACGCCCACCGCAACCGTGAACACACCGAGGAACGTCGGCGTCGTGGCGGCGAGGAGCGCCGGAATCGCGCCGGCAGCGAGCAGCACGCCGAGCGTCGTGAGTGTGTTCGCCGTCGCGAGCGTACGTCCGGGATTTTGCAGCAGTCCGACGGTGGCCGCCGACCCGCGCAGCTTGTACGCAACCCAGCGCGTGAGCTCGTGCTGGCTCACCGTCGCGGCGGCAACGCCGACGGCGGCCGAGATGCCGGCCACGAGCAGGCCGAGGAGCAGAACGACGAGGGCGACGCTCATCGCTTTTCGAACGAGACTTGAGTGACGCGCCGCTGTTCGACGCGTTCCACGACGACGCGGTAGCCATCAAGGGTCAGCTCGTCACCAGGCCGGGGGACGCGGCCGAGCACCGAGTACACCAGTCCGCCGACCGTCGACACCTCGGCATGCGCAAAGGTGGTGCCGAGCGCCGCCGACAACTCGTCGAGGCTGACGCGCCCATCTACCCACACGCGCCCGCCATCGCGCCGGATCGTGGGGCCCGTCTCGGTGTCGTGCTCGTCGCGGATCTCGCCGACGATCTCCTCGAGGATGTCTTCGCGGGTGATCAATCCGGACGTGCCGCCGAACTCGTCGACGACGATCGCGATATGAGCCGGCGTCCCCTGGAAATCGCGGAGCTGGCTGTCCAAGGTCTTCGTTTCGGGAACGAACGCTGCCGTGCGAACCAGCGTCTGCCACCGCATGCCGGGCTCCGCCAGGCCCATGGCGATGGGCACGAGATCCTTGACGAAGACGACACCGCCGACGTTGTCCGGGGAGCCATCGAGCACGGGCAGGCGCGCATGTTGGCTCTGGCGGAAGGCGTCGAGCACCTCCTCCGTCGACGCGCCGACGTCGACGCTCTTCATATCGAGCCGCGGCGTCATGACCTCGTCCACCGTCGTATCCGCCAGCGTGAAGACGCCGAGGAGCATGTCGCGCTGCGCGATACCGAGATTCGGCTGCAAGGGCCGCGGCGTGTGCACGAGCGTATGCAGGCCTCGGTCGGCCCACGCCAGCAGCCAGAGCAGCGGTCCGAACGGCGCCAGAGTCCGGCGCGCCAGTGGCAACGACGCTTCGGACAATTCGGGAGCGATTCGTGCCACACTCCGCGGCAGCGCGTCCCCGCCGATGAACAGGAGCAGCGTTCCGACGACCAGCGTGAGCAACGCTTCAGCCCACGGCCTGGTCCACCACGCGACGGCATGTGCCGTCGCAACCGCCCCGAGCACCAGGAGCGCGAGGCGGGCGACGTGCAGAGCGCGATGCAGCGGCACGCGGCGCTCGGCGGCGATGGGTGGCGCGTCGCCCAGCGTGTGCAGCGCCTCACCGACGGCTGCTTCTTCGGCGAGGGCGAGCAGCGCGGCCCACACGACCGCGACGATCGCGACTACCAGCCCCGTCACGCGGAGTGCTGCTTCGGTCAGCATTAGGGAACGAGCCGCCGTACGTAACGCTCCTGCAGTCGCCACATCGGCGACCGGGTCCGCCCGGCGCCCTCGGGGTGATCGTAGCCGAGCACGTGCAGGGTCCCGTGGACCGCCAGCCGCACCAATTCTTCGGTGGAGCCGGCGACTTCAGGACAGATGTAGACGTCGCCGAGGAGGCTGCCGTCGGGTTGGGGCAACGAATAGGAGATGACGTCGGTCACGCCGCGACGGCCGGTCGCGCGCCGGTTCAGGCGACGCATGCCCGCCGGAGACAACAGCGTGATGTCGATGTGGGACCGGGCCGGCGCGCGTTCCCAGGCCAGCACTCGTTGGGCCACACGCACGAGTCTCCCCCGATTAGCGCCGCGCGGTCGCCGGCTGCCACGCCGCGCCGATGCCGCCACTGGACTCCGGATAGTCGATGCGGTTGTGGTACATGCCGCTGAGCACCAGGAGGAATGCCGCCTTCACCTGCTCGATCTGCTGCAGCGTCAGCGGCGCTTCGTCGAGCTGGCCGGCGTTCACCTTGGTCTTCACAATGTGATCGATCGCTTCCTCGATCTTCTGCGGCGTCAGATCCTCGAGCACGCGCAGCGCCGCCTCGACCGAATCGGCGATCATCGCGATCGCGGTTTCCATCGACCTGGGCTTGGGACCCGGATACGTAAAATCCTCGGGATTCCGTGCCTGACCGCCGTCGATCTTCTTCGCCTTATCGAGGAAGTAGGTGATTTCGCTCGTGCCGTGGTGCTCGGGGATGAAGGCGGCTACCGAGTCCGGCAACTGCGCTTCGGCCGCCAATGCCAGTCCGTCGATCACGTGCGCTTTGATGATCTGCGCGGATTGCACCGGCTTGAGCCGGTCGTGAGGATTGTTGCCCGGGATCTGATTCTCCACGAAGTACAGCGGATTCTTCACCTTGCCGATGTCGTGGTAGTAGCAGCCCACACGGCCCAGGAGTCCGTTGGCCCCGATGCGGTTGCAAGCGGCTTCGACGAGGTTCGCCATCGCCACGCTATGGGCGTACGTCCCCGGTGCCTCGAGTGAAAGGCGCCGCAGCAGCGGCCGGCTGGGGTCGGAGAGCTCGAGCAGGGTGAGGTCGGTGGTGATGTGCGTGACCGCTTCCGCAACCGGAAGCAGGAAGAACGTCAGCCCGGCCGAGACCAGTCCATTCAGGGCGCCGAGCAATCCGCGTAGACCAATCTCGGCGATCGGCCAGCCGCCCGAGAGGCCCAGTGCAAGTGCCCCGATGAGGTAGCCGGCCGCGATGATGAGGACCGGCGCGTAGAAGTTACTGCGGCTGCGCAGGGCACGGACGGACAGCGCCGCGGTCACGCCGCCGACGAGACACAAGAACAACGCTGGAACATCGTGAAAGACCGGTTGCAGCCCGATCACCACCGCCAGGATCATCGCGGCGATCATGGAGACTCGGCCGTTGAAGAGCACCGTCATCATCATGGCGACGAAGGGCATGAAGATGATTTCGGGATGCTCCGTATAGGACCGCGCCACGATCCCCGCTTGCAGCAAGAGGACCGCGAACAGTCCGCCGATCAACGCGACCTGGCGCAAGTCGGTGTAGGTCTCGCGCCGATAGAACACCATCAAGACCCAGAAGATCGAGAGCAGCAACGTGTCCCGGAGCAACGGACCCAGCACGCCGCGCATCGAGTACGTGGTGGCCGCGCCGCGGCGCAGGAGCTCCTGATGCAGCGCGACGAGCCGCTCATGCGCTTCATTCGTGACGACTTCGTGCGGCGCGACGATGCGGTCGCCGGCGCGCACGATGTATTTGCTCGGATCGACGCTGCCACGCAGCTCGTTGCGGCGCCGTTCGGTCTCGAGCTGTTTGGGAATCAACGTGGGCCGGAAGAACTGCCGGACCAGTTTCAGGTAGAGGACGTCGCCGACGCTCGAGCCGGCGTCGGGGTGCAGCTGCTTGGCGCGACTCAAGTAATGCGCGAACGTGAGCACTTGATCGCGTGACACGGATGATTCCGTCGATCCGCGCCGCACGATCAGCTCGCGCGATTGCTCGACTTGCAGGACGCCGGGCGCGGTGACGCCCTGCGCGAGCGTGCGATCGAACAACTTCTGGAGCGCCTGCTGGAGCGCGCGACGCTTGCCGCCCTTGCTCAGGTACGCAGCCTCCTGCGCGGTGAGCGGTACGCCGAACTCCCTCGCCGCGCGGATGATCGCCTGCTGCCCCTGGTCGGCCGCGGCATCCACGGCGCTGAAGAACGCGGCCATGGTCGTCGCCGTGCTGTCGTAGGCGCGCTGCCGGAACTCGTAAATCGGTTTCGCGGATGCGGCGAGCTCCTCCGCCTCCCGTTGCAGCTCGTCCTCCGACTTGTTCACGACAAAGTTGAACGGCGCGACGATCTCGTTGTCGGAGCGCGCGCCGGGCTCCAGCAGCGGTGCGACGTCGGCGGCACCAGATGGGAAGGAGGCGTGCGCGACGAGTGCCAGGAACGGCACCCACACCCAGCGCGTCGCGTGATAGCGAATCTTCTCGCGGGTCGGGAGTTTCATCTAACCCTGCGCATCCTCGGCGTAGGCGCGGATGATGTCACGCACCAGGCGATGGCGCACGACGTCCGCGTCGCTCAGGTAGCAGAAGCCGATCCCCTCGATGCCGGGAAGGATGCGCTCGACCTGCAGCAGCCCCGAATCCTCGCGGTTCGACAGATCGATCTGCGTCTTATCGCCGGTGATCACGGCGCGCGAGTTCACGCCCAGACGCGTCAGGAACATCTTCATCTGCATGCCGGTCGCGTTCTGGGCCTCATCCAGGATCACGAACGCGTCGTTGAGCGTGCGGCCGCGCATGTAGGCAAGCGGCGCAATCTCGATGGTTCGGGTTTCGAGCGCCTTCTGCACGCGCTCGCGCGGCATCATGTCTTCGAGTGCGTCGTACAGCGGCCGCAGGTACGGGTCGACCTTTTCCTGAAGATCTCCGGGCAGAAATCCGAGATTCTCCCCGGCCTCCACTGCCGGCCGCGCCAGGATGATGCGCCGGACGCGCTTGCGGGCGAGCGCGTCCACCGCCGCCGCCACCGCGAGATAGGTCTTGCCGGTGCCGGCCGGCCCGATGCCGATGACGATGTCGTGATCGGCGATCGCGCGGAGATACTCGCGCTGGCCGGCGGTTTTCGGCTGAATCACGCGCCGCAGGCCCGGCAGAATGATCTTCACGGGATCGGCCGCCTGGCGACCTTCCGCGAGCTCGCCCTGCGCTTCGTCCGCCACCACCCGTTCCACGTCATGCACGTCGAGGTTTTCGCCCATGCGCGCGAGGTCGATCAACGCCTGAGCCACAGTGCCCGCTCGCTCGATCGCCGCGGCGGATCCCGCGATGGACAGCGTATCCCCACGCAACGAGACACGCACGCCGAGCCGGCGCGCGAGCTCGAGCAGGTTGGCATCGTTCACACCAGCGAGAGCCAATGGGTCCACGCCCTCGACGGACAGCCGCTGGATGACGTCGTCACTCATGGGGAGGCACCACCTTTATGTGAAGTGCGGCCAGGTCTTCCGCGCGCGCCGGAGCCGGCGCACCCTCGAAGAGCGCTCGTGCCGCGGTCGTCTTCGGAAACGCGATCACGTCGCGCAGCGACCCTGCGCCGGCAAGGAGCATCGCCGTGCGGTCGAACCCCACGGCGAAGCCGCCATGCGGCGGCGCCCCTGCCGCCAAAGCGGTCAACAGGAAGCCGAAACGTGCGTCGACATCCGCGGGCGACAGGCCGAGGTGCGCAAAGACTTTGCGCTGAATGGCCGGATCGGTGATACGAATCGAGCCCGATCCCAGCTCGTTGCCGTTGTACACGGCGTCGTAGTGGAGCGCACGACAGGCAAACGGATCGGTGTCGAGCTTGCGCAGGTCTTCGGGATGCGGCGACGTGAACGGATGATGGGCGAACACCGGTGTTCCGGTCTTGGGATCGGGCTGGAAAAGCGGAAAGTCCACCACCCAGCAGAACGCGTGCGCGCTCTTGGGCGCCGGCGCGAGGCGGCGGATGACTTCCTGCCGCACCTTGTCGAGCGCGGGTGACGTCACGCGATCGGGACCGACCGTCATGAGCGCGACGTCGCCATCGCCGATACCGAGCCGGCCCAGCGCTTCGGCGGTGAAATGTTTGCCGACGGAGCCGGAGACCTGCGCACCCTGTCGCTTCACCCAGGCGAGCCCGGGCGCGCCGTGCGTCTTCGCCGTCTCGGCGAGCTGATCGACGTCTTTGCGCGACAGCGTGCCGCCGCCCTTCACGGCGATGCCACGCACCCGCGCTCCGTTGGTGAGCGCCCCCTGGAAGAACGGGACCGCGAGCGGCCGCACCTGCGCGGTCCAATCCGCGATCGTGAATTCGAACCGGAGATCCGGCTTGTCGGTACCGAAGCGCTCCATCGCCTCGCGCCACGTGAGCCGCGGAAACGAGCGGTCGATCCTGTGACCGGCTTCGTCCCACAGCGCGACGAGCACGGCCTCGACGAACCCCATCACATCTTCCTGGCCAACGAAGGATGCCTCGATGTCGATCTGCGAAAACTCCGGCTGCCGGTCGTACCGCAGATCCTCGTCGCGGAAGCAGCGCGCGATCTGGAAATAGCGGTCGAAGCCGGACACCATGAGCAGCTGCTTGTAGATCTGCGGCGACTGCGGCAGCGCGTAGAACTCGCCCGGGTGTACGCGCGACGGCACGAGGTAGTCACGCGCGCCTTCGGGCGTGGGCTTGGTGAGGATCGGCGTTTCGATCTCGAGAAAGTCCAATTCGCTCAACGCGCGACGCGCGCGCTGCAGCAAACGATGGCGCAGGATGAGATTCGCCTGTAGCTCCGGGCGCCGCAGATCGAGATGGCGGTACTTGAGGCGCAGCTCTTCGGCCGGGAGCTCCTCGCCTTTCCCGCGGGCGACGGGAATCGCCGGCGTCTCCGCCGGTCCCACGATCTCCAGGACGGTGGCGTGGACTTCCACATCCCCGGTCGCGAGCTCGGCATTCCGCATCGCGGGTGGCCGGGCGGTGACTTCCCCTTCGACGAGGACGACGGTCTCGGTCCCGACGGTTTGGGCACGGGAGACGAGATCGGGAGCCGCCCACCCCGGACCGAGGGCGACCTGAACGAGGCCGTCGCGGTCGCGGAGATCGAGGAAGACGATGCCGCCGAGGTCACGGCGGCGGTGGACCCAGCCCCCCAATCGCACCCGCTGTCCAATGTGCTCCTTTCGCAACGCCCCGCAGCGATGAGTGCGCCAGGTTGTCCGAGTCTCTATGCGCCCCCCCTCTCGGCTTCACAGAGGATTTGGAAGAACTCTTCCGGCGTCTGCGCGCCCACGAGGCGGGCGCGGATCGGTTCGCGCCGCACGAGCCGCGAGATACGGCTCAGCGCCTTCACGTGTGCTCCCGCCTGCGACTCCGGGCCGGCCAGCAAAAAAAAGAGGCGAACCGGTTCGCCATCGACTGTTTCATAGGGCACCGGCGCGCGTGTCGTCCCGGCGACCGCCACCAGATTTGCCAACGCGGGCGTCTTGCCGTGCGGTACGGCGACCCCATAGCCGATGCCCGTCGGGAACTGCCGCTCGCGCTCGAGTATCGCCTGAAAGACATCATCCGAGGCTCCGTTGCCTCCCACCAGCAGGTCGACCAATTCCCGGAGCACACCTTCCTTGCTCTGGGCCCGTAATGGTACCCGGATTCGGTCGGGCGTCAGGAGTTCTGAGAGCCGCAATGGAGTATGTCCAAGTGCCGTAACCGGTTGAAGATAGTTGACTTGAGTTGACGGCGCCACAGCCGTGAGTAAACGTTCGGCATGCAACGCATTGGCCTGCTGGTTTTAGGACTCTTTTGGGCGGCGTCCGGAGGCGCCGCGGGACAGCAGGCAGCAGCGGGATCGACGCTCTGGCGCGTCGCCGCGACGACGTTGCCGATACCCACCGCCCTGGCAACCGGCGCCGCGGCCGCGTTCTGGAATCCGGCGCAAGTCCCCGACAGCGCGCCGCCGAAACTACAGCTCGCCTTCGAAGCGATTCAGACGCCCTCAGCCGTGGATGCCACCGGCATGATCGCCACAGTCCGCTCGTCGGCCGGGCGCTTCGGACAAGTTGGGCTGCTGTACGGCCGCGTGGGGCTGAGCGACCTGACGCAGACGATCGACAGTCCGGATCCCACGGGCGGCACGATCCCCGTCTACACATTTGCATTCGGCGCAACCTGGGCGCGCAGGATCGCCGGGACGAACCTCGGCGCCACGATCGCCTCGCAAGCGACACGCCTCGACGCGTCGCGCTCGGATCGCTGGACGTTCGACGTCGGCGCGAGTCGCAATTTCGCGGGGGACCGGCTGCGCGTCGCGCTGGCGACACACTTCTTTTCCTCGCTCAAGTTCAACGATCCTGCGCACGATCTGTATGCTGGAATCGAAGCACGTCTCTGGCAGGGATCGGTCTCAGACGGGCGGGATCGCGTCGTGGTCCGAGGCCGTTACGGTCTCGCGTTCGGACACGGCTTCCCCGCCGACCATCAGCTCGGCGTCGGAGCGGAGCTCGTGCGGAAGGTTTCATTCGATCTGATGGTGGCTCGTGAGGGCGGCTACTCGAGCGGCGCCGGCTGGCGTCCAGTCGCCGGGCTCGGTTTGACGGTTGGGAAGTACCGCGTCACGCTGGCGCGCGACACCGGCGTGAACGAAGTCGGTTCGGCCTACCGCGTGGGTGTCGAAGCCACCTTCAAGTGACGATCGATCTCCTCAGCCTCACTCCGGAGGCGGCGTGCAGTGCGCTCGCCGACTGGCTCAGTGCGCGCGGTGAGCCTGCCTATCGCATCCGCCAGATCCTTCCGCGGCTGTGGCAACGTCCCGTCGGGCGCTGGAGCGACGCCACCGATCTGCCCGCGCCGTTGAGAACGGCGCTGGACGAAGCGTTCCCCGTACAGCGTTTGACGCTGCGTACCCATCAGGTTTCGAGCGACGGCACGGAGAAGTTTCTGTGGGCGCTTGCCGACGACGAAGCGATCGAGTCGGTGCTGATCCCGGAAGGCAAGCGTCGCACGCTGTGCATCTCGTCGCAGGCAGGCTGCGCGCTCGGTTGTGTTTTCTGCGCCACTGGACGCATGGGCTTTCGCCGCAATCTCTCGGCTGGCGAAATCGCGGGCCAGGTTCGCGAGATGGTGTTGCGCGATCCAGCACAGAAGCCGACCAACGTCGTGTTCATGGGAATGGGCGAGCCGCTGCTCAACTGGGACGCCGTCGACGCCACACTGACGATTCTGAATCAGCCGGAGGGATTCGGGATCGGGGCGCGGCACATCACGGTCTCGACCGTCGGCATTCTGCCCAATCTCGCAAAGTTCGCGAAACGCGGCGAGCAATTCCGGTTGGCGGTTTCGTTGCACGCACCGTCGCCGGAGCTGCGTCGCGAGCTCATGCCGATCGAGAAGAAGTACACACTCCCCGAGCTGACCGACGCCCTGAAGCAGTTCCGTCGCCGGGTGACACTCGAGTACGTCCTCATCGGCGGCAAGAACGATGCGCCTGAGATCGCCGATCAGTTGGCGAAGATCGCGCAGCCCCTGGACGCGCTCGTGAATCTGTTGCCGCTGCATCCCGGCGGAGCACCCGACCTCACGCCCAGCTCGCGGGCGCAGATGCTCGCCTTCGAGCGGCGTCTCAAGCAGCGGGGCGTGGAGGCAGTGCTCCGGCGCAGCCGCGGTCTCGACATCAGCGCGGCCTGCGGTCAGCTACGGGTGGAAGTCGACGCTCCCCTTCGCCCGCGGCGAAAAGTCGGCGCCGAGGAGCACGCTCACATCGAGTAAGCGCGCGCTGTCGAGGTGAACCTCGACGCGCCCCACCCCCAGCGCCGCGCGCACGCGCTCGCCCGCTTGCGCGGCACCTCGCCGGACGATGATCCGTGTCGAGTCGAGCCCGGAGCGTGGGTCGGTCGGGGACGCATTCCCGAAATACACGACGTCGATACCCGCTCGCCGCAGCAGGCGCGTGCCAACCTTGGCATCGCCCGCGCGTCCACTGGCGTTGAGGACTTCCACGGCGAGCGCCGGCCCACGATCACCGGGGATGGTATTTGCGGGTGTCCCACCGCCGCACGCACAGAGGATCAGAACGGCTGCTGCGGCGAATCGAACGGTCATCGCGAGTTCGCCAGCTTATTCCAGAAAGCCACGGTTGCGGCCGGCAACGGCCATCCCGAACGCAACACCCAATCGAGGCGACGGCGGGCGACTTCCCGCAGCACTGCTTCATGCTCGGTGGGGACGCGATCGGCGAGGATCTCGTGATCGGTATCGACCGAGCCGCGATGACGCCCCGGTTCGAGGAAGTCGGCGAGATACAGCATCTTCCCCACGTTGTCCCAGTCCGCTGAGCCGACCGTGTGCCAGCGAACGGCGTCGAGCACGCCCTGGTCGCGCTCGCCCGTCTCGGCGGCACGCACGGCGGCAGCAGGCCCGTGAGCGGTGGGATCCTTGAACGGCGAGTCCCGCAGCGCGTCGTGCAGCCAGCCGGCACGCAACCAGCGGTCGCGCTCGGCCGCGGCGACGTGCATGGCGTTGGCCCATTCGTTGAGCAGCGCGACCACCCGTTCGATGTGCGCGCGCCGCTCCGCCGTCACCTGGGCCCAGTCCGGCAGACTCATGGTGTGACTCGCGGATCCGTGCCGATGCCCTCGCCCAGCACCACGTTGTCGATGAGCCGCGTCGTCCCGACGCGCGCCGCCACGACGGCGACGGTGTGTGCGGTCAGCCGCTTCACAGGCTCCAGAGTCTCGTCGATGAGCGCACAGTATTCAGGTGCGACACCGGGAACGCGCAGCGACTCCATGCCGATGCGCTGCAGCTTCGCGGGATCGGCTTCGCCGCCGCGCCACGTTTGCTCGAGCGTACGCAGGGTACGCGACAGCGCGAGGGCGGACCGCCGCTCGTCGGGCGAGAGGTAGGTATTGCGCGAGGACAGCGCGAGCCCGTCGAGCTCCCGCACCGTGGGGGCGACATCGATGGTCAGCGGAAAATCGAGGTCCTGCACTAATCGCTTCACGAGTATCGCTTGCTGAAAGTCCTTGCGACCGAACACCGCGACGTCAGGACCGACGATATGAAAGAGCTTGGCGACGACGGTGAGAACACCCGTGAAGTGGCCCGGGCGTGCCGCGCCCTCGAGCGTCTCGGCCACGGGCCCGGGTACAATGCGCGCCAGCGGCTCGCTCGGCCCGCCCCCCCCGCCCCCCCTGGGGTACATGGCGCTCGCCTCCGGCACGAACAGGCAATCGACTCCCCGGGCAGTGGCGAGTTTGCGATCGCGCTCGAGGTCGCGGGGATAGCGCGCGAGATCCTCGCTGGGACCGAATTGCAGTGGATTGACGAAGATGCTGACGACGACACGCTCGGAGAGCTCGCGGGCGCGATCCACGAGGCGCAAATGGCCCTCGTGAAGGTATCCCATGGTGGGAACGAAACCGATCGTATGGGATCGAGAGCGCTCAGCGGCCGACCACGAGCGCATCTCGGCAAGGTCGGAGAGCTCGCGCAACTAGAACTCGCGCTTCTTCATCTCCGAAAAGAAGTCGCGACGCTCGATATCATCATCCGTGCTCTCAGGCGGCAGCGTCGGGTCGTAGCGGCGCCGCGCTTTGGGCTTGGCTTTGGCCGCCTTGGCAATGTTCTTCTTGATCAGCTTGGCGAGCTTTTCGTCGTCCGTCTTCGACATTGCGTCTGGTCCCTCGAGAAGGTGCACCCCAATTTAATATCACTTGCCGAAAGAATGCTCCGGTCCCGGGTAGCGGCCCTCGCGCACCTCCGCCGCGAATACCCGCGCGGCCTCGCGCACATCTTCCGCCAGAGCCGCGTACTTCTTGATGAACTTGGCGGAGAATTGATCATTCAGGCCCAGCATATCGTGCAGCACGAGCACCTGCCCGTCGCAGGCGGGGCCGGCGCCAATGCCAATCGTCGGGATCGCGAGCGACTTCGTGATCTGCGACGCGAGCGGGGCCGGCACGAGCTCCAGCACCACCGCGAAGGCACCGGCGTCCTGGAGCGCGATCGCATCCGCCTTCAATCGTCCTGCCGACGCCTCGTCGCGACCCTGGACCCGATGGCCGCCGAGGGCGTGCACCGATTGCGGGGTGAGGCCGAGGTGTCCCATGACCGGTATGCCCACGTCCACCAAGCGCCGCACCGTCGCGGCCATCGGCTGCCCGCCTTCGATCTTTACCGCGTGGCAATTCGTCTCTTTCATCGCGCGACCGCAGTTGCGCACCGCGTCTTCGGGCGAGACCTGATAGCTGAGGAACGGCATGTCGCAGATCACCATCGCGTGCTCGCTGCCGCGGCGCACCATGGTGGTGTGGTACATCATCTGTTCGAGCGTCGCGGAGAGCGTGGAGGGCGCGCCGGCGAGAACCTGGTTGAGCGAGTCGCCGACGAGCAGGATGTCGATGCCGCTCGCGTCGAGGAGTCGGGCAAACAGCGCGTCGTAGCAGGTGAGCGCCACGATTCGCTCGCCTCTTTCCTTCATCTCGAGCAAGCTGTGCGTCGTGACGTTAGGCATGGCTCAACGCCTCGAGCTCGGCGATTTCCCGGCGCCAGAAGTCACGATTGGGCAGCTCGGGATGGGGAATCGTGAGATTCGGCTCGCGGATCGTGCGCGACCCGTAGCGCACGATGTCGAGATCGAGCGTGCGCGGCCCCCAGCGTTCGTGCCGTTCCCGGCCCCGCTCCGCTTCGATCTTGCGGCAGTGAGCGAGCAATTCTTCCGGGCTCAGTGACGTTTCGACGAGCACCATCTGATTGAGGTAGGGCTCCTGCGGCACGGGACCGATGGGCGCGGTCTCCTCGACGCGCGACGTGGCGACGACGCGCGTTCTTGGAAGCGTGTTCAGACGGGCGCGCGCATGCGCGAGGTGTGCCGCGCGATCGCCGACATTCGACCCGAGGCCAATGTAGACACGCTCAGAACTCACGATGGTTACGCTACGTTGGCGAAACCGCGGGTCAAGTCACGAAGCATGGTCGCCACCTGCTCGAGATCGCGCGTCGCGCGCTCGAGATCGGTCAGACCTTCCGCGGCCTGCGTGGCCCGCGTCGCGACGTCGTCCGCCTCAGCGCGGTTTTGTCCGGCAATGCTCGCCACGGCGTTGATGCGCTCGCGCAACCGGTCGAATGCCTGATTCTGCTCGCCGGCAGCCGCCGTGATGCGAGCGGCATGCGCCGTCGCCTCTGCCGTTGCGGCAACGATTGCGTCGAGGGCTTCGAGCGCAGCCGCGGACAGCTCCTCGACGCCGCCGACGTTGACCTGGCCACGACGCATCTGTTCGACCACTTCGCCGACCTGCGTATGAATGTCCTGCACCAGATCGCCGGCTTCCGCCGCCGCAGTCGCGCTCTGCTCGGCGAGGTGGCGGACTTCATCGGCGACCACTCCGAAACCCTTGCCGTGCTTTCCGGCACGCGCCGCTTCGATCGCGGCGTTCAAGGCGAGCAGGTTCGTCATGTCGGCCAGCTCGCGAATGGACGCGATGAACCCGGTGATGCGACGGCTCATCTGGCCGAGCTGTTGCACCTTGGTCGAGCTCTCGCCGACGAACGCCTTGAGCCCGACCAGCCGTTGGATCGCCTCGCGGATCTGCGTGCGGTTGCGGCTGGCGACGTCGCTCGCGGCGATGGACGCGCGCGCCGCCCCGGCCCCGTCCTCCGACACGCGGCGTGAAACTTGAGCCAGGCTCTCGGTCGCCTCGAGCCCTCCCGAAACTTCACCTTCTTCGCGCCGCACCCCCTCACGAATCACGCCCGTCGACGCCGCCACGGCGGACGCGGCGCCCTTCAGCGCCTCGGCGGTCTGGGCGATCGTCGCGAGCTGTCTCGTCATGCGCTCGACAGTTTCGACGAGCGGTCGCCGCAGATCGGTGATGTGAACGGCCGTGGCGAGCTGGCTCGCAAAGGTGGTGATCGTGAGAATATCCTGGCGCCGGTAGCAGTGCTTCTTGTGATGCTCGAGCTCCAATGTCCCGATGATCTGATCGCCGAATCTGAGCGGCACGATCACCAGGCTCTGCACTTCGAGCGGAGCGTCCGCGACGCGTTTGTCGCGCGTGACATCGTCGATGACCACCGTCTCACCGCGTGTCGCGACTTCGGTGCGAAGGGCTGCCGTGTCCTCTGACGGTTCCCCACGCCCTTCCCGCCCCCGTGCCGACCGGTGCACGAGCGACATCTGACCGTCGTGCAGCCGATAAATGCGGAAGTCGCCCCAATCCACGAGCCGGTTGGCCAGCCGTTCGATGCGCTGGAAAGAATCCTCGAGACTGATATTCGCGGTGATCACCGCTTCCATCGCGTGGATCTTGTTGAGCTCCTCGGCGGAAATCGCCTCCTCGATCATCTGCTTGAGCAGCAGACCGAGGAACGTGAGCACCAGACCCACGAGGAGCCATGCGCCGAACGACCAGGCGACGACCGCGCCGACGAAGATCGTGACGGCGAGCAGTGTCGCCGCATACGCAATGACCTCGTAGCGAACGATCATCAATCGTTCGGCGGGTTCGAGCTTCGCGCGAATGATCAAGCTGAAGTAGAACAGCACGCGACCGAACAGAAAGTAGGCGACGGCGTACCCAGCGAGCCCTGGAAGCAGCTCGATGTTGAGGACCGGTGCGCGCATGTCGAGCCAATAGAGAGCCGTCGCGTACACGCCGTAGGCCGCGACAATCGTGATGACTTCGCGTCCCAGATTGATCCACGAGACCCGCACCGGCTTGCGTTGCCAGAGGGAATCCGTCACCACGGTCGCGGCGGCGACGGCGAGCGCGGTCGCGGGAACACCGACCAGCAGGCTCCCGGCGAGGCCGACGAGCGCGGTCTGCGTCAGATACGAGTACTTGCTCAAGGGGACCGACAGCCCGCGCAATGCCACCGCGGCGCCGAACAACACCACGATCTCGGGGATCTGACCGAGCCAGCGATGATCGGCGACGAGCACGGCAATCAGGAGCGCCGTGCCGACCCAGGCAAGCGCCTGGCTGTAGATCGTGACGAACCGGGAGACGCTCACGCGTGCACCGCCGCCGCCAACTCGCGGGCCAGGTGCTCCGCCGCGCTGACACCGCCTTGCGCGAGAGCGTCCATGAGCGCGCTGCCCACGACGACCCCGTCGGCGTAGCGCGCGGCTGCGGCGGCCTGCGCAGGCGTGCCGATCCCGAATCCCACGGCGATCGGCAGCTTCGTCAGGGCGCGAATGCGAGCCACGTGAGCCTCGAGGTCTGGGGGGACGGCTTTGCGCGCCCCGGTCACGCCAAGGCGCGAGATGAGATAGATGAACCCCGAGGCATTGTTCACCGCGGCGGCGAGTCGTTCATCATCCGTGGTCGGTGCGACGAGCCGAATCAGGGCCAGCGTGCTCCGCGTGACCGCCTCCTCGATTGTGGAGTCCGCGCCCGCGGGAAGGTCGGTCAGCAGCACGCCCGCCACCCCCGCCGCATGCGCGTCGGCGACGAAGCGATCGATGCCAAACGCCATCACGGGATTCAGGTACGTCATGATGATGACCGGTACCGCCACGGCGGCTTCTCGCACCAGGGCGAGCACCCGCGGAACGTTCATTCCCTGCTCCAGCGCGGTTTGTGTGGTGCGCTGGATCGTCGGTCCATCGGCGAGCGGATCGGAAAACGGGACGCCGACCTCGATGAAGTCCGCGCCCGCGGCCGCAACGCGTCGCAGCGCCTCAAGCGAGACGTCCCGGTTCGGGAATCCCGCGGTTAGGTAGGGGATCAGCGCCCGACGTCGGCCGAGCGAGCGCCACCGTGCGGCAATGGCATCAGACAAAGTAGTCGCTGATGTTGATGCCGTACTTGACCGGGTCGGTGACCTTGACGATGGTGCGCGGGAAATTGCCGTTCGCATCCTTCTGGGAAAGATCGACGACGGTGCCGGGGTTCAAGAGGGCGCCGTCCGGCGTGGTCACGACGCGCACGACCGGACGGTGCACATGAGCGACGTCGGGATTGGCGCTGTGGACGAGCGCGACTTCGTAGGTATCGAGGATGACGCACGTCCCGACCGGGTAAATCCCGATCAGATTGATGAATGCCTTCACGACCACGGGATCATAGCCGCGGCGCGGGTTCTCCCACATTTCCTTGAGCACCTGGTCGGGCTGAATCGGCACGGTCTGATAGACGCGACGACTCGTGGCCGCATCGAAGCCGTCCGCGACCGAGATCACTTTGGAGTAGATCGACAGCGTGCGACCGCGAATCGATTTCGGATAGCCGGTGAGATCGACCTTCATGTGGTGCTCGTAGGCCACCACCATGCCGCGGTAGGGAATCTCGCCGTACCCGCGCAATCCGAAGAGCGTCAGTACACCCAGCCATGGGTGGGCCTGCATGATGCGCCACTCTTCCTCGGTGAGGCCCCCTTCCTTATTCAGCACCTCGAGCGGCACACGCGACTTCCCAACGTCGTGGAAGAGCGCCGCCATGCCGAGATCGTACAGCTGCAGCTTGGTGAGGCCGAGCTTGCGGCCCAGCGCGACGGAGAAGATGCAGACGTTGACTGAGTGCGTGAACGTGTATTCGTCGTAGTCGCGGAGCGTCGTCAGGCCGACGAGCGACGATTCATTATTGAGCACCTGATCGACGATCGCCTGCACGGCACGCTTCACCTTCTTCACGTTCGCGGTGCGGCCCATGCGAATGCTGTTGATGACTTCTTTCGTTACGGCGACCGACCGCGCGTACGTCCGTTTCGCCGCCTCCTTTTGGCGTTCCTCCTCTTCGACGTCCTCTTCTGCTTCCAGCGGCGGCTCGACGCCGATGAATGACACGCCGCCGTCGCTCAGTTTTTGCGATAGCTCGAACAGCTTGTTCGGGTTCGCTTCCTTGGCCGCATAGGAGAGCAACAGCGACACGAAGACCTGCAGCTGCTTGCGGTCCACGCCTTCATCCACGCGAACGGCCCCGATGCCGCACTGGCGAAAGACGTTCAGGATGTGCGAGAACGACGCATAGTTATCGAGATCGAGCCGCAAGCGCGTCGAGTTGACGAAGATGAACTCGCCTTGAATCCGCACCTCGAGCTCGCGCTCGACGTCCAGGAGCTGCTTCGTCGTCGCCGCGAGGTCGTCGAGCGATTTTTGCACCTGCGTGTTCTCGATCGGATACAGCTTGAGCGAGCGGAACGAGGTGTAGAGCACAACCAGGAAGTCCCGGCCGGCGTGACGGAGGAAGCCGTCCGTGGTCTGGGCGGTCTCCATCATCGAGGGGCGTTTGCCGGGCGCGGTCATGAGCCGGTGCTCCCTCCGCTTCCCGCGCTCCCCCCGCCCCCCGCGCCGACATCACGCAGTGCTCGGCTGACGGCGTTGCGGACGAGGGCTTCCTTATCCTGGGTCACCTTCTGAAGCGCCTCGCGTGCGGCGGGCGCCCGAGTCTTGCCCAGCGCCATCGCCGCGCACGCGCGCCGTTCAGGATCTTCTTTGCGCGCGAGCAGGCCGCTCTTCGGTACGAGGATCTTCTCGAGCGCCGACACGCCCGCGGCGCCCGCGAGCGCTCCATACGCTTCGAAGAACGCCATTTTTTCGGTCAGGTCGGCGTCTTTCAGTTTCGTGCCCATGACCGCGGCCTCGATCCGGGGGAACGCGTTACGATGGCCGCGTTGGGCCAGGAACTTGACCGCGGTGATGCGCACGTCGCGCTCCGAATCGTCGATGGCTTTTTCGAGCAGGCGGGTCGCGCTGGGGCTGCCGATCGTCGTGAGCGCCTCGACCACCGCGAGCTTCAGGTCGCGCTCGCCACGCTCCAGGAGCGGTCCCATTCCGTCGGGCGCGCCCGGAAGCTTCAGTCGTCCGGCCAGCCGCACCATCTCGAGCTGCACGGCTGGGTCGGTGCTCGCGAGCGCCCTGAGCACCTCCGGGGCGTACGTCTGCGCGAGTCGCTCGGCGGATGCTTGCACGAGCGCGCGGACGCGCTCGTTGTGGAGCTTCGGTAGCCAGCCCATGAGCGTGCCCAATGCGTCGGCGCGCAGCTCAGTGAACAACTCGCTCAGATCTTCTTCTGTCGGGTGGCTCGTCGCCTCGTCCAATGATTGGAGCAGCTGCGACAGGGCGTCGGTCTGGGACAACCGGGACGGCAATGCCTCGAGCACTTGGCGGTGCTCGGGGATCAGCTCACGAGCGCGTTGGAGAATGACCTTGCACTCGCGCAGGATGAACGCCACCGAGCGAAAATCGCCCGCGCCGAGAAGGTACGGGATGAAGTTCTCGAGAATCGAAATGAGCTCGGCCCGAACGGTGCCGTAGGTCTGCAGCTCGAGCAGATCGAACAGCATCGCGAGCACGTTGCCGCGCAAGTCCTGCGCGTATTCGCGTTCGACTTCTTTGTGGAGATAGTCGATTTCCTTGTCATCGAGGAAATAGAGCGTGGTGTCGAAGTCATCGACCGACACCAGACCTTCGCGCTTCGGGGGTGCTTCTTCTTCTACCTGGCGACGGAGCGCGGTGGGGTCAGTCGTGCCGGCTTCGCCGCCGGGCGTCCCGCCGCCACCGCCCATGTGCTCGGTACTTGTCTCGGAGCGCTCGATCGGCACCGCGTTCTCGCTGGCGAGCTCGCGGAATGTATAGGTGACGAACTGAAAGTCTTCGGCCCACAACAGCGTGAGCAAATCATCGGCCGCGTCGGCCTGCAGGTTCTTCGCCTGGTGGAGCACCGCCAGGAACCGCACGATCTCGGCGTCTTCGACACCGGGTTTGAACGTGAGGGAGCGAACCCCGTCTTTGTACAGCGTCCACGCAATGCTTTCGTTGCGTTGGTCCTGACTGTAGACCGCATTGTCCTCCCACCGAATCTCCGTTTCACCGATGTCGAAGATGAGATCGTCGGTCGACTGCCAGATTTGCCGGAACGCGGAGCGGATGTTTTCGACCGCGCGCTGATAGACGGGATTGTTGGGCATGTACAGCTGCGTCGCGCGCATCCCCTTGCTGACGACCTGCATCAGCTCCTCGACCTGTGACGGCGGGAGAGCCAGCTCGGGGATGGAGGACGACGGATTCGTCAGAGCGCTGCTCCCGTAAGCTCGGCGACCATGGCGACGTCTTTGTCGCCGCGGCCACTCAGGTTGATGAGGATGAGATCGTCAGAGGACCACCGTGTTTTCATGACCCAAGCCACGGCGTGGGCGCTCTCGAGCGCCGGCAGAATGCCTTCCAGTCGCGAGAGGGCGGCAAATGCGTCGAGAGCCTCGCGGTCCGTCACGGCTTGATACAATACGCGACCTGTGTCCTTCAGGAAAGAATGCTCCGGCCCCACACCGGGGTAATCGAGCCCCGCTGAGACGCTGTGCGCGGGCTGAACCTGCCCGTCCGCGTCCTGCAGCAAGTAGCTGAGACTGCCGTGGAAGACGCCCGGCCGGCCGGCACCGAGTGTCGCGGCGTGCCGGCGCGTGGTGACGCCCTCGCCCGCCGCCTCGACGCCGACAAGTTGCACGTGCGGATCGTCGAGAAAGGCGGTGAAGATGCCGATCGCATTGGAGCCGCCACCCACGCACGCGACGACGGAATGTGGCAACCGCCCGGTGCCCTCCAGCACCTGGGCGCGCGCTTCGCGGCCGATGACCGACTGGAAGTCGCGCACCAAACGCGGAAAGGGATCCGGCCCGACGACCGAGCCGATGATGTAGTGCGTCGTCGTGACGTTCGTGACCCAGTCGCGCAAGGCCTCGTTGGTCGCATCCTTGAGTGTACGGGTCCCGGACGTCACGGGAACGACCTTCGCGCCCATCAGCTCCATGCGGTACACGTTGAGTCGCTGGCGCCGCATGTCTGCTTCGCCCATGTAAACGACGCACTCGAGACCAAAGCGCGCGCACACAGTGGCCGTGGCGACGCCGTGCTGCCCCGCCCCCGTCTCGGCGATGATGCGCCGTTTTCCCATGCGCTGCGCCAGCAGAACCTGTCCCAACGTGTTGTTGATCTTGTGGGCGCCCGTGTGATTCAGGTCTTCGCGCTTGAGCAATACCTGAGCACCAACCTGTGCGGAGAGGCGCGGGACCGCCGTGATGGGCGTCGGCCGACCCACGTAATGCTTGAGCAGCTGATCGAGCTCTGCCCAGAAGCGCTCATCCGCACGAGCCGTGTCATAGACGTGCGCCAACTCCTCGAGCGCGTGCATCAGCGTCTCGGGGACATAGCGGCCACCGTAGGGGCCGAATCGTCCCGTAGCTGAAGTCATCGACCGGTCCTTTTTACGCCCACCAGCGCGCGAACTGCGTCCTCAGGGTTCTTCTGACGCGCCACGCTCGTACCAACCAGCACAAAGTCCGCGCCCGCTGCTGCCAGCTGCTCGACGTCGCGGCGAGTCTCGACACCGCTTTCGGCAACGACTGGAACGTGCGATGGCACGCGCGCAATGAGCTGTTTCGCGCCTTCGAGATCCACGACGAACGTCGACAGATCGCGCGCGTTGATACCGAGCACACCAGGGCTGGCGGCGAGCGCCGGTTCGAGCTCAGCGGCATCATGGACTTCGATCAGCGTCGCAAGCCCCCACTGCTGCGCCGCGCGCGCCAAAGCCCTCAGGCGATCGGGTTCGACGATCCGCGCGATGAGCAGGACCGCGCTCGCACCGGCCGCCCGCGCTTCCATTATCTGCAGCTCGTCGAGGATGAAGTCTTTGCGCAGTACGGGAACCGGCACCGCCGCCACCACTCGCGAGAGATCATCCAGCGAGCCTCCAAAGTGCGCTTCGTCAGTGAGGACCGATACCGCGACCGCCCCGCCTCGCACGTACGCCCGCGCATGCGCGATGGGGTCGAGGTCCTCGCGAATCGTGCCCTGCGAGGGCGAACGTCGTTTCACCTCCGCGATCAGCCCGACCGTAGATCCCGGCTGGCCGAGAAAGGGCCGCACCGGAGCGGCCTGCGCGGCGCGTCGTTTCAATTCGGAAGCCGCACCCTGAAGCGCGGCCACGCGCTCGTGGGTCACGGCCAGAATAGCGCTCAGCGAGGGACGGCGCGGGTTGGCAGGCATCCTTGCGTTCGGTCGTTATTCGGGTAGATTACGTTTCGGTAAATCTTCGGGAGCAACCATGCCGGTCACGCGGCGCCAGCGCGAGATCCTCGATTACATCGCCAAACACCTCGAAGAGAAGGGGTACGCCCCGAGCTTCGAGGAGATCGCGCGCCAATTCGGGTTTCAGTCGCTCGCGACGGTACACGAGCACCTCACCAACCTCGAACGCAAGGGATACATCCGGCGCACGCACAACGAGAGCCGGGCCATCGAAATCGTCCCGCCCAAAGGTCAGACCGGCGCCACCGAGCTGCCGTTGCTCGGGCTCGTCGCCGCCGGACAACCGATCGAGGCGGTGACGAACGACGAAACGATTGCCGTCCCCGACGAGCTGTTGCCGCGGCGCGGGCGCAGCTACGTGCTCAAGGTACGCGGGGACTCCATGATCGACGAACACATCAAGGATGGAGACTACGTCGTCGTTCAGGAACGCAACCAAGCCGACGCCGGTCAGACCGTGATTGCGTTGGTCCACGGAGAGGGTGCCACCGTCAAGCGCTTCTATCGTGAGCCCGGCGGTTGGATCAGGTTGCAGCCTGCCAACGACACGCTCCAGCCGCTGCGGTTGAACGAACGCGACGTCATCGTGCAGGGCGTCGTGGTCGGCGTCATCAGGAAATACTAGCGCTCGCCTTACGCAACCGATCGAGCGCCGCACGCGCGGCGCCCGACGCAACCACTTCTCGCGCCCGGCCGATCCCTTCGGCCAAAGAGCCGGCGATTCCTGCCACATAAATCGCCGCTCCCGCATTGAGCAGCACCGCGGCGAGTCCCGGTGGATCGCCGCTTCCATTAGCTAGAATCCGCTCGAGCCGTTCTGCGTTGGCTGCCGGCTCGCCGCCTTGCAGCACGCCGACATCACCGATGCTCAGCCGATAGCGCTCCGGATCGATCTCCCACGTCCGCAGCGCACCGTCCCTCACTTCCCATACGTCCGTTGCGCCGTGCGGCGATATCTCATCCATTCCCACCCGCCCGTGCACGACGAGCGCGTGTTCGGCACCCAGTCGCACGAGTGCTTCGGCAACGATCGCGGCGCGATCATGCTCCGCCACGCCGATCACCTGCCGCTTCACGCCGGCAGGATTGGCGAGCGGTCCCAAGAGGTTCATGATCGACGGCGTGCCGAGCTCCCGACGCGCCGGACCGACGTGTTTCATGGCAGGATGGAAGGCCGGTGCGAACAGGAAAACGACGCGCGCCTCATTCAACACGCGCACGGCGCTCGGCGCATCCAGGACGATGCGTACGCCCAGTGCTTCGAGGACATCGGCCGAGCCGCACTTCGACGTGTACGAGCGATTGCCGTGCTTCGGGACCGTCGCGCCCGCCCCGGCGGCGACGAATGCCGCGACGGTGGAGATGTTGAACGTCGGCACGGTACCACCGCCCGTGCCGCACGTGTCGACGAGGTGCTCATCTGAGGCCGTCACACGCACCATTGCATCGCGCAGCGCGCGCGCTGCGCCGGCGACTTCGGCTGCCGTCTCACCCTTGGCGCGCAGGCCCATCAGCAGCGCGCCGATCTGCGCCGGCGTCGCTTCCCCGCTCATCACGATACCGAACACTTCGGCGGTTTGGCTCTCGGAGAGCGATTCGCGGTTGGCCAGCGCGCCGAGCGCGTAGCGCAGCGGGGATAAATCCATGGGGATTAAGGCTATCACCCTTGTCAAATAGTGACAACGAGTTGCATCTTTCCCGGCGTGACAAGCCGCCCCTTCCTCGCGGTGATTCAATACGACGGGGGTGGCTTCGCGGGGTGGCAGCGCCAGCCGGTCGATCGGACGGTTCAAGCCGAGTTCGAAGCGGTTTTGGAGCGCCTGGTGGGTGAGCGGACGGTCGCAACCGGCGCCGGCCGAACTGATGCCGGGGTCCATGCACTCGGCCAGGGGGTTGGGTTCCTGGGTGGCGAGCGGTGGGCGACGCAGCCGCACGACTTGCGGCGCGCCCTCAATGCGCTGCTACCGCATGAGATCTGGGTGCAGCAGGTGCACCTGATGCGGCCCGGCTTCGATGCGCGACGCAGCGCGACCGCCCGACGCTATCGCTACCTGGTCGGAACGGATGATGGCGCGGCATCGCCGTTTCGGCGGCCCTATGAATGGGCGCCGCCGCTCGGGGACGGCAAGTCGTTGGACCGCACGGCGCTCGAGAGCGCCGCGGCGGCGCTGGTTGGAGAGCACGATTTCCGCGGTCTGGCCGCGGCCGGCGTGGACACAGCCCACTACCGATGCCGCGTGGCGCTTGCCGAATGGGCGCCGCGAGCGGACGGAATGGGCATGATGTTCACGGTCGAGGCCGATCGATTCCTGCATCACATGGTGCGATTTGTCGTGGGCACCATGGTCGACATCGCCCTCGGCCGGCGCCCGCCGGCGGATTTCCACCGTCTGCTCGCAGCGACCGATAATCTGGCGGCCAGCCCGCCCGCTCCGCCCCACGGTCTCTATTTGGAGCGGGTGCAGTATCCCCGAGACCTCTACGCCGAGGAGCCTACGCCATGAAGTTTTTCCTCGACACCGCGAGCCTCAAAGACATCAGTTGGGCGGCGCAGGCCGGACTGATTGACGGCATCACAACCAATCCCTCGCTGCTGTCCAAACAGGCCGGCGACCTCGATCCTCGTGACGTGCTGAAAGAGATCTGCTCCCTCGTCGAGGGACCGGTATCGGCGGAAGTCGTCGCCGTGGACGCCGACGCGATGGTGAAGGAAGGCCAATCGCTCGCGAAGATCGCCGACAACATCGTCGTCAAAATCCCGATGCTCGAGGACGGGATGATCGCAGTGCGCCGGCTCGCCACCGAGGGAATCCGCACCAACGTCACGCTGTGCTTCTCGAGCGTGCAATGCCTCATCGCCGCCAAGGCCGGGGCGTCGTACGTCAGTCCGTTCATCGGACGGTTGGATGATGTCGGCCAGGAAGGCATGGACGTCATCCGCGAGGCGCGAGTCATCTTCGATAACTACAGCATCGAGACCGAAATCCTGGCTGCATCCATCCGTCACCCGCGCCACGTCGTCGAGGCGGCGATGATCGGTGCCGACGTCGCCACGCTGCCACCGGACGTCCTGAAGAAGCTGCTACTGCACCCGCTCACCGATCGCGGCCTCGATCAGTTCCTCGCCGACTGGAACAAGCTGGTCGCGCGGGCGAAGGCCGCGGTTTGAGCTGGGTCTCTCCGCTCTCGACACGGTACGCCTCTCCCGCGATGCAGGCGCTCTGGGGCGAGCGCCGCCGCATCGGTCTGTGGCGTCGCCTCTGGCTGGCGTTGATGGAGGGCGAGAAGGAGCTGGGCCTCGACATTCCGGACGCGGCGATCGCGCAACTGCGCGCGCATCTGGACGACGCCGATCTGGAGAAGGCGGCGGAGTACGAGCGCCGCCTGCGCCACGACGTGATGGCGCACATCCATCACCTTGGCGATCAAGCGCCGGCAGCGCGTCCCTTCATTCACCTCGGCGCGACGAGCGCCTATGTGACCGACAACGCCGACCTCGTCCTGATGCGCGAGGCGATGCAGCTGTTGCTCGGCCGCATCGGCGCGCTGCTCGTCGCCATGGGCAAGATCGCGCGCCGTTACCGCACCCTTCCCTGCCTCGCGTACACCCACTTCCAGGCGGCGCAGCTCACGACAGTCGGGAAGCGCATGACGCTCTGGATGCAGGATTTCGCGCTCGATGCCGAAGAACTGTTGAATCGCATCAGCACGCTGCGGTTTCGCGGCGTCAAGGGCACGACCGGCACCCAGGCTTCCTTCCTCGATCTCTTCGAGGGCGATCACGCCAAAGTCGCCGAGCTCGACCAGCGCGTCACGCGCGCGATGCGGTTCGATCACGTGCTCGCGATCACGGGACAGACCTACACGCGGAAGCTCGACGCGCAGGTGATGGCCGTGTTGTCCGGGATCGCGCAGTCAGCCGCGAAATTCGCCACCGATTTACGGCTACTGCAGCACGAGGGGGAGCTGCTCGAACCGTTCGAGAGCGAGCAAGTCGGCTCTTCCGCGATGCCCTACAAACGCAACCCGATGCGGGCCGAGCGCATGACGAGTCTCGCGCGGTTCGTGATCGAGCTCGAGGGCAACGCGTGGCATACCGCCGCCGCGCAGTGGCTGGAGCGCACGCTGGATGACAGCGCCAATCGTCGTCTCGTGATTCCCGAGGGGTTCCTCGCGACCGATGCGATTCTCGTGCTCGCTACCAACGTGGCTGCTGGGCTCGAGGTCCGCGAAGACGCCATCGCTCAGCACGTCGCTGCTGCGATGCCGTATCTCGCCACCGAGCGATTGCTCATGCGCGGCGTGAAGGCCGGCGGCGATCGCCAGGCGCTGCACGAGGTGATTCGCACCCAGAGCATGACGGGTCCGACCCAGTTGCTCGACCGGCTGGCGAAGACTCCGGAGTTCAAGCGCCTCGGTATTCGAGCCACCAGCGACGAGCTCGACCCCGCGGGATACGTCGGTCGGGCGCCGCAGCAAGTGGACGATTTTCTCGATCGCATACTTCCGGATTTGATGCGTTCCATTCAGGCGGCGGCTCCCGCGGCGGCCGCGGCGGAGGTTGAGGTATGACCGGTGGCGTGCTCGTTCAAAGCAAGCTTCCGCTTCCTCTCGTGCGGCGCGGCAAAGTCCGCGAAGTGTACTCGGTGGACGACGCGACCCTGCTCCTCGTTGCCAGCGATCGCGTCAGCGCCTTCGACGTCGTGATGCGGGAACCCGTGCCCTTCAAAGGCGCCGTGCTCACCCAGCTGAGCGCGTTCTGGTTCACACGGCTCGCCTCAGTGATGCCACATCACTGCCTCACAGCCGACGTCGATGAAATTATCGGGCGGGTGCCCAAACTCGCCGCCCATCGCGATGAGCTCGTCGGACGCTCGATGCTCACGCAGCGCGCGACGCCCGTGCCGTTCGAGTGCGTCGTCCGCGGCTACATCTCGGGCTCGGCGTGGGCGGAGTACAAGCAGTCTGGGACGCTCGCCGGCGAGCCGATGCCGAAAGGCCTGACCGAGAGCGAGCGCCTCGACGCACCGATCTTTTCGCCCGCGACGAAAGCGGAAACGGGTCACGACGAGAACGTGACCTTCGCGCACGTCGCTCGAGCGCTCGGCCGCGAGCCCGCGGAGCGCCTGAAGACCGCGAGCCTCGGCCTCTACGAGGCCGGCCGTGCCTACGCGGCCCAGCGTGGCATCATCATCGCGGACACGAAATTCGAGTTCGGCACCACCGCGGACGGGAAGCTGCTCGTCATCGACGAGATCCTCACCCCCGACTCGTCGCGCTTCTGGCCAGCCGATCGCTACCAGCCGGGCCGCAGTCAGCCCAGTTTCGACAAGCAGCCGCTGCGCGACTACCTGGCAGATTTGAAGCGTCAGGGCAAATGGAACGGCGAAGCACCGCCGCCGCCGCTGCCGCCCGAGGTGGTCGCCGCGACCAGCGAGCGCTACCGCGACGCGCACAAGCGCATCACGGGAACAACATTGCAGTGAGGATCGCCCCGGAAGGTTGGCCCTTCATCGCCATCGCATGGCTGATCGCCATCGCAGCTGCCCTTCTCGCACGCCGGTGGGGCGGCATGTGGTGGACGTTGCCCGGAGTTCTAGCAGTTCTCGCGATCTGGGTCGTCACCTTTTTTCGTGATCCGATCCGGTCCGGACCGAGGGGCGAGCGCTATGTCCTGGCGGCGGCCGAGGGGCACGTGGTGCAGGTGACGGAGATCGACGAGCCGATGTATGTGAAAGGACGCACCGTGCGGATTTCGATCTTCCTGTCCGTCTTCGACGTGCACGTGAACCGACATCCCGTAGATGGAACCGTGGAGCTGGTGCATTACCACAAGGGCAAGTTTCTGCACGCGGGCACTGAAAAGGCGAGTCTCGACAACGAGCAGGCTTCGATCGGCATCCGTGGACCGCACGGACCGGTACTGGTACGGCAAATCGCCGGTCTCATCGCCCGGCGCATCGTGACGGATCCCCGGCCCGGCGACCACGTCGCGCAGGGCGCGCGGCTGGGCCTGATCCGGTTCGGCTCGCGCACCGACGTCTTCCTGCCGCTCTCGGCGCGCCCGGTCGTCAAGGTGAGACGCGGTGATCGCGTGCGGGTCGGTGGTACCGTGCTCGCGGAGTACGCATGAGACCACCGCCATTCCCGATCCGCCGCGTCGTCATCGTGGTGCCGAGTCTGTTCACGCTCTTCAATCTCTTCTTCGGCATCTGGTCGATGGTCCTGGCGACGCGGGGCGAGTTCTACCGCGCCAGCTGGTTCATCGTGTTCGCCGGAATTCTCGATACCCTCGATGGCCGCGTCGCGCGCATTTCAGGAACGGGCACCCGCTTCGGCGCCGAGCTCGATAGTCTCGTCGACATCGTGAGCTTCGGCGTCGCACCCGCGTTCCTCATGTTTCAGGTCGAATTCGCGGGCGCCGGCTCTGCGGCCTGGATCTTCTGCTACTTCTACGTGATGGCGACCGCGATCCGCCTCGCGCGCTTCAATGTGACGCAGGCGGGCCGCGCGAAGAGCTACTTCATCGGCCTCCCGTCGCCCGCGGCCGGCATGACGGTGGCGACGTTCTATCCGTTCACTCAGACGGAGCTGTTCGCGTCGCTGCACGGCCTCCCGTGGCATCTCCTCCTCAATTTCCTCATGATCGCGTTGACGATCCTGATGGTGAGCAACGTGCACTACCCGACGTTGCCGCGCGCCGGATTCCGCACGCTCCGCGGACTATTGGGACTCACGCTGATTGTTGTTATCCTGGTATTCGGAATCTGGCAGCACGACGTGTTCCTGTTTCCGCTGGGAATCGTGTACATGAGCTACGGGGTGGTGCGGGCGGTGTTGCTGGGATTCTTCAAGGCACCCGCTGAAGACGAGGAGGCCGAGATCGCTGGTCCGATCGTGATCGACGAAAGCAACCAGGCGTACGGCGCCGGTCCAAGACGAGGTCCCGGAGCCGCGTGAGCGCATACACGGTGGAGATCCGCGTGATGCCGCGGGCGTCGTTGCTCGACCCCCAGGGCCAGGCGGTGCAGCATGCGCTGCAAGCGCTCGGCTTCTCGGAGGTCGCCAACGTGCGCGCCGGCAAACATCTCGTGCTCCAGGTCCAGGCGTCCACACGAGAGGAAGCTGCCACGAAGGCCCGAACGATGTGCGATCGGTTGCTCGCGAATCCGGTCACCGAGGACTACGAATGCAGCGTGTCGCAGTAGTCGTTTTCCCCGGCTCGAATTGCGACGCCGATACGCTCGACGCGGCGCGCGCCGCCGGATCGGACGCATATTTCGTCTGGCACCGCGACACCGATCTGAAACAGGCGGACGCGGTGATCCTGCCGGGCGGGTTCAGTTATGGCGACTACTTGCGCTCGGGGGCGATCGCGCGCTTCTCGCCAGTGCTGCGGGCGGTCACGGCCCATGCGCGCGCCGGTGGCGCAGTCCTCGGTATCTGCAACGGCTTCCAGATTCTCTGCGAGGCCGGGTTGCTGCCGGGTGCCTTGATGCGCAACGCGGGACTCAAGTTTCTGTCCCGTCCGGTGTGCGTGCGGATGGAGGCGACGGACACGCCATTCACGGGAGAGTACGAGCGCGGCGAAGAGCTCACGCTGCCCATCGCCCACGGCGACGGGCGCTACGTCGCCGACGCCGAGACCGCGGCGTTGCTGGAAGCCAACGGCCAGGTTGTGTTGCGCTACGTCACAGAGAATCCCAACGGTTCGACGCACGATATCGCCGGCGTTTGCAACGTCGGCCGCAACGTGGTGGGAATCATGCCGCATCCGGAGCGCCGCAATGCGCAGGTGTTAGGCGGTCAGGATGGCGCCCGCATCTTCCTCTCTCTGGAGGCTCGCAATGCGACGCAGCACGCTGGCGATATGCGCGCTGTTGACGGTCGCCACCTTCGGGTGTGATCAGGTAAACGCCGCAAAGGACAAACTGAAGCTGGCGTGGGATAGGATCCGCGGGCGACAGACGGCCACGCACACGCCGCCTCCACCGAACCGGCCCGGGGCCGACACCGCGGCCGCGCGCCAAGCGGCTGAACAGCAGCAACAGCAGGCGGCGCGCCGCCCCGCGCACCATCAGCGCCGCAAGGCACGGTGGTCAGTCGTGACGTGCCGTACGTCTCCGATGACACCGGCACGATCGCTCCCGCGATGAATGAGCGCGAGATCTATGGCCTCTGGGGCGCGCCCGCCGCCGTCCGCCGGGCCGGCGAGTACACCTATCTCTTCTTCAAGAACGGTTGCGAGTACACCTGCGGCACGATGGACGTCGTGACGCTCAAGGATGGCAAAGTCGTCGATGCCATCCTCAGATGGGATGGGCATCGCTATTCCGGAGAATCATCGTCACCACCGGGACGGGTGCCGACTCCCAATCGCGGAGGCGATACGCTGCAGATGCGGCCCGCTCCTCCACCAGCGCCGCCTCCATCGTCCGCCCCGTGACGCACGAGCGTCCGAGCAAGAACGAGGACGAGTACTTCGCGCGTCGCGACGCCGAGCTGCTGCGGCAACAGCACGCGGCTGTCGTGCGCGCCGCCGCCGAAAGGGAACGCAAGTCGCACCACATGAAGTGTCCCAAGTGCGGCTACGATCTGATCACCGGCGACTGGGACGGCATTCAAATCGATCAGTGCACCCACTGTCACGGCGTCTGGTTCGACGCCCATGAAGCGCAGGCCCTCATGAAGACGTCGACGCCGAATATTCTGGGACGCGTGTTTCGCGCGGTGGCGAAGGGCGTGACGCGGAGGTGACCGACCCCGTTATCACCCCCGAGCTGGTGCAGGAGCACAACCTCACACCCGACGAATACGACCGCATCACCGCGCTGCTGGGCCGGACGCCGACGTTCCCCGAGCTCGGCATCTTTTCCGCGCTGTGGAGCGAACACTGCTCCTACAAACACTCAAAGCCGGTTCTGAAGACGTTTCCCACGACGGGACCCCAGGTCGTTCAAGGTCCCGGCGAGAACGCGGGCGTCTTACGACTTCCTGACGGTTGGGCGGTCGCATTCAAAATCGAATCGCATAACCACCCATCGGCCGTGGAGCCGTATCAGGGTGCGGCCACCGGTGCCGGCGGCATCCTGCGCGACGTCTTCACCATGGGCGCACGCCCCGTCGCACTGCTCAATAGCCTGCGCTTCGGTCCGCTCGACGACGCGCGCAATCGCTATCTCTTCGCAGGCGTGGTGCGCGGCATCGGCGACTACGGCAATTGCGTCGGCGTGCCCACGCTCGGCGGTGAGGTCGATTTCGCGGCGGGCTATTCGGGGAATCCACTCGTCAATGCGATGTGCGTCGGCGTGCTCAAGGAAAAGGATCTCATCAAGGCAGCCGCGCATGGTGTGGGCAACGCGCTGCTGGCCGTCGGTTCGCGCACCGGTCGCGACGGGATTCACGGCGCGTCCTTCGCCTCGGAGGAGTTGACGCACGAGAGCGAGCGGCGCCGCCCACAGGTTCAGGTGGGCGATCCGTTCACCGAGAAGCTGTTGCTCGAAGCGAGTCTCGAGCTGATCGCATCCGGGCACATCGTGGCGATTCAGGATATGGGCGCGGCGGGTCTCACGTCGTCATCCGCCGAGATGGCGGCACGCGGCGGCGTCGGCGTCGAGATCGATCTCTCGAAGGTCCCGACGCGCGAGCCAGGCATGACCCCCTACGAGATTCTGCTTTCCGAATCGCAAGAGCGGATGTTGGTGGTCGCGAAGGCCGACCGTGTGAAAGAGGTCCAGGCGATCGCGGCGAAGTGGGAGCTCGACGCAACCCCTATCGGCCGTGTGACCGGCGACGGCATGTATCGCTGTCTGTGGCAGGGGAAAGTCGTCGTCGAAATCCCCGGTCGACAGCTCGTCGATGACTGTCCGGTCTATTATCCGGATGCCAAGGAGGATCCGCGGATCGCGGTACTCCGGGCCGCATCTCCCGCGGACGAAGCACGACGCACGTCGCCGACCGAAGCCCTGCTCCAGCTCCTCGATGCCCCGTCGATCGGTTCGAAGCGCTGGGTCTTCGAGCAGTACGACTCCACTGTCCAGGCCAGCACGGTCATCCCGCCCGGCGGCGATGCCGGCGTTCTTCGCGTGCGCCACGAGAATTTCGGAATTGCGGTGAAGACGGACTGCAATAGCCGCTACGTGCGACTCGACCCATATGAGGGCGGCAAAGCGGCCGTCGCCGAATCAGCGCGCAACGTCGCGTGCACCGGCGCGCGGCCGCTCGGCATCACCGACTGCCTCAATTTCGGGAATCCCGAGCGGCCGGAGGTTTTCTATCAATTCCGCGAGGCGTGTCGCGGCATTGCCGACGCGTGTCGAGCGCTCGATACGCCGGTGACGGGGGGCAACGTGTCCTTCTATAACGAAAGCCCCACAGGAGCGGTGGACCCGACACCCGTCATCGGAATGATTGGGCTCCTGCCGCGTGTCGATCGCGCCGTCCCCAGCCATGCACGCGTTACGAGCGACGTGGTCTTTCTGCTTGGCGAGACGCGTGCCGAGCTGGGTGGCTCAGCGTTCTGGGAGACGTGTCTGGGCTTTGCGGGCGGCCAGCCGCCGCGTGTCGATCTCAAGACCGAACGGCGTTTGATCGAATTGCTCGTTACCGGCGCGGAGCGCGGCCTGTTCCGGTCGGCTCATGATTGTTCCCATGGCGGGTTGGGCGTCGCCCTCGCGGAAGTCGCCATGGGCGGCCCTTATCAGGACGTTGGGTTCGGGCTGGACGTGGATTTGACCGGTTACCGCTCACCCCTCACCGCTCACGAGTTGTTGTTCAGCGAATCGCACGGTCGCGCCGTCATCACTTGCGCACCGGAACGCGCCGCAGCCGTTCAGGCGCTGGCGGGTGAGCTGGGCGTCCCGGCCGTGCGAGCCGGTTCCGTCGGTCCGGTCAACGGTCCCTTCAGAATCGCATTGCGCGACGGATCCATGGATGAGCCTGTTGTACGGCTGAGAGACGTATATTTCAGCGCTATTCCTCGACGCATGGGAGACTGAGTAAGAGATGTGTGGCATAATCGGTGTCGCTGGCGTTCCGGACGCATCGCGCGTCGCCTACCTCGGCCTGTATAGCCTGCAGCACCGCGGCCAGGAGTCGGCGGGCCTCGTTGCTGTCGACGGCGCTGGGGTGGCGCGCTCGCATCGCGGGATGGGGCTCGTGTCCGATGTGTTCGGGGAAAGCGTCCTCTCTGCGTTGCCGGGCGACGTCGCGATCGGCCACACCCGGTATTCGACCGCCGGCACGTCCGTCCTCGCCAATGCTCAGCCGATTCTCGCCGGGTATCGGGAAGGCCCCCTGGGGCTTGCGCACAACGGCAATCTCACCAACGCCGACGCGCTGCGGTCCGATCTCGTCGCCAAGGGATCGATCTTCCAGACGTCGTCAGACAGCGAAGTCCTGATTCATCTGATCGCCCGCTCCGAGGCCCGCGAGCCCGAGGATCAATTGCTCGACGCTCTGGAACGGGTCGAGGGCGCCTACTCGCTGGTTGTGACGATCGGGCGGACGCTGTATGCGATCGTCGATCCGCGAGGATTTCGACCGCTGTGGCTGGGCAGCGTCGGTCAAGGGTACGTCGTCGCATCCGAGACCTGCGCGCTCGACCTGATTGGCGCCACCCCCGTGCGCGAGCTCGAGCCGGGAGAGTTTTTGCGGATTCAGGGCTCCCCGCCGGAAGTCGACAAGCTGCCGTCGCTGCCGCCCAAGCCCCACCAACGCTGCATCTTCGAGCTCGTGTACTTCTCGCGGCCCGACAGCACGGTCTTCGGCCGCTCGGTCGACCGCGTGCGGCGCGCATTGGGCCGTGAGCTGGCTCGCGAGCATCCCGCGCCCGACGCCGACTGCGTGTTCTCCGTCCCCGACTCCTCCAATGCGATGGCGCTCGGTTTCGCCGAAGAGTCGGGGCTGAAGCTCGAGCACGCGCTCATTCGCAACCATTACGTCGGCCGCACGTTCATCAATCCGACGCAGGCGTCGCGCAACGCCAAGGTCAAGATCAAGTTCAACCCCGTTCGCGAGGTGCTGGCGGGCAAGAAAGTGGTCGTCGTAGATGACTCGCTGGTGCGCGGCACGACCAGCCGCGAGCTCGTGCAGATGATCCGCCAGGCAGGTGCGCGCGAGGTGCACTTCCGCGTCGCCTCGGCGCCCATCACGGGACCCTGCTACTACGGCATCGACACCCCGACCAAGTCGGAGCTCATCGCCTCGAGCCATTCGCTCGCGGAGATCCGGCGGCATCTGGGAGTGGAATCGCTCGGTTATCTGTCGCTAGATGGAATGTTGCGCGCCGCGGGTGGCGATCCGAGCGAGTTTTGCCACGCCTGTTTCTCCGGCCGCTACCCCACGGAAATCCCGGACGACGGACAGAAAGCACGCCACGCCGCGCCTTTGGTGACCATGGCCGTGTAGCGGTAACGCCTCCAGCTTTAGTCGCATGCCTTCCGTTGAGCGCTATGTCTATTTCTTCGGCAACGGCCGCGCCGATGGCTCCGCCGCCATGCGCGACATCCTCGGCGGCAAAGGCGCCGGCTTAGCGGAGATGGCCAATCTGGGACTGCCCGTCCCGCCCGGCTTCACGCTCTCCGCCAAGCTCTGCATCACCTATCTCGAAGCAGGCACGTTCCCCGCGGCGCTTCGCGCGGAAGTCGATCGCCACTTGAAGCAGCTGGAGAAGGTCACGGGCAAGGGACTCGGCGACGCGCGGAATCCGTTGCTCGTCTCGGTGCGGTCGGGCGCCGCCGTCTCGATGCCGGGGATGATGGAGACCATTCTGAACCTGGGCCTCAACGATCAGACCGTCGAAGGGCTGATCGCCGGCTCCAATAATCCTCGCTTCGCTTACGACTCCTACCGCCGCTTCGTCCAGATGTACGGTGACGTCGTCTTTGATCTGGGCAAAGAGCCGTTCGAGGACGTCCTCACCAAGGCCAAGGCACGTCGCAAGGTCGAGCGGGACATCGATCTTCCCGCCGAGGACCTGCGGATGCTGGTTCGGGAGTTCAAGGCGATCGTGCAGTCGCGAGCCGGCACGCCGTTCCCCGACGACCCTCAGGAGCAGCTCTGGGGAGCGATCGAAGCGGTCTTCAAGAGTTGGAACACGCGCCGCGCGAAAGACTATCGCCAGCTCCACACCATCCCCGACAGTCTCGGCACCGCCGTGAACATCGTCGCCATGGTGTACGGCAACATGGGAGACGATTGCGGCACCGGCGTGGCGTTCACGCGTGACTGCAGCACGGGGGAGCGCGTCCTGAATGGCGACTACCTCACCAACGCGCAGGGCGAAGATGTCGTCTCGGGGGCGCGCACTCCGGAGCCGATCGCGAAGATGAAACGCGGCAAGGGAGGGCTCTCCAAGGTCTACCGCGACCTGGAGCGGCTCGCGACGAAGCTCGAGAACCACTTCAAGGACGTGCAAGACGTCGAGTTCACGTTCGAGCACTATCAGCTCTACATGCTGCAGACGCGCCGAGCCCAACGCACCGGCGCGGCCGCCGTGCGGATCGCCGTCGAGATGGTGGGCGAGGAGCTGATCACAGAGGACGAAGCCGTCCAACGCATTCCGCCGCAGGATCTCGACCAACTCTTTCATCCCATGGTGGATCCCAAGGCGAGCGTGACGGTGCTCGCCAAGGGGTTGCCCGCCTCACCCGGCGCGGCGATCGGCGAGGTCGTCTTCGATGCGGATGAAGCCGAAGAGATGAAGAAGAAGGGCCACGACGTGATTCTGGTTCGGCCCGAGACGTCACCGGAGGACTTCCACGGCATTGTCGCCGCGCGTGCCGTGCTCACCGCGCGTGGCGGAATGACGAGCCACGCGGCGGTCGTCGCGCGGGGGATGGGAAAGACGTGCGTCGTGGGTGCGCAGGAGCTCGACGTCGATCCCGCGGCGGGCCGGTTCCGGGTCAACGGCCGCGCGGTCAAGCGCGGGCAGATCATCACCGTGGACGGTACGACGGGCCGCGTAATACTCGGCGCCGTCAAGCTCGTGGCGCCGAAGGTCGGCAAGGACTACGAAACGCTCATGGCGTGGGCCGACGCGCGACGGCGGCTGCGCGTCCGCGCCAACGCCGACATCCCCACCGACGCCAAGCGGGCGCGCGAGTTCGGCGCGGAAGGCGTCGGGTTATGCCGCACCGAGCACATGTTCTTCGAGGGCGATCGCATCACGCTGATGCGCGAGATGATCGTCGCCCCCGACGAAGCGGGCCGCCGCCGCGCCTTGGCGAAGCTGTTGCCGATTCAACGGCGTGACTTCGAGGGCATTTTCGCTGCGATGGACGGGCTGCCCGTGACGATCCGGCTGCTCGATCCGCCGCTTCACGAGTTTCTACCGCACACGCGCGAGGAGATCGCTCCGCTCGCCAAGCGCCTGAAAATGCCGGCCGCCCAGCTCGAGCGCGTCGTGCATTCGCTCGTCGAAGCGAATCCGATGCTGGGGCATCGCGGCTGCCGGTTGGGCATCACGCATCCGGAGATCACGGAGATGCAGGCGCGCGCGATCTTCGAGGCGGCGTGTCACGTCGTTGGCCGCGGCTCGAAGGTGTCGGTCGAGATCATGGTGCCGCTGGTGGCGGACGTGCGTGAGCTCATGAATCAGACGCAGATCATCCGCCGCGTCGCCCAGGAAGTGTTCCAGCGCGAGGGCCGGGCGGTGCCGTATCTCCTCGGCACGATGATCGAGCTGCCCCGCGCCGCGCTCACCGCCGACGACATCGCCAAGGAAGCGGAGTTTTTCTCGTTCGGCACGAACGACCTGACGCAAACGACGTTCGGTCTCTCACGGGATGACGCCGGCCGGTTTCTTCCCTTCTACGTGGAGCACGGGCTGTTGGCGGAGGATCCGTTCCAGTGTCTCGATCAGGTGGGCGTCGGCAAGCTCGTCGAGATGGCCGTCAAACTGGGACGGAGCACGCGGCGGGATTTGAAGATCGGCATCTGCGGCGAGCACGGCGGCGAGACGAGCTCCGTGAAGTTCTGCCACCGGGTGGGAATGAACTACGTCTCGTGCTCACCCTTCCGGGTGCCGATCGCCCGCCTCGCCGCGGCCCAGGCGGCCCTCGAGGAGGCGGGCGTCGTCAATCGAACGCGAGCGACAGTCTAATCAGCCTGCGCGCTGGCCGAAGGTCCCGAACACGCCCGCGATCAATACCCCGATCAAGAATGTAATCGTCGCCACGGTGTAGCCCGTGCCTTTTGACAGTCGCTGCGTCGTCGACACACCAATAGCGGTCAGTACCAGTCCCCATATCGAAAACGGATTGATCGCCTTGAGCGCCGCTCCCAGGAATCCTCGGGCGCCTGGAGCCAGGAGATCCAAACCGAGCGCCGGCTGCATATCCTGCGGCGACGCGACCTGACCCATACCCTGAACGTGCAATACGATCGTTCCGACGAGGACCAGTAGAATCACTGACGGCACCGCCGAGTACGCCGCGACGCTCAGTAGCCTGCCGAACTTCGCCTCACTGCCCATCAACGAAACCAGGACCCAGAGCAGGAATCCGCCGATCAAAAGCGCCAACGCGATTCCGACGGGAATAAAGACCGCACCGATCCACAGGAACTTCGACGGATCGGGACCTCCCGCGGGCCGGGCCGCGAACTGTGCGGCCATAGCTGCCCTGAGAAACGGCAGGTTCACGACGAAGACCGCGATCTGTACCACGCAGATTGCGATGAACGGTGCGAGAAAGTTCGGCCGCTCGCGCACGCGCTCGAACACCCGAGTGGGCTCGTACAAGACTTTCACGACATCGAGCCACGCACTGCCGCCGCCAGCCTGCTCTACGGTGGGCTGCTGAATGCCTTGGCCCATTCCGCCTCCCGAAAGAATGTTGGGGTTCCAATTACAAACGGCGCCCAATATAGATCGGGAAACCAGAAACGGGAAATGCCCTTCCCAGCACCGTGACGCCGACGTAGGCTACGGAGAACGGAGCCATGATCCCTTCTCTTGCGTTAACTGTCGGACTGCTGGTGCAGGCGGCCGGCTATCCATCCCTCTCACGGGCCACGGGCGCGGCCGACCCCGTCCGTGTCTGGCGCGCCGACTCGACCGGCTATGTCACCCTGCGCGAGCCGGGGCACCTCTTGCTCCTGCACGTCAATGCGATCGGCCGCATCCTTGTCCTCTTCCCGTCGGCTCCCGCCGACAGCACCGCGATAATCGGCGAGGCGCCCGTCGCGGTCCCGTTGCCCCCGGGCGCGCAAGGCTACCCCTCGACGTTCATCGCGGTCCGGTCGCGTTGGCCCTTCGAGTTCGCGGCCCTGCGGGCAGGATCAACGTGGAATTATCAGAACGCATTTCTGCTGCAGCCGACTGCGGGCGACCCACTCGCTGCCCTGCTCGACATCGCCGACCGCGTCACCGACGGGCGGCCCTATGACTACGGGGTCGCGGCATACTCGAAGGGCGGGACCGTGGTGGCGCACACGACACCGCTCACTCCGCCGGTCTGTCTGAGCTGCGTCCGCCGGGGGACGCCCGTCGCGTCCACTCCCGCGCCGGCCCAAACGAACACGGTGGACTGCTCGAACGCATCGCTCACGAATTCGTTCTGCGGGGTTGGCAACGGGAACGTCTCTATCACAGCCCCGCCCCAGCTAGCCTACCAACCTGAGCCGACCGCTGCGCCTGCGCCGGTCTATGTCCCCTACTACCTGCCGATTGTCGTGCACGCAGGGCGGCGGGGATTCGAGCGCCGCTTTTTCCCCGCCCCCGCCCCCCCCGCCCCTGGTCCATCCGCCGCGATGGCGTTCCCGATCGCCCCGGGCCTCGTCGTTCCTTCCCGCGGCCAGTTGCGCACGTTCGCCGGACGGCGTCACTAAGCGCATTTCCCGTCACGATGCAGGGCATCACTGAGCTGCGGCACACCCAGCAACGCAATTCCTTACCACCCGGCTCTCAACGTGTGTCTCCCTGCCGGACGTCACTGTCAACTTCAACAACAGGTCTCCGTCGGCGTCTGTGACGAGGAGCGACAACGTTCGCTCAATACTTGTTGGGGTGGACTGCTGTGCAGTTGGGGCGGACTGCTGACCCGCTTCGCGCGTTACTTCCCAACGGTAGTGGTATTCACCGTCTCCGCCGAAGGCGAACACCTCCCAAGTGAAGGAGCCGGTGGCATCGATGCGGGATGGACCGCTCACCTCAACCGAGAGAGACGGCAGCCAGGGCGCCGGCGGTGGCGGTGGCGGAGTGGGTGCGACCGCGGACTGGCAGCCGACCAGTAGCACGGCGCATGTGCAGGCGCGAAGCGCGTGGAGCGGAAAGCGACGCATAGAACCTCCCTTTGGGTGTAGGTAGCTCAAACTCGAAAAGGGGAGGTTAAGAAAGACCGCTCAGTGCGCCGTCAGCCGACAATCATCGAGGACTCATCAGAAGTCGCTTGTCGGCTGCAGGCAGAGCTGGTAACGGCGGGAAACGAGAAACGGGAAACGGGACACGTGTCTCGTTTCCCGTTTCCCGTGATGTTCATGGAGGCGCGGGGAATTGAACCCCGGTCCGAGCATGACTCCGATACCGCTACTACGTGCGTAGACTAGGCTTTGAGTGTCTCACGACCGCGGCGCCTTGTCAGCCCTGGTCGCAACAAGCCTCTCAAAAACTCTTGCGTGACTCGTTGAGGCCCCAGGTCACGCCAGCCCGACTTTGCGATACGTGAGCGCCGCCTCAGGCGGGCTGCCACTCACGCAGGTGCGTGAAGCCGAAGCTTACGCAGCCAGAGCCAGTTCAGAATTGGCTTGTGTATAGTCCCAGTTGATTTACCAGGTGACTGAGAACCTGGGCACGCAACAGTACCCTCGCCAAACCCGTCGAAGCCTGTCGCCCCCGCGCGAGGAAGCTAGTGACCTCCCATGGCCTTTTCAACCCGATTACGCCCTGCCTGCTTGGCACGATAGAGCGCCGCGTCTGCCGCTGCGGTCAGATTCAGAAGATCACCGATCGGCTCCGGATAAGACGCGATGCCGCACGATGCCGTCAGCGGATAGGCCGAACCGCTCCAGGTGAGCGGCTTTTCCGCAATGGAGCGCCGAATCCGCTCAGCCACCTCGAGCCCTTCTCGCAATGGGGTGCGCGGCAGCCAGACCGCGAATTCCTCACCACCGATCCGCGCCACGACATCGCCATCACGGACCGCTGTCTCCAGCAGGCGCGCGACATGCGCCAATGCCGCGTCCCCCGCTGGGTGGCCGAGTGTGTCATTGAGCCGCTTGAAGTGATCGAGATCGATGTAGATGAGTGTGGCGGGATCGGGGGATCTCGGCCCATAGGCGGTCAGTGCCCGCTCAAGCTCGCGTCGATTGCGCAGGCCCGTCAGTGGATCCACGACGGCCCGCCGCTCGGCGTCATGCAGGGCGCGCGCCGCCGCAAGCCGCGGGCCGAGATCCGTAAGCAGCGGACCGAGATCGTCGAGGAGCGGCGCATCTGGGTCGAGCGGCGAGCCGAGGAGAACCAATGCGCCCACGACGACCGATCCGTCCGTCAACGGATATGCCGTCCCCGCGCGCTCGCTGCGCCGCCGCTCCGGGACTCCCGGCCCAAACACATCCTCGTTCCCCCGCGTCGCGACAGGAACGCCCATACCGACGGCTCGTGCGACTGGCGACTCTTGAGAGAGCAGCACGCCAGCAAGGCGTCGATCCGCCGCGCCGGACACCGCGACCACGTGGGCCCCGTCCGCCCCGGCGATGACGAGCGCGACACCGCGATGCGTGATCTGCTCGCCAAGCTCCACTGCGGCGCGCGCCATGCCGTCCAACGTTTGGGCTCCCGCGACGAGACGCGATACTCGCCCCGCAATCAAGCGAGCGCGAGGCACGGAACTCTGTTCCTCAGCGAGCCGCATCCCACCGACGTAGCGACGCAGCGCCCGGGCGACGCCATCGGTGATCGTCTCGGCATGATCCCCGCCCGTGAGCGCCAATCCGGCGCCATACGGGAAATCGCCGACGGCAATGAACGTGGCATCGCGGTCACGAATGACGTGCAGGCGACCGTCGACTGATGCGAGCTGCACCAACGCTGCACCGCGGCGACGTTCCTCCTCCCCGATATCGGGAGTGGCGCGGATCTCAAACGCACCCTCGGTGCCGCCCACTCCCCATGCGGCGGTAGCGCTATAGGCCTGCCGCAGCAGATCGAGCACTTCAGGGAGGCCTAAGGGTGGCGGCCCGCGCCGTCGCAGCCGGCCTGGCCGCCAGCGAATCGTCCAGCCGAGCGAGAGTGCAACGCCGCCAGCCGCGGCGACCAGACCCCAGACCGACCCCCGCCACGCGCCGATGGCGACGGCGCTGAGTCCCAGCAATTGCAGCGCGAGCGCGACCCAACGTCGCGCCAGCCTGCGCTTACGAATGATTGATGCGGCTGGCCGCGGCCGCCGCGCCGAAACCGTTGTCGATGTTGACCACGGTGACGCCGGAAGCGCAGGAATTCAGCATGGCGAGAAGCGCGGCGAGTCCGCCGAATGAGGCCCCGTAGCCGACGCTCGTCGGCACGGCGATGACCGGGACCTTTACGAGTCCGCCGACAACGCTCGGCAATGCACCTTCCATCCCTGCCACGACGATGATCACCCCGGCGGACCGCAGCACATCGGTCTGCGTGAGGAGACGATGGATCCCGGCCACGCCGACGTCCGTCAGCCGCTCGACTCGGTTCTTGAGTGCTCGGGCGCTCACCGCGGCCTCTTCGGCAACCGGCAGGTCGCTGGTGCCGGCGGTGCAGATCAGCACGGTGCCTCTGCCGGTGGGCGCCGGCTCCGGATCGGGCGGGAGAAAGACCGTCCGGCCGAGTGTGTTGACCTCGGCACGAGGAAACCGCTCGGCCAATGCCTTCGATTGCCCGTCGTCAGCACGGGTCGCGAGGAAGCTGCGGCTGGCTGTCTCAAGGCGTTCCGCGATCGCGACGACCTGCCCGATCGTTTTGCCCGGACAAAAAATCACCTCCTGATGCCCCTGAGTGATGGGCCGGAGGTGATCGATGGTCGCGAACGGTAACCGCTCGAAGCTCACGCGGCCATCATCTCGACGGACTCCGCGAGGTAGTCCGCAAAGATCGTTTCTGCTTCCGCCATCGACTCGATGGCGAAGAGCCGCTGTCGCAGCTCGGACGCGCCCGGCAATCCCTTGGTGTACCAGCCGAGGTGCTTGCGGAATTCGAGGGCCGTTTTGCGGGTGTCGCCCTGCAGACGCAGCGCCAACCGCGCGTGCTCGAGCGCAACGCCGAAGCGCTCGGCGGGCGTCGGGTCGGGTCGCTTGGAGCGACCAGCCAACAAGTCCCGCGCCTGCGCAAAGAGCCAAGGATTCCCAAACGAGCCGCGCGCGATCATGACTCCGGCGCAGCGCGTATGGTTGCGCATGGCCAGCACACCCTCGGGAGCGCGGATGTCGCCATTCCCGATCACCGGGATTTCCAAGGCCTGCGCGACGTGCGCGATCTCGTCCCAATCCGCGGCGCCTTGATACATCTGCGTCCGTGTTCGCGGATGCAACGTGAGCGATCGCGCGCCCGCGTCCTGGCAGCGCAACGCAATCGTCACCGGGTCGCGCTGGGTTTCATCCCAGCCGCTCCGGATTTTCACGGTCACGGGCAGACCCGTGGCCGACTGTACGGCGCGGATGATATCCCGCACCAGCGTCATGTCCTTGAGGCAGCCGGAGCCCCCGTTGTTCTTGACGACCTTCTTGACCGGGCAGCCGAAGTTGATGTCGACGAAGTCGGGCTCGAACAGCTCCGTGACCATGCCGGCGGCCTTCGCCATCACGCCGGCATCGGCGCCATAGATCTGAATCCCGATCGGACGCTCGACGGGCTCGAACCGCATCTCCGCCAGCACCCGCTCGATGCCGAGTGAAATCCCTACAGATGAGATGAATTCCGACACGACGACGTCCGCGCCAAAGCGGCGGCAAATCTGCCGGAATGGAGATTCCGACACCCCCGCCATGGGGGCGAGAAAGAGCGGCACGTCGTGCGCGACGGAGTACGGGAAGTGCATGCGGTGGAACGTAATAGCGCGTTGCGCGGCGAGCAACCAACATTTACCTTTCGCGCGCCAATGCGCCTGCGCGAGTTCTTCTCCGAAGACGCCATCCAGCTTGAGCTCGAGAGCACGTCGAAAGACGGAGTGCTCAAGGAGCTCGTCTCGCTCCTCAAGCTCGATGAGAAGGCTCAGGGGATGTTGTTCAAGATGCTGAAGCGACGCGAGACGCTGGGCTCGACGGGCATCGGCCAGCAAATTGCCATCCCCCACTGCCGCTCGCTGGTGGTCACTCGCCTGCGCTGTGCGTTTGGACGAAGTATGAAGGGAATCGACTTCAAGGCGATCGACGACAAAGCGGTCCTCTATTTCTTCCTGATCGTCGCTCCGCCGCTCGAAGTCTCGAATCAGTACTTGCCGGTGCTGGGAAAAATCGCCCAGTTTGCGAAAGAACCGGATGTCACCGCGCGCCTGTCGCAGCTCAAGACACCCGCCGAATTCCTTTCCCTGCTAGAAGAAAAGAACATCTAGCTACACCGCACCTCGCCTTCCTTGAAGTACGCCTCCTCAGCCGTCACGAGGTTTCGCAGGTCCGACTTCATTGACGTGAGGTAGGCTTTTTCTTTCGTGTTGGCGAACTTCGGGATCGCGATCGACGCGAGTATTCCGATGATCACGACCACATTGAGCGAAAAAGGAACGGATTGCGCGTGTGAGCCATCTCACAGGCCGGATGGCCTACTCCCACTCGATCGTCGCCGGCGGCTTTGAGCTCACGTCGTATGTGACGCGGTTCACGCCGCGAATCTCGTTGATGATCCGATTCGAGATCCTGCCCAGCACGTCATGCGGAAACTGGAACCAATCGGCCGTCATGCCGTCGCGACTCGTCACGGCGCGCAGCGCGACCACGTGATCGTAGGTGCGCCCGTCTCCCATGACGCCCACCGACTTGATGGGCAGCAGGACGGCGAACGCCTGCCAGATCTGATCGTACAGACCGGCCGCGCGGATCTCGTCGAGATAGATCGCATCGACCTTCCGCAAGAGGTCCAGCCGCTCTTCACTCACGGGCCCGAGCACCCGGATCGCCAGGCCCGGACCGGGGAACGGATGGCGGCCCACGATCTCCTCGGGCAGACCGAGCTCTCTGCCCACCTGACGGACCTCATCCTTGAACAGCTCACGCAGCGGCTCGATCAGCTTCCAGGGAAGATTGGGCCGCAGCCCCCCGACGTTGTGATGCGTCTTGATCGTGGCGGATGGGCCGCCCTTGGGCGACGACGACTCGATGACGTCGGGGTACAGCGTTCCCTGCACCAGGAATCCCACCTGCCCTGCGACGTGCCGGGCGGCGTCTTCGAACACGTCGATGAACGTATGGCCGATCCGGCGTCGCTTTTCCTCAGGATCTTCGACGTCCTTCAGCTCCCGGAGGAACCGATGCGTCGCATCGACGACCCGGAGGTCCATGCCGAGGTGCGCGCGGAACGTCTGCTCGACCTGCTCGCGCTCGCCGCGGCGCAAGAGACCATGATCCACGAAGACGCAGGTCAGCCGATCGCCGATGGCCCGATGCACCAACGCCGCGGCAACCGCGGAATCCACGCCTCCGGAGAGGCCGCAGATCGCGCGGCCTGTGGGACCCACCAGCTCGCGAATGCGGGCGACTTCCTGATCGATGAAGTGTCCGGGCGTCCAATCCGGCGTGCAACCGCAGATCCCGAACAGGAAGTTGTGGATGATCTCCCCGCCGCGCGGGGTGTGCGCCACTTCGGGATGAAACAGCAGGCCGTAGATCGGCTTCGTGTCGTGCTGCATTCCGGCGACCGGCGCGTTGCCGCTCGTCGCCGTTACGCGAAAGTGCGGCGGCGCCTCATCCACGCGGTCGCCGTGGCTCGCCCAGACGATCGTGGTCGCTTTAGGCTCGAATCCGGCAAACAGGCCCTTGTTTTCCCGCACCGCGATCTCGGCCCGGCCGTATTCGCGCTCGTTGGACGGAACCACCTTGCCGCCCGAGAGCTGCGCGATGAGCTGCATGCCGTAACAGATGCCAAGGACGGGCGCGCCCAGATCCAGGATCGTCGGGTCCACGGTCGGCGCGCCGGGATCGAACACCGAATTGGGACCGCCCGAAAGGATGATGCCCCTCGGCGCGAACGCCCGGATGAAGTCGAGATCGAAGCCCTTCGCGGCGGGATGGATCTCGCAGTAGACGCTCGCTTCGCGAATGCGCCGAGCGATCAGCTGGGTAAACTGCGACCCGCAGTCGAGAATCAGAATTTGATTCTTCACGCTCTGTACCATGTCGTCGGCTCGGCGGTCTCGCCGCGAACCAGGTCGTCGAGCGTCTCCCGTTGTCGCGCGACGTAGTAGCGGTCACCGTCCACCACGACCTCCGGCGCACGCGGCCGCTGATTGTAGGTCGAGCTCATGACGAATCCGTACGCGCCGGTGCCGAGCACCGCCAGGACCTCACCAGGCGCGACGCTCGGCAACTTGCGGTCGAGCGCGAGGAAATCACCCGACTCGCAGATCGGCCCCACGACACTGACCGTTTCCTGCTCGCGCTTGCCGTCGCGCAGCGGGAGGATGTCGTGGTGGGCGTTGTAGTGGCTGGGCCGCACGAAGTCGTTCATGCCGGCATCGACGATTACGAATTCCTTGCCGCCCGCGTGCTTGCGATAGAGCACCCGCGTCAACAGCACTCCCGCGTTGGCGACTAAGTAGCGTCCGGGCTCGCACAGGAGTCCGAGGCCGGCCGCCTTGACCGACGGCACCACGGCCTCGGCGAATGCTTTCGGGCTTGGCGCCTTCTCGTTGTGATAGCGCACCCCCAAGCCGCCGCCCACGTCGAGCGCCTCGAGGGTGCCGATTCCTGCGGCGCGAATCGCCGTCACCAGCTCGATCAACTTGACCGTGCCGCGATGGTAGGGCGCGACATCCGTGATCTGCGAGCCGATATGCATCGCCAGGCCCCGCAGCACGAGACGCGGCTCGGCCGCGATCCGCCCCGCCACATTCACGACCTCGTCGAACGGCACTCCGAACTTCGTGGTCTTGTCGCCGGTCTTCGTGTAGGGATGCGGCGTTTCCGTCGCGACATCGGGATTAGCGCGGATACCGACTCGCGCCGTCAACTTGACGTCGTTCGCGACTGCGACCACTGCGTCGAGCTCGCTCGTGGATTCGATATTGATGAATCCGACGCCGGCGCGGATTGCTTCTTCGATCTCCGCGTGCGTCTTGCCGACGCCCGAGAACACGATGCCATCCGGGTCGAAGCCCGCGGCCCGCGCGCGCCGCAGCTCTCCCACGGACACGATGTCGGCACCGGCACCAAGCTGCTGCAGCACCCGCAACACGCCGAGGTTGCCGTTGGCTTTGACGGAGTAGCAAATGCGATGCCGGATGCCGTGGAGGGCATCGGCGAGCGCGTGGTACTGCGCGCGAATCAAGTTGGTGCTGTAGACGTAGGCCGGCGTTCCTACGCGATCCGCGATCGCCTGAAGCAGCCCGGGGTCGAAGCCTAGTACGCCTGTGCCCAGACTGCCTCCGCGATGCTGGGCGCTCCGCACCACATGCAATTGCGCGGCACCTCCTTGCTGCGAAACTCGGGATCGGGCAACACGCGGATCGTCGCGTTCGTCTGCTGTTTGATCTCCGCCTCACACGACGGCCTCCCGCAGAAACCGCCGTACGCGAACCCGCCTGGGCCCTTGATAAACTCGATGAACTGCGCCTTCGTGGCACCGCGAATCGAGTTCTTCTCACGGCGCTCGCGGGCGGCATCGAGGAGCGCCGTTTGAATCTCGTCGAGCGCGGTCGTCACCGAGCTTGTCACGTTCTGGAGGGGAACGGATGCCTTCCCGCCGGTGCGTCGCGCCAACACCACCTGCCCGCTCGCGAGGTCGCGCGGCCCGATTTCCAGTCGCACAGGTACACCCATCGCTTCCCACTCGAAGTACTTGGCACCCGGTTTCATCGTATCGCGGAGATCGAGCTCAACACGCAGACCGGCCTGCTCAAGATCCGTTTTCACCCGAGACCCGACACCCGATACCTGAGTCTTCTCCTCATCAGTCTTCCAGATCGGCACGATCGCGACCTGCACCGGCGCCAGTCGCGGCGGAGCGACGAGACCGTTGTCGTCCGAATGCGTCATGATCAAGCCGCCGATGAGCCGGGTCGAAACACCCCAGGACGTGCTCCACACGTATTCGAGGCCGCCGGCCGCAGTCTGATATTGCACGTTGAATGCCTTGGCGAAATTCTGGCCGAGGTTGTGCGATGTCCCTGCCTGGATCGCCTTATTGTCCTGCATCAGCGCTTCGATCGCGTACGTGCGCAACGCCCCCGCGAACTTTTCACTTTCCGTTTTCAGGCCGGTGAGGACGGGCATGGCCAGCCACTCTTCGTTGAAGCGGCGATAAATCCCCAGGATCAGACGCGCCTCACGCTCCGCGTCCGCTTCATCGACGTGCGCGGTGTGCCCTTCCTGCCAGAGGAACTCCGTCGTTCGCAGGAACGGACGCGTGCGCAACTCCCAGCGCACGATGTTAGCCCATTGATTCAAGAGCAGCGGCAGGTCGCGGTAGCTTTGGATCCATTTCGCATACATCGCGTAGATGATGGTTTCCGACGTGGGCCGCACGACCAGTGGCTCCTCGAGTGCCGAGGTGGGGTCGACGGCGATAGCGTCCTTCCCCTGTTTGCCCGTGGCTCTGAGGCGCGTGTGGGTGACCACCGCGACTTCCTTCGCGAACCCCTCGACGTGCTCCGCTTCCTTCGCCAGGAAACTCATCGGGATGAACAGCGGGAAATACGCGTTGCGATGGCCCGTGGCGCGCAGCATATCGTCGAGCGCACGTTGCATCAGCTCCCAGATGCGATAGCCATTGGGCCGGATGACCATCGCACCGCGAACGGGGGAATAGTCGGCGAGCTGCGCATGGTCGATAACGTCGGTGTACCACTCGCTGAAGTCCTTGGCGCGTGGCGTGATTTTCTTCGCTTGAGCCATCAATCGAAATATCCGTTGAGAAGCTTATCGAGCGGTACTTTGGCTTCGGTGCCCGCCCTGAGGTCGCGCACGACCGCGAGTCCGTCCTTCCGCTCTTCCGGTCCGATGATCACGGCGCGCGCCGCGCCGCGGGCAGACGCCAGCTCGAGCTGCTTCCGCACCCCGGCGTGCCGCAGCCCATATTCGACGGCGATGCCCCGTTCCCGCATGGCGTGAGCGAGTTGCAGCATGGCCGGCAGGTCGTCGCCGCCGACGGCGATCAAAAAGGCGCCGAGCTCGGTCGACGCCTTGGGCACCGCGCCGCGCTCCTTGAGGAGCTCACCGAGTACAACATCGCCCATGCCAAACCCCAGCGCGGGAAGATCGAGTAGGCTGTCGTAGCGGCCTCCACCCGCGATGGCGCGCAACGACTTCTTGGCGTCGAACAACTCCCATACGATGCCCGTGTAATACGCGAGGCCGCGGACTATCGTCAGGTCGATCGAGATGAAGTCACCCAAGCCCATCGCTTCGAGCGCTTGCACCGCCTGGCCCAACGATTCACCGGTCTCACCGGCCGCCTTCAAGGCATCCTGGCCACTTAGCGCTGCGACGTCGAAGACGGCACTCGTTTCCCGTTTCCCGTATCCCGCATCCCGGAGCATTTCCTCGAGCACATTCTTCGGCACCCGCTCGCTGCGATCGATCACCGCGAACGCCGTCTCGAGCTGTGCTTCCTCGATCCCGCGACCCGTCAGCAGCGTGCGGATCACGCGTCGATCGGAGACTCGGAGCTGTACGTCGTTGGCGGAGAGGCCAAATCCGCGCATGATGTCGATGGCCGCAGCCATCAGCTCGGCGTCGGCGAGCGGTGAGGCTTCGCCGATGATGTCCATGTTGAGCTGGAAGTGCTCTCTGAGCCGGCCCCGTTGCTGACGCTCATAGCGAAACAGCTGCGGAATCGAGAACCAGCGAATCGGCTTCTTGAGCGCCTGCACGCGCGCCGCCACCATCCGGGCGAGCGTCGGCGTCATTTCGGGCCGCAAGGCTACGTCCCGATCACCCTTGTCACGAAATGCATACAGTTGCTGCACGATCTCGTCGCCGCTTTTCTGAGTGTAGAGATCCAGCGCTTCGAGCGGCGGCCCGTCGTACTCCTCAAAGCCGTACCGCGCGGCGACGCTGCGCCAGGTCGCGAAGATGTGGTTTCGGAGAGTCAGCTCTTCAGGATAGAAATCGCGGAAGCCGGGGAGCGCTTTCCCTTGCATTGTCAACAATTTAGCCCGCCTATCCCACCGGCGCAAAACCGGGCAGCCGCGCGAGCGCGTCGCCGACGGTATGAAACGATCCGGTCACCAGCACCGTACCCGCGCCTTCCTGGATGTCGTGCAGCGCTCGCTCGAAATCGGGTTCGAATGAGACCTCCGGTCCCATGTCCTCGATCGACCAACGCTGCATGACCGGAATGGAGGGAGGCACGGTCAGCACGAGCCGATCGACCACGGGCCGCAGCATCTCGAGCATCGCGCGCCAGTTCTTGTCGTTGCGAATCCCCACGAGGGCGTGAACGGGCGGTCGCGGCTTGTAGTCCCGAATCCCATCGGCCACCACTTGCATGCCATCGGGATTGTGGGCGACGTCGAAAATCCATTTGCCGCGGACCTCGAAACGGCCGGGGATGTAGGCGTTCGCAAAACTCGCGGGGAAGTTCTTGCCGACCGGCCCAAATGGTTCCGGCAGCGCGTTCAGCACCGCATGCGCGACCAGTGCATTGGCGACCTGATGGCGGCCGCGCAGTCCGAGCTTCGTGCTGCGTCGTGCGCGCAACGACGTGTCCACCATGATGATCGGCTCCGCACCCCGACGTTTCGCTTCGCGCACCAGCTCCGCGCGAACGTCGTGGTCCGATTCTCCGGTCACGAACGGCACCTTGGGCTTCGCGATTCCCGCCTTTTCGCGCGCGATTCCCTTGAGATCTGAACCCAGATAATCGGCATGTTCTAACGCGATCTTGGTGACTGCCGAGACGAGCGGCGTGAGGACGTTGGTCGCATCGAGCCGCCCGCCGAGCCCGACCTCGATCACGGCGATGTCCACGCCCCGCGCCGCGAGGTCGGCGAACGCGATTGCCGTCGTCGCCTCGAAGAAGCTGGCGTCGAGCCGTTCGATGTGCAGCCGGAGCTGCGTGGTCCACTCGGCGAACGCCTGCTCGCTGATCGGAATGCCGTCAACCGTGATGCGTTCGACGGGCGATACCAGGTGGGGCGAGGTATAGAGGCCAACGCGCCACCCTTGCGCTTGCAGCTCATTCGCGACGAACGCGCACGTCGATCCCTTGCCGTTCGTGCCGCCGATATGGATTGTCGGGAAATGCCGCTCCGGACGGCCGAGGACGTCGAGCAATCCCTCGGTGGGGCCGAGGCTCCATTTGATGCGACCGGCTTGTCTACCGAAAAGGAACTGGCAGGCTTCTTCGAAGATCAGTCGGCGGCCTCGGCCGGCCAGGCGCCGGTCATGTGCCGCAACAGCTGAGCGGCGGTGTCTCGCAGCTCGCCACGGGGCACGACCGCGTCGATCATGCCGTGTTCGAGCAGGAATTCTGCCGTCTGGAATCCCTCGGGAAGATCCTGGCCGATCGTCTGCTTGATCACCCGGGGACCGGCGAAGCCGATGACTGCGCCCGGCTCCGCCAGAATGACATCGCCTTGCATGGCGTACGACGCGGAGACGCCGCCGGTCGTCGGATTCGTGAGCACGGAAATGAAGGGCACCCCGGCACCATGCAGCTCGGCGATGACGACCGAGGTCTTCGCCATCTGCATGAGCGATAGCACTCCCTCTTGCATCCTCGCCCCACCAGAGGCCGATACGAGGATCAGCGGGGAGCGCTTGTCGATGGCATGCCGCGTCAGACGGGCGATCTTCTCACCCACCACCGAACCCATCGAGCCGCCCATGAACGCGAAGTCCATGACCCCAAGGCTCACGGACATGCCGTGCAGCCGGGCATAGCCGGTGCGGATCGCGTCCAGCGGCCCCGCCTTCTTGACGGCGGCCTGCACGCGCTCAGCGTAGTTCTCGAATTTGAGGGGGTCGGCGGACTTCAGTGAAGCGAAGAGCTCGTGCCAGGAACCTTCATCGACCAGGAAATCGACGTATTCCTGCGCGCTGATGCGGCGATGGTAGCCGCAATTGGGGCAAACGTTGAGGGCGCGAACGAAGCGCTCGCGAATGTCGACGTGGCCGCACTGGTCACACTTCTCCCATGCATCCGCCGGGATCTCGAGCCGGACCCGTTCGGACGTTCGCGGCTTACGTTCTTTTTTGAACCAGGCCATTCGCGCCATAAGGTGACGAAGCGCACAATTTGTGAGGGCACGCTTTGGGACGCCAGTCCCAAAGGCTTAAGTCATTGTCCCAATTCGGCATATCCCGACTGCCGGGATTCCCACGCCACGCGGAGTGCGATACCCACACCAATCGAGCATGACAGCAGAAACGATCCGCCATAGGAGAAGAACGGCAACGGGATCCCGGTGATGGGCATGAGGTTGATCGTCATGCCCACATTTTCGACGATGTGCGTGAAAAACAGGCTGGCGACGCCGAATACGCACAAACTCGAGAACGGATCCGTCGCCTTCCGCGCAATACGCAGGAGCGTGAAAAGCAGCCAGGCGAAGAGCGACAGAGCCACGAGCACGCCGACGAAGCCGAGTTCTTCGCCGACCACGGAGAAGATGAAGTCAGTATGCTGCGCGGGCAGAAAGGCCAGCCGTTTCTGCGTTCCCTCCGTGAATCCCTTCCCCAGCAAGCCACCTGAGCCGACCGCGACCCGGGACTGGATCACGTGCCACCCGGCGGCTCGCGGGTCGACGTCAGGGTTCAGGAAGGCCAGCAGGCGGTTTTGCTGATAGGGAGCGAGCCGGTTCCAGAAGGGCAGCGCCAGCACACCGCCCAGCACGTTCAATCCCATAATGGCGAGTCCTTCCCACACGTAGGGTCGCCACCAGAAGAGGAGAGCAGTTAGCACCGCGATCCAGAGGCCCCACGCGACGGTGGAGAACGCCAACACGAGCCCGATGACTGGTGACGAGGCGAGGATCAGGAGGGACGGTTTGGTCCCCGCCCAGAACAGCATACAGAACAAGATCGCCACGAACACGATGGCGCTTCCCAGATCGGGCTGCTTCAGCACCAGGAGGCACGGCACGCCGGCGATCACGGCTGGGGGGATCAGGTCACGCAGAGTCGATGGTGGCTCGCGTAGCCCCGCGAGCCACCGGGCGAGCATCAGCACGACGGCCAATTTGGCTAACTCGACCGGCTGACCGAAGCGATGCCCGCCGATCGCGATCCACGACTTCGTGCCCGCCGCCGTGCCCGCTCCCGTCCCGATGAACAGCAGCAGAAGCAGCAGGAAGCACGCGATCGCATACGCGAAGGGCGTCGCCCATTCCAGCAACCGCGGCGAGGTGCGGAACATCAATACGGCGACGAGGAAGCTCAAAACGAGCCACGTGACTTGCCGCTGCCAGATCGTCGCCACGAATGTCGGGACGTCCGTCTGACCGGCGGAGTACAGCGTCGCCAGACCGAACAGCGACAGCGCTGAGACCGAAATCACCAGCGCTTTATCGAGTTGGCGGACGCGGGAGAACACTGTCGGCGGGATTCGCGCGCATCGTATCCTGCGGCGTTCCCGGGAGCTGGAAGGGTTGGGGCGCGGAGTCGGAGGGCAGCACGACGCGCATCGCGGCCGCGCTGCGATCGTCGATGCCGAGATAATGCGCTATCGTGCGCGACACGAGCGGCGCGACGTACGGGCCTTCGCGCGCAAACTCGACGATCGCTCCGACGACGATCTCCGGCTTCTCGGGCGGCGCGAAGCCGATGAACCATCCGTGATTCGGACCGTGCGGGTTCTGCGCGGTACCCGTTTTTCCCGCGATCGACAGACTCGCGAGCCGCGAGCCGCGCGCGGTGCCCTGCTCCACCACGGCGATCATCGCGCGCCGCAGCGTCGCCAGCTGCTCCGCGCTGAGATCGAGCGACACGTTCTCGGCACTCGCAGCCCCGGCTGACGCGGGCCGCACGACGAAAGGCGTCCTCATGTTGCCATCGCTCGCGAGCTGCTGGTACAGCCGCACCATCTGCACCAGCGTCTGCGCGTTCTCGCCTTGCCCGATCGCGAGGTTCAGCGCGACCGCAGACGTCCAGCGGCGGGGGCCGTAAAGACGATCGTAGTACTCGGGTCCCGTCGGGAACTCTGACGGCAGCTCTCCGGGAAGATCGATCCCGGTGCGTCCCCGGAATCCCCAGGCATTTGCGTCCTCGAGGAGCGACGAGACCCCGAGCTTGATACCGAGCTGGTAGAAGTAGACGTCGCAGCTCTGCGCTATGGCCTCCGTGAGCGTCAGGTCACCGTGGCCGCGCGCGTTCCAGCAGCGAAAGTAACGATTCCCGTACTGCAACCCGCCGCGGCAGGGGATCGGCATCTTGCTACGCGATCCCACGATGCCGCGCTTCAGCGCCATCGCCGCCACGGCCAGCTTCCAGGTGGACCCCGGCGGATACCGCGCCTGGATGGCACGATCGAGCAGCGGATGCGCGGGACTCTCGTTGAGAGAGCGCCAGTAAGTGGCGGAGATTCCCCCCACAAAAGCGTTGGGATCGAATCCGGGTGCGCTATAGAGCGCCAGGACTTCTCCGGTGTTCGGATTCAGCGCGATGACCGCTCCGCGCTGGCCACCGGGGAAGATCCGAGAGATGAAGAGCTGCAGATCGAGATCGATCGTCGTGTGCAGATCCTTGCCGGGCACCGGATTCAGGTTCGCGGCCGCTTCCGCGTCACGCACCATCTGTCCCTTGGCGCTGACTTCCACGAAGCGGAGGCCTTCGGAGCCTCGGAGCGTATCGTCGTACTCGAGCTCCAGGCCGTATTTGCCCACGAGCCCGCCGAGCCGCACGGCTGCGAACCGGCTCGATGCGCGCTCGGCCTCCGTGACCTCGCCGACGTAGCCAATCAAGTGCGCGACGACCGCAGTGTCCGGGTAGAAGCGCTTGGGCTCGGCCTGAATCAGCAATCCGGGAATGGCGACACGCCGCTCCTCCAGAGCGGACACCACCGTGAACGGCGCGTCACCGAGAACCAGCGCCGGCTGGTAAGGTGCCCGGCGCGCCCGCTGCAGCACTCGTTCAATGCCCGCGCTGTCGATGTTGGCGATCGACGCGATGCGCGCGAGCGTCGAGCGCAGGTTCGCTTCGGGTCCCGGCAACAGCGACACCGTGTAGCCGGGGACGTTTTCGGCGAGCACGCGTCCGTTGCGGTCGTAGATGACGCCGCGGGGCGCCGGGAGCGGAATCGGGCGCAGCCGGTTGGTCTCCGACTGCAATTGGTACTTGCCGTGACCGAGGATCTGGACGCGGAAGAACGACAGCATGAGGATGCCGACCACAGACCAAACGACGCCGCGTGCCAGGCCCAGCCGGCGATCGAGCAGATGCGGATGAAACGCGCTCACGCCGCGCTCCGCCGGGGCGACAACCAGCCGCGGAAGAACCACAGGACACTCACGCCCACGATTGCCGTCGTCAGCCCCTGCAAGGGCGACCAGACCAGCAGCTCCCACGCGACTTGCGAGCCCTGCAACCGGCCCGAAACCAGGAGCACGATGAGATTGCGGAGCCAGGTGCCCGCAAAGAACAGACAGCCCTTCACGAACACATGCTCGGCAAAGAACACCGCTTTCGCCCACGAGGAGAAGAATCCCACGAGCGTGTGCGCCAGCGCTCCGGCGCCGAAGCTTGCCGGCGTGAGCGCATCGCGTAACAAGCCCACAACGAATCCGACCGCCGCGCTGCGCCCCGGCTCCGCGCGGATCGTGTAGATCAGCAATGCGAGCAGCAGAAAATCCGGCGCAATGCGATCGCCGCCCAGGCGGCTGCGCACGGTGAACTGCAGCAGAATGAGCAGCGTCATGATTATCGGATAGCGATAGCGATCGGTACGTCTCATTGCGGTGGGGCCTCGCTCCGAGAAGCGGTGTCCTGCCCCGCGGTAAATGCGTTCCGCAGATCAGTGCCGGCCGAACGCGGCGCGGTCAGTATCATCACGTGGGACAGCGCCGCGGGATGCACAGCCGGACGCACCAGGTAGGTCCGACCCCACCCTTTCGCTTCACCCGCCGGTCCGATCACCGCGCCGATGGGAATGCCGCGGGGAAACACGCCGCCGAGACCGGATGTCACGATTACCGTACCCGCGGGGACCTGCTGGCGGTAGAGCACACCTTGCAGCTCGAGGAGCCAGACGCTGGGGCCGTCGGCGCCATGGGGCGCCGCAATGCCGACGACGCTGCCGTCGGTTGCGATGGCGCTGGCGCGAAACTCCGGATGCGCCCAGCTCAGCACCACGCTCGTGTGTTCATCGACGCTCGCCACGACTCCGACCAATCCTTCGGGACTCACAACGGCCGAGAGCGAGCGAACGCCTTCGCGCCGCCCCGCGGACACGACGAAACTCAACGGATTCGTCGGCTCGGGCTGGTGGAGAATCTCGGCCGAGACGTAGCTACCGCCGAGCCGGGCACTGAGGCCGAGCAACCCGCGCAGCCGCGCGTTCTCGCTGCGCAGCTCCGGCATGAATGTGGCGGCGAGCGCGACCGAATCGCGCTGCGCTACGACGGCATCGTAGCGGTACCGCGCAGCGGCGAGGAGCTCGGTCTGGCGCTGGAGAAACAGAAACGGCGCGAGCACACTCTGCCGCAATCCGTGGGCAAGCGGGTCGCGCCATTGGGGAGGCAGGCTCAACGCGGCAATCGAAAGGCCCACGCAGGCGATGAAGAGCAGCGTGTCGGCGCGGGAAGCGTAGCGATCCGTTCCGATCGCCATTCGGCTAGGTCGTCAGGACGTTGCGGTATTTCTCGGGCGAGTCGAGGATCCGCCCCGCCCCACGGACCACGCAGGTCATGGGGTCCTCGTCCAGGTGAATCGGCAGGCCGGTCTCCTGTTGCAGCAGCAGGTCGAGTCCGCGAATCAGGGCGCCGCCGCCCGTCATGACGATGCCGCGGTCGACGATGTCGGAGGCGAGCTCCGGCGGCGTGATCTCCAGCGCGCGCCGCACCGCGTCGACGATCTGCTGGATCGGCTCCTGCACGGCTTCACGGATCTCGCTCGAATGCACGCGCACGATCTTCGGAATGCCGGACACGAGATCGCGTCCCTTCACTTCCATCTCGCGCTCCTCACCGATGGGCGCGGCGGAGCCGATCTGAATCTTGATCTGTTCCGCGGTCGGCTCGCCGATGAGCAGGTTGTAATTCTTGCGCATGAACTGCACGATCGCCTGATCGAGCTCATCGCCGCCGGTGCGGATCGAGGTGTCGGACACGATCCCCGACAGTGCGATCACCGCGATCTCGGTCGTGCCACCGCCAATGTCGATCACCATGTTCCCCGTCGGTGTCTCAACCGGCAAACCGACCCCGATCGCGGCCGCCATCGGCTCGGCGACCATGTAGACCTCTTTCGCACCGGCCGACTGTGCCGAATCGCGCACGGCGCGCTTTTCCACCTCGGTGATGCCCGAAGGCACGCACACGATCACTTTCGGGCGCACGCGGAAGAGATGGCGGTCGATGATCGTCTTGAGGAAGAAGCGGAGCATTTTCTCGGTCACGTCGAAGTCGGCGATCACGCCGTCCTTCAGCGGACGCACGGCGAGGACGCCGTCCGGCGTGCGCCCGAGCATGCGCTTCGCCTCGAGGCCGATGCCTTTGACTTTACCGGTGGCTTTTTCAATGGCGACGACGGAGGGCTCGTTGAGAACGATCCCTTCGCCGCGGACGTAGACGAGTGTATTCGCGGTGCCAAGATCTACGGCGATTTCGTTCGCCGGGCTCCAGGCACCCATTTTAAAATTCAGCCAGCGTGGCGGCACGTGATCGTCGGTAAAGGGGTACGGCGGGTTAACGAGAACGGCTCAAGCTAATGAAATGCGTAACCTCAAGCAAGGAACGTCATTGGCGGCACGCGGCGTGAGGGTCGGAGGGCTTAGGACCGTCGAGGGCCGGGCGCTGATCCCGGTTTGCGACGGCCGTCACAAAGTTGCGGGCCAGTGTCGCGACGCGAGCTAATGCCGAGTAGTCGATGTAGGCCGGCTCGTCGGTGACCTGGTGGTAATCCGCATGCTCCCCCCGGGACAATGCGACTGACGGAATGCCATAGCGCGCGTAGCTGTAATGGTCGGCGCGGCAGTAGTACTGCAACGGGTGTCCGGGGACGTCGAACTCGTAGTTGAAGGTGAACGGCGCCGGCAGCGTCTGGTTTACCTGCTCCAGCAGGTCGCCGTATTGCTTGGAAAGCCGCCGCGACCCAATCACTTCCAGGTATCCGGGACCACCTTTCGGGAGATCGGCGGCGCCGCCGCGTCCGATCATGTCCATGTCGACCTCTCCGACGATCGAGTCACGCGCGACGGTCGGATGATCCGTATACCACGCCGAGCCGAGCAGTCCGCGTTCCTCAGCGGCGTGCGAGACGAACAGCACTGACCGCCTGGTCCCACCACTCCGCGACAGCGTGCGCGCGATCTCGAGCAGCGCCACCGTTCCCGACCCATCGTCGTCGGCCCCGTTGAAGACGGAATCAGGCCGCGGACGGTGCGCCGCTCGCAGGCTGTCACGCATGGACTTCACGCGAATGGACTCGGCCGGCGTGGCCGCCCGCATCGGGGAGTCGGCGCCCATGGGACGGAGAACGCGATTGAACGCGTACGTCGAGTCGTGGTCGACCGGGCGGCCGGTGAATCCGACATGATCGTGATGGGCGCTGACCGAGACGTATTCCCGGCGGAGCAGCGAATCGCGTCCGGGCAGCAGCGCGACCACGTTGCGCGATGCGTAGCCGAGTGGCGTGCGAAGATTGCGGATCTCGCCGCTCAGGGAATCGCCGAGCTGGCCCTGACGCGCGGTCGACGGGTCAGCCCCCAGCAGCGCACGCCCCGCTGCAGGCGTGACGAGGAGTAACGGCGCCGGTCCGGTCGTCGGTAACGGCGTCGTATCGGTGGTGATTCGGCCGGCAAGGAATTGCGGCACCAGATCGGGCGCCAGACGATCGAGCGCCACGACGGCGAGTCCCGCGGCAACCTTGTAGGCGGGTGATTGCCGCACCTGCGCCAGTCCGCCGAAGATCTGCCGGAGATTGCGCGCGGAATCGGGAACGGCCAGTACGATGAGTCGCCCGCGCGCAGTCGTGGAGTCGAGCCAGCTATCGGGCCGATCGACCCATCCGCCAAACACCGGGCGCACACCCGCGAGCGACCACGCAGCGCGACCGCCGAACGGAAGCATGTCACGGCCCACGGCTAACGTCGTCTGCGTCCGAACGATCGTTATGCGGGACGACGTATCGACAAAGACGCGCTTGAACGGGATGACCTGGAAGAACGTCCCGTTGTCGCCGGCCGGTTGTAGTCCGAAGCGACGGAACTGCACCGCGATCCACTCCTGCGCCTTCCAGTCGCCCAGCTCACCAGTTTGGCGCCCGCCCATGGAATCGTCGGCGAGCGCGTAGAGCGCGACGCGCAGTGAGTCGGGCGAGATGTTTGCAGGAGGCGTACCGGTTTGCGCACGCGTGATCGCAGGGCAAACGAGGAGCGCGAGGCAAACAAGAACGAGCTTTGATGGCATGGGGCTGCAAAACGTATCGGAGAGCGTAACTTCAAGCAAGACCTGCGCTTCGAGGTTGACGGCTTTCTGACTCATCAGTACCGTTCCGCCATGCGTCGCGTCACGCCAGAGACAATTGCTGTGGTTGACCTCGCAGTGTGCGACCGTTGCGGCTTGTGCCTTCCACTGTGTCCACCGGAGTCGATCCACCTCGAGTCGAACATCCTGACCGTCAATCGCGAATCGTGCACCGGCTGCGAGAAGTGCGTCGGTCCCTGCCCCGTTGGAGCGCTCTCGATGGTTGCCTATGCCTGACGTCGACGTCCTCGTCGTCGGCGCGGGGCCGGCTGGATCGGTCGCGGCGTGGCACGCGAAGCAGGCTGCGCCGGAGCTCGACGTCGTCCTGTTGGAACGCGACCGCGCGGTGGGGGCGCCGGTCCGCTGCGCCGAGGGCGTCGGCGACGCCGGGTTACGGGAGTTCGCCAACCCCGATGGCGCGGACTGGACGTCCCGGCGGATCAGCAGCGTCATCTTCCAGGCCCCCGACGACACCGAGGTCGTGCTCGCCGACTGCGGTCTCGGCTGGATTCTGGACCGCACGCGCTTCGATGCCCATCTCGCAGCCCAAGCCGCAGCGACGGGAGTTGAGGTGTTGGTGGGCGCCGAAGCGACGTCGATGACGCGCAACGGCGACGACCGCTGGCACGTGCGCGTGATGGAACGCGGCAACGAGACCGTTTATCAGGCGCGCGTGGTCATCGGCGCCGATGGCGTTGAGACGATGGTCGGCCGTTGGGCCGGACTCGATACGCGCGTGCCTTCGCGCGACATGGAGTCGTGCGCCCAATATGTCCTCCAGGGAATCGACTTCGATCCGGACGCGATCTACTTACAATTCAGTGACGCGATCGCACCGGGCGGGTACGCCTGGATTTTTCCCAAAGCCGTCGGCGTGGCGAACGTGGGTCTTGGGCTCGTCGCGCTGAAGACCGACGGGCGGAACGCGCGCCAGTATCTCGACGCCTGGGTTGCGCGCCGCTTCCCGAATGGAGCGCGAACCGGATACACGGTCGGCGGTGTGATCGTGCACACGACGATCAAGAAGACGTACACGGACGGCGTGATGATCGCCGGCGACGCCGCGCACATGATCAATCCGCTGTCGGGCGGCGGCATCAACAACGCGATGAAGGCGGGACGGCTCGCGGGCTGCACGGCCGCCGGTGCCGTTCGCGAGGGCGACACGAGCGAGCGGCGCCTATCAGCGTATCACAAAGCCTGGATGGACCTACTCGGCGAGGACCACCTCAAGTATTACCGCATCAAACAGGCGCTCGAGCACGTGGACGACGCGTTCTACAACAGCCTGGCGCGGACTGTGAACCGCATTACGCCGGACAAGCGAACCATCGGACGCGTTTTCACCCACGCGTTGATACGGCACCCGCAATTGATTCCGGTAGCGGCGCGGTTCTTCGTTTAGCCAGTTGCATGATGGACGTACCAACGGCGCAGCAGTTCGCGGCGTGAGCGACAAACCGAATCCCAGCTCATACCCGGCGGCGCGCGCGCACTCCACAACACGTTGATCCACGGCGCCGAATGGATACGCGATAGCAGTGCCGGCGTCAGGACCGAGACGCTTCACCAGCTGCTCGCGCGAGCGCGCCAGTTCGCTAGCGACATCTTGGTCAGCGAGCCACGTGAGACGGCGGTGTGTCGCCCCGTGAGAGGCGAAGTGAAAGCCGCGCGATCGCCAGTGCTCGATCTGCGGCCACGTCAGATGCTCGAGCCGGTTCCAGGTGTAGCGCACATCCCAGTCGTTCGTCTTGCCGACGTAATCGGTGATCAGGAACGTCGTGGCCGTGAAGCCGAGGTCGGCGAGGACGGGATAGGCGTGCTCGGCGAGGGACGCGTAGCCGTCGTCGAACGTCAATAAGAACGTGAGAGGTGAGAGGTAAGAAGTACGCGTCTTGGCAAATTCGGCGAGCGATAGGGTCCGCCAACCAGCACGAGCCAAAGATTTCATCTGGCGCGCAAAAACCGAGCGGCCCACTCGAGTCACACCCAGCTCGAGCGGGCCGCCGATGCGGTGATAACAGAGAACGGGCGCCGTCGTCAGTGCGGCCACATCCAGGTAAACACCGCACACGTCACGAGCGCGTAGATCACCCCATCGAACGTCGACTTCAGGGTCATGCTCCACGCCCGCCGATACCAGATGGACATCTGCCAAAGCGCGAGCGTGTAGCCGGCGAACGCCGTCACCCCCACATAGCGGCAGATCGCAACAAACGTCGGGGCGCCCGGCGGAACCGCCGAGCCGGCGATGTACGCCGCAAACACGCTGACGATGATACAGTACACGAACCATTGGGACAGATTCGAAGCCATGGAGCCGGTCCAGGGCGGAAACACCGTCATCATCACGGCAGGCCCGCGCTTCATCTTTTCCTTGAACTCGGGCGACCGCATCTCCGCGGAGCTCGCCGGCCGCGGCATCATGTAATCGCCCGGTGGAAGACCGATGGGACGCAAGGCATCCAGCACGCGGTCTTCATTCGCGAAGCGCGGATAATCCGTCTTGTGCCACAGCGGCGTCATGTGAATGATCGAGCTGACGACGAACACCGCGACAGCCGACACCAGGATGGGCAGCCACAGCGCGGACAACGCGGTCATCTGACGCTCCTATTAGTGAGCGGAGGGGCTTATAAGAGCCTGCCGCAACGTTTCCAGCAAGAGGTCCCAGGTGCCGTCGTAGCGCTGACCGTTAATGAAGAAGCTGGGCGTGCCGTTTACACCGCTGCGGACCCCGCTCGAGACATCCTCGCTCACGCGCGCCTCGAACCGACCATCCGCGAGCGTCGCCGCGGCCCACTCCGGATCGATGGCCAGGCGCTCGGCGTAGCCGACGAGGTCAGTATCCTCGAGCGCGTCCTGGTTCTCGAACAGCAGATCGTGCATCGGCCAGAACTTGCCGCGCTCTGCCGCCGCCTCGGACATCTCGGCGGCGTGCTCCGCGTGCAGGTGCATGCGCGTCAGCGGAAAGTGGCGGTACACAAAGCGCAGGTCCTCACCCATGCTGCGCCGGATCTCTTTCACGATCGGGTAGGCCCGGCCGCAGTGGGGGCACTCGAAATCGCCATACTCGACTAGCGTGACCGGCGCGGTCGCCGGACCCTGGATGTGATCGCGGGGGCCGACAGGCAGCACGAGCCCGCTCATCGCGCGGCGCCCGCGTGCTGAGACAATTCTTCGAGCGCCGCGAGCACGCCATCCGCGCCCGGGTTCTTGGCGACATCGGACAAGTAACTCCACCGAATCACGCCGGCGGCGTCGATCACGAACAGCGATCGCTCGGAGAAACCGTCCTTGGCTCGATACGAGTCGTATTGCCGGCTGACCTCCCCCTTCGGTTCAAAATCGGCGAGCAACGGGAAGTCCAGGTTGCGGGAGTTGGCGTACGCCTTGTGACACCAGACGCCATCGACCGATATGCCAACGAGCTGCGCGTCGTAGCGTTGGAATTCAGGGAGCACCTCGTTGAAGAGCGCGAGCTCGTCGCCGCACACGGGACTCCAGTCCGCGGGATAGAACACCAGAATTACCGGCCGGCCACGCAGGTCGGACAGGCTGAGTTTTGCGTCAGGCGCCTTGTCGAGGGTGAAATCGGGCGCTTTGGTGCCGGGGGACAAGACCATGGAGGCCTCCTTGCTTGTCAACGTAGAACCTCATCGCTTTCACGCGCGTTTGCTTTCATCTGACGCCGCACCATCTCATAGTAGACACCGCGCGCCTGCATGAGCTCATCATGCGTGCCGCGTTCGATCACCGCACCGCTTTCCATGAGCAGGATGAGATCGGCCCGGTGGATCGTGGAAAGCCGGTGTGCTATCACAAATGTGGTGCGATCGGCCAGCAAATCCGCCATCGACGCCTGAATCAGCTGCTCGCTCTCGGTGTCGAGATTACTGGTCGCCTCATCGAGAATGAGGATCTGCGGAGACGCGAGGATCGCGCGCGCGATCGCGAGCCGCTGCTGTTGGCCGCCCGAGAGCTTCACCCCGCGTTCCCCGATGAACGTCTCGTATCCTTGCGGCAATCGCACGATGAACTCATGCGCATTCGCCCGCTTCGCCGCGTCCTCGATCTCGGCGTCATTCGCGTCGTGCCGCCCGTAGGCGATGTTGTCGCGCACGGAGCCGTCGAACAGGAACACGTCCTGTTGCACGATCGCCAGCAGGTCGCGATAGCTGCGCAGCTGCAGGTCCCGAATGTCCGTCCCGTTGAGCAACAGGCGGCCGCGCGTCGGATCGTGAAACCGGGCGACAAGGTCGGTCACGGTGGTCTTCCCCGCTCCGCTCCGTCCCACGAGAGCGACCACCGATCCTCCTGGTACGGCGACGTTGAAGTCTTTAACGACCGGTTGGCCTTCGCGGTACTCGAACGACACGTTCTCGAAGCTGATTTCGCGAACCACGTGCGGCGCCTCGCGGGCACCGGGGCGATCGGGTTTGTCGTGCTCCATCGCCAGCACTTCGAAGACCCGTTCCATCGCGGCGAGTGAGCGCTGCAGCTCGGAGAACGAATTCACAATGTTCCAGACCGGGTTGAGCAGCAGGAACATGTACCACTGAAACGCCATGATGTCGCCGACCGACGCGCGACCGACGATGCTCAGATAGCCACCGAACCAGACGATCACGACGCTGATGCCGGCTTCGAGCAGGCCCCAGGACGTCCAGAGCAGCAGCTCGCGGCGATGCGCGAACAGTTCCTTGCGCAGCACCGTGTGTCTGCCGAGCATGTAGCTGAGCAGCTCCTGGATCTCCTGCCGGAATGCTCGCACCACCCGGATGCCGGAGAACGTCTCCCCAACTCGACCGTCCACGATCTCCACGTCTTTGCGCACCGAGCGATAGATCGGCCGGATGCGTCGTGCGAAGATCAGACTCAGCACCATCACGCCAGGAATGATGGCGAGCGCGGTGAGCGCCAGCTGCCAATTCAGAATGACGAGGATGACGATGGCGATGACGAGCCGGATCACGGAAATCGCCGGCGAGACGATCGCCATCTGCAAGAGGCCGGTCGTGGTCTCGACGTCGCCCGTGAGGCGCGAGAGGATGCCGCCCGTCTTCATTTCCCAGAGCCGCGGCAGCGGCAGATGCAGCAAGCGCTCGTACAGCGAGCGCCGGAGCGACAGCATCACGCGGACGTTCAGGATGCGCTGCCGGTAGTCTTTGAATCCTCCACCCACATGCGACAGCACGATCACGCCGAGGAACACGATTCCGGCCAGGTTGAGGCGCGTGAGGCGGGAGCTCAGGTCCAGCGTTTTGTTGAGGATCACGCGGTCCACGATGAACCGCATGAACAGCGGCTCGATCATCTGCAGGCCCGCCACGGCGAGCGCGAGCACAAACACCGCGGTCAACGCAGAGCGGTGCGGGCGCAGCCAACGGAGGTATTCGCGGAGATGCGCCCGGCGTGCCCCTGGACGACGAGGCGTAGCCGGCGATGCGGGGCTCCCCCCGTCCTCGCTCTTTTCATCGAGGCGGCGGTGCTTATAGTCGTCGACGAATTCCTGGTAGCGCT
>WNFB01000004.1_pt1 | contig 152040 bp, 153 predicted proteins | sample 5400501 | NCBI WGS metagenome assembly WNFB01 (sample SAMN13153341, study PRJNA577476) | soil metagenome | isolation source: 200 cm saprolite under Douglas fir tree site 2 hole 1 | place: USA:California | collected 2015-04-18 | reverse complement strand
CTGGCCAGCGCGCGAACATAGAGGCGCGCGGTGTCGGCGTGACCGGCCGCGGCAGCAATGATCTTGGTGGAATCGGCAGCGAGCGCTCGGGCGAGCCCGTTAAGGTCCACGCTCGCGATCGTTGGCACGGTCGAGGTCCAACCAATGGTGACGTTGACCGGATTGCCGAGCGAGTCGCGGGCGGTCGCCGTGTACTGCAGCGTCGCGAGCCGCGCGATGGTATCGAGCTTTCGGTCCAGTGTGACCGTCGCGACCGTGCCACTCACCGCCGTCGCGTTGAACGTCACAGGCGTCGCGATGCGGCTGACGCTCGCCTCGAATGTCTGTAGCCCGATCGCGGTACCGAGAACGCCCGTCACCTGCGCGTAGCCAAGCGAATCGCTGATCACGACGCTGTCGCTCACGGATGCCGCGGGACTCAGTGCCCGGAACCGCACCGGCACCCGAACTCCGAGGCCGTCGGGGGCGGTCACGCGCACGCGCAACGGCAGCGGCAGCGTCGCTCCTGGCACCGCCGTTTGCGCATCGCCGCCGACGCGGGTGATCAGCGATGGGACCGGTTGCGCCGTCACCAGCACCGTGTCTGCAGGTCCGGTGAGCAGCTGCGCGACGATTCGCGCGATACCGCGTTGCGTTCCACCAATGACGCGACCAGCCGCACGGTTCGGAATCCCGACGCGCGCCGAGTCCAGTGAGCGCCACGCGATCGGCGTTCCTGGAATCGGCTTTTGCAAACTCCCCAAGGCGGTCGCGACGAGCTGCAACGTGTCTCCGAAGAGCACCGAGGTGTCGGGCGTGCCGATCACGACGGCGACCGCATCATAGCCGACGCCAACGTATGCGATCGGCGCCGTCACGGGTGCGCTGACCGTGCCGCTGGTGACCGTGACGGATTGCGGATACGGGGTATTCCGAAAGACCGTGTCCCCCGCCGCGTTGAGCAGCCGCAGATAGAGCAGGAGATCCTGGCTCGAGGACGTCAACGGCACGCTCAGCGAGAGATCGACCGAATCCGCGGTGGGAGAAATCGAGATGATCGTGTCGAGAACTTGCGTACTGGGCGGACGAACGAGTGTGATGCGGAGGCGATTAAAATCGACGATGCCGGCCGACCCGCTCTGGAACGTGGGGGCCAGCGCGACATGCCCCGCCAGGAAACGCGGACTCGTGGCGTCGCGGCAGTTCAGACCGAGCAGGCCGACGAGCAGAACCAGCGCGCGCCACGTCCATTGTATCGCGCGCGCGTTTCTCACCTAGACCACTCGATCAGCGCTCCCAGACGTGGACCGACGACCGACACGGCCCCCGGACTGCGCAGCGAGCCAAACGCGAATTGGGCCTGCACCACCCCGGTGGCGTGTTCGCTCAGCTGGTAGCGCAAATCGGTGCCGGCGCGCAGCAAGTAACCAAGCAGCTCCATCTTTGCCGCCGGCCCGGTGAGCTCTTGCCGGAATTCCAGCATCGGGGCGAGCGTCGCCTTCGGACTGAGGGACCGATCGAGCCGGGCGCCCAGCGCCAGCACATTACCACGTGGTACGGCGACGGTACCGGGGACGTCGAAATTACGGGCTCGCAGACGCCGCATCTCCCATCCATACAGCGCGAGATGCGACGAGCCGACCGGCAGGCTGACGGCCGCGTATGCGAGCACCCGATCGCCGATGGCGCTCTGCCGTCCGCCGCCCAGATCGTTGTCACCGGTTGTGGTGTAGACCAGCGCACCGCGGAAGTACTTTCCATGGCCGAACGGGCCTTCAAGGCCCGCACGCAAGCGTACCTCGCCGCCTGGCGTGAGCGTGCCGCCACCCGTCACCGGTATGTAGCTTGCCCCGTACCGGTAGCTCGCGCCGGTGCCTACGGCCCAATCAGATCCCATCCTGACCGCGGTCGCGAATCCCGCCGAAATGCCACCACCCGAGCCAAAGCTGGGAGTCGTGAACCCGAGGAGATCGGTTGCGGTCGCGCCGAATAGAGGAATAGTCGTGTCGGGGACGGTGGTCGCACCGGTTGGGACCTTCCCCGCGACGTTGAAGATGAGCCGGCCGGGAATAATTCCGAACGATGCCCTGAGGTCGCTGTCGACAAGCCCAGAGTGATCGATCGTCGAGCCGTCTGCCGCGCGCACCGATGCGCTGGCGTACGCCGTCCCGATATCCAGGACGAGGCGGTCCCCCAATCGCTGGGTGACACTCATGGGGATTGTGAATTCGCTGATGCGACGGAACGCGAGCCCGGTTCCGAAACTGTAGCTCTCGAAAAACGCGCCGGTGCGCGCGACGGTATTGGCCGCCTGCGCCGTGACAATCGCAGGCCCGAGCAGGGTCAGCAGTACGACCAACGACCGCGCGCGCGTCACGGCAGGTGGAAAATGATGCGCAGCACGCCGGACGCCTGCACCACGCTATTGATGCCTTTGCTCTCTGGCGTGGGGTGATTCTGAATCGCCGCGGTGCCGGTCTGCGTGACCGCATCGTTCAGCGTGGGCGTCAACTCAGCGGTCGCCTGCTGCAACGCACCCACCGAGGCGGGCTCGGAGGGCGTCGTGAGTTGCGCCACCGCTTCGACGACCGTCACCACGTCGCCCGACGACGCCTGCACCGCGGGCGCGGCAGCGGCCGCCTGCTGTTGTTGCTGGGCCGCCTGGAATGACGGATCGGCGCGTGCGGCGGCGCCGAACGCGGCGGCCGCGGCGCGATAATCACCGCGATCCAGCGCCTCGAGTCCCTGGCTGTACGCGAGGAATGCCGCGAGGTTCTTCGGACCTTGGCGCAGGATTCGCTGCCGCTCAGCATCGGTCAGTTGAATGCCGAGCTGCGTCGCGAGGCCGAACACGAGCTGCTTCTCGAGCTCGAGCAGCTGCTTGAACGTGCCGTTGGCTTGCGCACCGGACCGCACGGTGCCGTCGCCGCTCACGACGGCTGCCGCCATCCGCACCGGCCCGTTCTCCGTAATGGCCGCGACGCCCTGTACCATCCGCTCGGCCCGCAGCAATCGGCCCACTCGCGCCGCCGTTGCGGGATCGGTTCGAGCACTTTGGGCGAGCTTCAGCTCGTCGAGCAGCGTTCCAATCTGCACGCGCTCGAGCAACCGGAGACTGCGCACCATCGCCAAATCCGACGTCATCATTTCAGCCAGTCCACGCGACAGCGGCTGCAGACTCGAATCGCCGGCGATTGTCACGGGCAGGATCGCCAGCGTCGACGGCTCGGGAGCCTGCGAAGTGAGCGTCGACTCGCGGGCGAGCGCGAGCTTTGCCGTCTGGGTGGCCTGAGTCCGAAGAGCGAGCTGTCCGAGTGCCCGAACCGCCGCTACGCCACGGGCTTGCGGATACCGGTTAGCGAAGTCCGTGTAGGTGGCATAGGCGAGGTCATAGCGTCCGTCCTTCTCCTGACAGCCGCCGATCACCATGGCGCCGAGGGCCTGGCCAGGTGCCAGCGTCTGACCGGCGTTCGCGACCACCACGGCCGTATCGCATCGCCCCGCCGCCATGAGGGCGGCGGCGAGTCGGAATTGGATCTGAGCGTTGCGGGGTTGCTGTGCTGCTTTGGCTGTGAGGGCGGGGATTTCTGCCGGGGTGACAGGTCCTGGTCGTGGCCCGCCACAAGCCACAACCAGACCGCTCATCGCTAAGAGCAGGCACCTGCGACCAGCCAACGTCCGGGACTCCCGCCAGTGAAGGGGGTGTAAAATGCCCCTGCCTCAATCCCGCGCAAGGGGATTGATTCTTACGGTTGTCTGACCAGACGCGCTATGACGCGGCTCACCTGCGCCGCTTCCGCGGCGAATGCTTAATAAGGAAAGCGACAGGTCTGGCCCAGCGACTGATGAAGCGAGGAGGCCACCATGCGGTGGGAGGGCAATAACGAGGGCGATGCCGCCGACTCACGTGAGGCTTTGTAGCATCTGACGCATCTTGCGCGCCAGGTCCTCGATCTGTTTGAGACCGGCCAGCGTCTCCTCATCGTGCTTCTCAGGCGTGAGGAGCAGGAGCTGAGTCTCGGCGAGAATTGCCGACAGAGGATTGGAGAGGTCGTGCCGCAGCTTGGACAGCCCTCCCCCCTTCGGATCAGCCATCAAAGCAACGAACGATAGAGGTCGCGCAGATGGTGATCCCGCAGGTCCCGCACCGACTGCCACAAATCTTGCTCCGACGCGGCGCAGAAGATCTCGGCGCTGGAACGCTCGGCCTCCGTGCCTTCGGCACCAAACAGTATGCGGCCACGCCAGATACCATCATCGGTGCGGCGCAGGGAGAGTCGGATGTCTATGGGTTGTCCGTCGAAGCGAATCGGAGGCAGATCGTGGACGACCGTGTCGGTCGCGGCAGCTGCGGGCGGCGTATATCGGACAGGTTGGCCAGGCATGCCGTTCCAGGGCTGGTTTTAAAAAACATTATAAACGGCTAGGAGTTACGCAATAGCTCAGGGCGCGCGAAAGGGCGCCGGCACGAAGGTCAGGATGAAGAGCACCAGGCTGGCCAAGAGCAGCCATTTCCGCGAGGCAGGCAGCGGCCGGTAGGCGTCGAGCACGGGCGGATGTCGTAGCTGACCGCGCGACAGCAACAGGACGACAAATCCCCACACCAACCATCCAATCCAGAACCATCCCAGCAGCATCACGACGACCCAGAAGGCGCGGGCGACTGGCTGGTGCCAGCGCGTGGTCGCCGAGTACACGATGTGGCCGCCATCGAGCTGCGCCATCGGCAGGAGATTGAGCATCGTCACGAACATCCCGAACCAGCCTGCGAACGCCGTCGGGTGCAGCACGATGGTCTGATGTTGTCCAATCAGAAAACGGCGCATGACCAGGGTCAAGACCGAGTCACCGGGCAACAGCGTTTCGTCACCCAGCGCCACCACCATCCCGTGAAGCCCGCGCTCCAAGGTCGGATGACTATGTAAGAGACCGATCCACAGGATGGGGAGCGCGACGATGAAACCGGCGATCGGACCTGCCGCGCCGATATCCAGCAGCTGCCGCCGGTCGTTTACGATCGTGCGGAGCCGAATGAAGGCTCCCAACGTCCCGATGCCGAACGGCGGCGGAAAACTCGGCAAAAAAAATGGCGGTGACACATTGATCTGGTATCGCCGCGCCGTGATGTAATGGCCGAGCTCATGCGTCAGCAGAATCGCCAGGAGCGGGAGGGAAAACAGGAGGCCGCGGGACAGGGCGTGAAAGAATGATGCCCCGTGCCAGCTGCTCGGATGCATGGAAATCCCGCCGCCGAGCATCGCGCCCGTCAGCGTCGTCGTGACGAGCACCGCCGCGAACAGCAATGCGTGCACGCCCCATGCTTCGCGACTCTGGTAGGTGCGCCGGGTGAGAATGACATGACGCCCATCCGGCTCATCGGACCAGTAGTAAGTCCCAGGCCATTGGCGGAGGACGGCGGCGAGCTCCGGTGAAGGCCCGGCGTGCGCCGGATCTACAAGTGCGTCAACAACTTCGCGGTCATGGAGGGGTGTGGTACGCCACGCGACCAGATACGGGGTCAGGGTCACAGCCGCACTTGACTCGCCGCCCAGCGCGTCCTACTATCACTCGTTCGCATACCGCCATAATCCCAAGTTTCCATTATCAACGAGACCACTCCCCCATCCCGGGTTTTCCCCGCCGTAGCGCAAAACGGAGCTGAAGCACACGTGGATATCGCCGAACTAAAGAGGAAGTCCGTCGCGGAATTGCACGCGATGGCCGAGAGCCTGAACATCACCAACTACTCCGGGCTCCGCAAGCAGGATCTCATTTTCCGCATCGAGCAGTCGCTGCTCGACTCCGACACCGTGCTGCGCGGCGAGGGTGTGCTCGAAATCCTCCCCGAAGGCTACGGCTTCCTGCGCAGCGCCGATTGGAATTATCTCTACGGCCCCGATGACATCTACGTCTCGCCGAGCCAGATCAAGCGATTCGATCTGCGCACCGGCGACACGATCACCGGCCAGGTCCGGCCGCCGAAAGAGGGCGAGCGCTACCTCGCGCTCTTGAAGGTCGAAGTCGTCAACGGCGAAGAGCCCGAAAAGGCGAAGCATCGCGTCGCGTTCGACAATCTCCGGCCTCGCTATCCCGAGCAGCAGCTCAAGCTCGAGCGGAAAGACGGCGATTTGTCGATGCGCGTGATGGACATTCTCTCACCGATCGGCAAGGGGCAGCGCGGGTTGATCGTGTCGCCGCCGAAGGCCGGTAAGACCATCCTGATGCAGAAGCTCGCCAACTCCATCATCGAGAATCACCCCGAGGTCTACCTCATCGTGCTGCTCATCGACGAGCGGCCCGAAGAGGTGACCGACATGGAAGAAAACGTGAAGGGGCCGAACGTCGAAGTGGTCTCCTCGACCTTCGACGAACCCGCCGACCGGCACGTGCAGGTAGCGGACATGGTGATCGAGAAGGCAAAGCGGCTGGTCGAGCACGGCAAGGACGTCGTCATTCTCCTCGATTCGATCACGCGTCTGGGCCGCGCGCACAACGTCGTCGTGCCGCACTCGGGCAAGATTCTCTCGGGCGGTGTCGACGCGAACGCCTTGCAGAAGCCCAAGCGCTTCTTCGGCGCGGCGCGCAACATCGAAGGCGGCGGCTCCCTGACGATTCTCGCGACGGCCCTCATCGACACCGGCTCGCGCATGGACGAGGTGATCTTCGAGGAGTTCAAGGGCACCGGTAACTCGGAAGTGATTCTCGATCGGCGCATCGCCGAACGGCGGACGTTCCCGTCGATCGACGTCCAGCGCACCAGCACCCGTAAAGAAGAGCTGCTGCTCACCAAGGAAGAGCTCAATAAGGTGTACCTGCTGCGCAACTTCCTGGCCGATATGCCGCCCGTCGAAGCGATCGAGTTCCTGCTCGAGCGGCTCAAGCGCACGAAAACGAACGTGGAATTCTTCCAGACCATGTCGCAAAGTTGAGGGAAGGTTGGAAAGATGGAATGTTGGAAGGAATGAACATTCCAACTTTCCAACGTTCCAACTTTCCATCTCGAGGTCGTTTGCTTGCCGTAGACTGGGGCCAACGCAGAATCGGCCTCGCGCTTTCGGATGAAACCCAGACGCTCGCGCAGCCCCTCGCCACGCTCACCCGCCGCGCCGGCAAACGATTTCCGATGGCGCAACTGCTCGCGCAGATCGATCGCCACCAGGTCGTGGGCATCGTCGTGGGCCTTCCGCTGAACGAGGCTGGGGCGGAAGGTGATGCCGCTCACGCCGCGCGAGCCCTCGCCGATGATATCAAACGTCGCGTGGGACCGACGCGCGAGGTGACCCTGTGGGACGAGCGCATGACGACGGCGCGCGTGCTCGCGGCCGTCCGTGAGATGGGCGGATCGACGCGCGGTCGCAAAGCCGACCTCGACGCGATGGCGGCCGCCCTGCTCCTCCAACACTACCTGGACACCAGAAAGGGCACGGCGCTGTGAGAAGACTCGCGCTTCTCTGGGCGCTGGCCGCATGCAGCCAGCAGCAACCGGCCGCGGGACCCGCAGCGCGCGCCGACAGCATCATCGTGACTATCCCGCGAGGCGCCACGTTCAGCCAGGCGGTCGACTCGCTGGTCGCGAGCGGCGTCATCGATAACCGCGACTGGTTCAGCCTCTATGCGCGCGCGCGCGGCTTGGGCTCGTCGCTCAAGAGCGGCCTCTATCCGTTCCATCAGAACGAATCGTGGAGCGAGGTGGTCACCGCGTTGAAGCGCGGCCGCGGGGTCGAAGTTCGGTTCACGGTGCGCGAAGGGTTGATGGCCTCCGAAGTCGCCGAGATCGCGTTCTACCGGCTGCACATTCCCAAAGAAGCATTCATGGCGGCGGTGAGAGACACGGCGTTCGAGCGCGAGCTCGGAATCCGGCACAACCCGAAGGGCGTCGAGGGTTACCTGTACCCGACGACATACGTCGTGCCCCAGGGCATTCGCGCCCGCGAGCTCGTCCATCTGATGACGCAGGAGTTCATCAGTCGGTGGCAGCCGGAATGGGACGCCAGAGTCACCGAGCTCGCGCTGACGCGACACCAGATTGTTACCCTCGCGTCGATCATCGAAGCCGAAGTACGCTACCGCCCGGACCGCCCGTACGTCTCAGCGGTATACCACAACCGGTTGAAACGCGGGATGGCGCTTCAAGCCGATCCAACGATCATCTACGCCTACGGGCGCCGCCTGCACCGCATCTGGGAAAGACAGCTCCAAATCCGATCGCCGTATAACACGTACTTGTATCCCGGACTTCCGCCCGGACCGATCAACCAACCCAGGGACTCGAGTCTGCTTGCGGCGCTCTATCCCGCACCGATCGGCTATCTCTATTTCGTGGCGCAACCCGATGGCAAGCACATTTTCTCGGCGTCGTATGCCGATCATCTCGTGGCAATCAAACGCGTGAGACAGCGGCACGTAGTCCCCGCGCCGCAGACTCAGGGTCCGCGCCGCTAAGCACAGCCCCGATGACAGCAACGCCCGCGGCGCCGGCCTCCACGATCGATGACGCGTTGGCCGCCGTGATGCCACCAATGCCGATCACGGGGACTCCCTCGGGCGCTAGGCGCGCGAGCGCCGCGAAGCCCTCTGGTCCGAGCGGCGGGCCGGCATCGGACTTGTTCGGTGTCGCGAAGCACGGACCGATGCTCCAATAGTCCGCGGATGACGCGCCCGCCCGTGCCGCTTCATCCGGTGTTCCGACTGAGATGCCCAGCAGGAAATCGGCCGGCATGTGGGGCCGCAGCGAATCGAGCGGTGGGTCTTCCCAACCGAGGTGGACGCCGGCGGCCCCCGCCGCGAGGGCGATATCCGCGCGATCGTTGACGAGGATGGGGACCGGCAAGGCGGCCACGAGAGATCGGGTCATCTGCAGCACTTCCGCCGGTGAGCCATCTTTCCAGCGGACCTGAATCATCGTCGCGCCGCCGGTGACGGCGGCGCGGCACACAGCGATCGTATCGCGGCCCTTGAGCAGGACGGGGTCCGTGATCACCATCAAACGCAACTGATCGACGAGCGCCATGACCAAGATCCTGCGCGGCCTGCGGGGCGCGACCACCGCGACCGCGAACACGAGTGAGGCGATCCTCGAGGCGACCGAAGAGCTGCTCGCGGCGCTGCAGACCGCGAACGGCTTCGCGCCCGAGGACGTGGAGAGCGCGATCTTCACGACGTCCCCTGACTTAAACGCCGACTACCCCGCCCGCGCCGCGCGACGACTCGGGTGGACTGAAGTCCCGCTCCTCGGCGCGGCCGAAGTGCCTGTGCCTTCAGGCCTGCCGCGCTGCATTCGCGTGCTGCTGCATTTCTATACAGCCAAGTCACAACGAGCGCTGAAACATATGTACCTGCGGGACGCGGCGAAGCTGCGACCGGACAGATGACCGTCAAGATTACGGCGCGCGGCGCGGAACGGTGGAAACAGGGGCATCCGTGGGTCTACCGCAGTGACGTCGCCGAAGAGCCCGAGAAAAAGCCGGGCATCGTGCCTGTTACCGATCGCAAGGGGAAATTTCTCGGCCGCGCGCTCTACTCACCCAGCTCCGAAATCCGGTTGCGACTGCTCACGCGTGCCGATGAACCGATTGATGCGCGGTGGTGGGCGAACCGGATCGGGGACGCAGCGCGCCGGCGCAACGGCATCAGCGCGACCGCGTGGCGCGCCGTGCATGCCGAGGGAGACGGGCTGCCCTCGTTGATCGTGGACAAGTACGGCTCATGGATCGTCGCACAACTGCTCTCCGCGGGACTCGAGACGGCGCGGACCGATGTCCTCGCCGGCATTCGAGCAGCCCTCGCGCCTGAAGGGATCCTGCTCCGCAATGACGCGGCCGTGCGGCGTCACGAAGGATTGCCACTCGAGGTGACGCTGGCCGAGGGACAGGTGCCCGAGGCCATCGAAATCGCCGAGGACGGCGTGCGCTATCTCGCGGCGCCGTGGTCGGGGCAAAAGACGGGAGCCTTCCTCGATCAACGCGAGAATCGCTTGCTCGTGGGCCGGCACACGCGTCCCGGCGGGCGCGCGCTCGATCTGTTCACGTATCACGGCTCGTTCGCGCTACACCTTGCTCGCAATGCGAAAGCGGTGCTCGCCGTGGATCAGAGCACCGAAGCGCTGGAGCGCGGTGCGGAGAACGCGCGGCTCAACGGTATCGGCAATATCGAGTGGCGAGAGGCCAATGCCTTCGATCTGTTGCGGGAGCTGGAGCGGCGCGGCGAGCGGTTCGATACGATCGTCCTCGATCCGCCCGCGTTCGCCAAGACCAAGGCCAATCTTCCCCGAGCGGTCGCCGGATATAAGGAAATCAATTTGCGGGCGATGAAGATTCTCGCGGAGGACGGCGTGCTGTTTACGTCGTCGTGCTCCTACCATGTCAACCGCGATGTCTTCCAGTCGATGCTCATGGACGCGGCGCGCGATTCGGGGCGGCGAATCAAGTTCCTCGCTGCGACCGGCGCGGCGAGTGATCACCCGGAGCTCCTCAACGTTCCTGAGACAGGATACTTAAAGGGCGTCCTGCTTACCGCGCTCTCGCTTCCATAAGACGTACGACTGCACCACCGGAATCGCCGCCACACATACAATCGTCACGAAGATCAAGGGCAGCAGTGCTGCGTGCGGCATGAAGGCGCCCAGGCCGATCACAAAGCCGCCGAGCACCATGAGCCAACCACCGGTGCGATGCGTTTTCCGCCAGACGGTATCGCTCGAGAGCGTCCAGGGCGTGCGAATGCCGACGAACCAGTTCGGCTCGACGCGTGTCAGATAGTTGCCGAGGAAGATGAAAAGCAGTCCGATGCCGAGCGGCATCAGCCGATCGATCTTCATGGGGAAGCCGAGCGCCGACGAAATGATCAGGACGTGCGCGACCCCGATGAACACGATCACCGCATTGGCGATCAACCAGTACACGTGGATGAACTTGGCGTAGTTCTCCTTCCGCGGATCCAGCTTGGGCAGCACGTTGAACAATCCCGTCATCGCCAGAATGACAAGCGGCATGACGGCGACCGCGACCAGCCGGCTCGAAAAGCCGTTGGGCATGCCGTTCAGATCCCAGTGCGTCGCGACTGTGGGCGGCAGACTCGGATAGGCCCACACCGATAGAACCGCGGCCGACACGGCGATCACCAGACCAAACCAGCGGCTACGCATTGTTCTTCTCCGAGAAGCGAGTCATGAAGTAGCGCACGACTTCCTGGAAGACCGTGGTATTGAGCCGATAGCGGATGAATTGTCCCTCGCGCTCCGTGGCGACCAGATCAGCGCCTTTGAGAACGCCGAGGTGGTGCGAGACCGACGCGAACGCGATCGGGAATCGCTCGGCGATCTCTCCGGCCGTGCGATCCTTTTCGGATAGCAGCTCCAGGATTTTCCGCCGCGTCGGATCGGCGAGGGCACGAAACAGGGAGTCCTCCACGGACAGACATTTATACAATTGTCTAAGTATTGTCAAGCAAAGTTGACTAAATCGGCCCCCATCACAAGCTTGCACCCATGCCCGGGAAGGCCCTAGACCGGTCGGCGTCGGTTCGCCGCGTACTCCGCGGTCTGCTGGTCGCCAACGTTGCTGTGGTAATTGCCAAGACGGCCGTCGGCACGCTGGCCGGATCCCTCGCGGTCCTCGGCGATGCCATCCATTCCTCGGTCGACGCCGTCTACAACGTGCTCGGACTGATCGTCGTGCGGGTCGCCTCTCGTGCACCCGATGAGGACCACCCGTATGGTCACCGCAAGTTCGAGACGCTGGGTGCGTTGAGCATCGTCGTCTTCCTCTCCGTCACCTGCTTCGAGCTTGTGCGCAGTGCCATCGGGCGCCTGATCACCGGTGGGCGCGCCGTCCAGATCAGCGATAGCGGGCTCGCTTTGCTCCTCGTCACCCTCGCCACGAACGTCTTCGTCGCCTGGTACGAGAACCGGCGTGGACAACAGCTGTCGAGCGACTTGCTGATCGCCGACGCGGCCCACACGCGTGCCGACGTCTTCATCACGATCGGCGTGCTGATCGGCGTGCTGCTCTCGCGGCAGGGATACACGTGGGTCGACTCCGTGGTCGCGATATTGGTCGCGCTACTGATCGTCCGCGTCGCGTATCAGATCCTGTCGCGCGCGGTTCCGGTGCTGGTCGACGAGCGCGCCATCCCGGAGCCCACCATCCGCCAATCGGCTCAGGCCGTCGAAGGGGTGAAAAGCGCGTACGGCATCCGTTCTCGCGGCGGCGCCGGGACGGGCGTGCGCTACGCCGAGGTGACGATTGCCGTCGATCCAGCGGCGAATGTGGCGGACGCGCACGCCATCGCCGACGCCGTGGAAGAGCGATTGAAGAAAGACCTCGCGCTCCAGGAAGTAACGGTGCACGTCGAGCCATGCTGACCTCTTTTCCCTTCGAGCGCGCGAACAAGTCCGGTGCGGGCATTCCGCCCGTGCGCCGGGCGCCGCGCTCGCTGAAGCAGGAATATCAGGAGTTCCTCCTGCAGCGGCTCGAGGAATACAAGAACACGGTCCCGCGCGCGGAACTGCTCGAAATCGGCGACGAGGCGGTGCGCGAGCTGCAGGCCAGCGCGCAGGACCAATATCTGTTGACCGAAGTCCTCCTGCTCGAGCACGTGGACCGCATCATCGCGCAGCGGCTGCGTCTGCCGTCGTTTCCACGCTGGAGGCAGAAGCATCGCGCCCTTCGGGAAGCCCAGCGCGAGCCCACGCACTGGGGATTCGATCGCACGCACCCGATCGTGCCGTGGGCGGCGCGCCTCGAGCCCGGCGACGTCGTCGTCGCCCTCGGCGCGCCAGCACTCGCGGAGGCCCTGTTCCTGGCCGCTCATGACGCCGAAGTGTTCTTGCTCGACCAGGATCTGGGCGCCGTAGAAGCGGCCGAAGGACGCGCCGTCAGCGAGCAGCTCGCGGGCGCGTTTCAGGCGCTCGTCATCAACTTTGGAAGTTGGTTCCCCGATCTCTTGCCCACGTTGGTCGCGATCGCGCCGGGCAGTCTCGGGCAGCTGCAGGCAAAAGACCGCGCGACCGTCATTGCCGATTTGCAGGCACGGACGCCCTCCGGTGGCGTACACGTGGTCCTCCCCACGGGAACCGCGAGCCGGGAAGTGATCCCGCTTGCTCCCGAGGCGCTCCAGAGCCTCTATCGCGGATGGCAGGTGCAGCGTGGCCGACGGTCGAAGCGATCAGGCTTTACCGCGATCAAACCCCCGCGTCAGCTCGACACGGCGCTGAACGTGTCGGACTGACGATTTGCGCGCCGTCTCACTTTGTATCGGCAGGTATTTCAACAACTTAGTTCTGCGATGCGGTGGCAGGATCATTGCCTAGGCGAGCGGCATGACCACTCTCCCGCTCGTCCTCGACGACGAACCGATGGGCATCATTCTGCGGGCCGGGCAACTGGTCCTGCGCCCCGCCAAGATTTGGGCCTACTGTTGGTTTACGGATGAGGGGGAAGACGGCGATCACACGCATCGCCATTTGCCGGTGGATCCTAAGGTCTAAACTCCAGCCTCTTACAATCGAAAGTTGAGATTCAACCCGGCGCTGTGATTGGCTTGCACAGCGTCGAGCAAGACTTGCGCCGCAGGCGGGGCGTGTATCTATATGAGGCATGCCGGTATTACAGATCGACGGACACAAGATCTCGATCGAAGAAGGGCGCACGATTCTCGATGCAGCCCGGCAAGCAGGCATCGAAATTCCGACCCTCTGCTGGTATCCGACCCTTCCAGTCGTCGGCAATTGTCGGATCTGCCTGGTTTCAGTCGAAGGCCAACCCAAACTGATCGCAGCCTGCGCCGCCAAAGTCACTGACGGCCTGGTCGTGACGACGCGATCGCACGCGGCCGTCGAGAATCGCCGCGGCGTGCTGAAACTGCTCGCCGAGCGGTACCCGGCCGAGCATCTCCGCAACGGCGGTCGAGCCCAGCCGATCAACGAGTTCGAGCGCTACCTGGTCGACTACGACGTCGTTCCGACGGCGATGGAGGACCGCGATCTACCGTTGCGCTCGGGCGACGAGCGGCCCGGCGATCCGATGATCCGTCACGACATGTCGACCTGCATCCTGTGCACCCGCTGCGTGCGGGCCTGCGAGGACATTCAGGTCGTCGGCGTCCTCGACGTCGGGTGGCGCGGTGAGCACGCCGAAATCATCGTGGGCGCGGATGGCGATCCGGATAAAGCGGGATGCACGTGGTGCGGTGAATGCGTTCGCGTCTGCCCCACGGGCGCGATTTTCGAAGTGATGCCGCGGCAGCGGTTCACTCCCCAGCAGATCCGTCATCCCGAGAGAGTCGTTCGCTCGGTGTGTCCCTACTGCGGCGTCGGCTGCCAGGTCGACCTTCACGTCGCGGACAACAAAATCGTTCGCGTGACGTCGCCCGACATCGAGCTGAACACGCCGAACCAGGGATCGACCTGCGTGAAGGGTCGCTTCGGGTACGACTTCCCACAGCACCGCGACCGGCTGCTGCGACCGCTGATTCGAAAAGCCTGGACCAAAGAAAACGGCCGCTGGACATGGAAAGGACCAACCGGAGGCGACCGACGCGGCGGACCGTGGCGCACGATCGAGGCAGAAGGCCGGCGCCCCAAACCCGGCACCCCGCCCCGCGCCACCGGCAAAACCGTGCGCGAGCTGCCGCTGCTCGAGCGGGTCGACATGGACATTCGCGACCGCGTGGCGACGCCGGACGAATGGTACTCGCCGTTCCGCGAAGCCACCTGGGACGAAGCGCTCGAGCTCACCGCGCAGGAGCTCCTCAGGATCAAAGGCGCGCGTGGGGCGGATACACTCGCCTGCTTTTCGTCTGCCAAGTGCTCCAACGAAGAGAATTACCTGATCATGCGGATGTTCCGCGGCGCGTTGGGAACGAACAACGTCGATCATTGCACGCGCCTGTGTCACTCGACGTCCGTCGCGGCCATGCAGCGCGCGATCAATACGGCGGCTGCCTCCGGCTCGATGCGCGAGATCGAAGCAGCCTGCGACGTGATCTTCATCGCCGGTGCGAACACGACCGAGTCGCACCCCGTGTTCGGCGCCGCGCTGAAGCGCGCGCACGAGAAGCGCGCCACATTGATCGTCGCCGACCCGCGCCGGACCGAGCTCGCCGGCCGCGCCGACATCCACTTGCAGATGCAGCCCGGGACCGACGTCGCCCTCTACTCGTCCATGCTGCAGCACATTCTCGCGTTGGGTCTCCAAAACCGGGACTTCATCGCGTCGCGCACGCACGATTTCGAGAAGGTCCGCGCGGCCGTACAGCCGTACACGCCGGACAAAGCCGCGAAGATCACCGGCATTCCCGCCGAGCAGATTCGCCGCGCCGCCGAGACCTATGCCCGCGGTCCGAACACCAGCACGCTGTGGGCGATGGGGCTGACGCAACACGCCAACGGCACCGACATCGTCACCTCGCTGCTCAATCTGATGTTCGCCTGCGGGATGATCGGACGGTGGGGTGCGGCGATGCTGCCGATCCGTGGCCAAAACAACGTCCAGGGCGCCTCGGACGTGGGCGCGATCCCGTTCGTCTACACCGACTATCAGCCGGTCGGCGATCGTACCGTCCGCGAGCGCTTCGCGCGTGCCTGGAACGTGCCGGCGCAGTCGCTCTCGCTCGAAAAGGGACTGATGGTGACCGAGGTGGTCCGTGCCGAGAGCGCGGTGCGCGGCATGTATATCATGGGCGAGAACCCGATCATCTCCGACCCCGACATCGCCCACGCCGAGCACTGGTTCCAGGAGCTCGAGTTCCTCGTGGTGCACGACCTCTTTCTGACCGAGACGGCGCGGTACGCCGACGTCGTGTTGCCCGGCTCCAGCTTTGCCGAGAAAACGGGCACGTTTGTGAATACGGAGCGGCGGATTCAGATCGGCCACAAGGCCATCGACACCCCCGGTGACGCGCGGGCCGACCTCGATATCCTGATCGAGTTATCGCAGCGCCTCGGCTTACCGACGACATTCCACTCGCCGCAAGACGTCATGCGCGAGATCGCGACGGTGACGCCGAGCTGGGCGGGGGTCACGTACGACCGGCTGGAAGGCGCGGGGCTGCAGTATCCGGTGCCCACGGCCGATCATCCAGGTACGGCGTTTTTGTTCGACCACGCGTTCCCGACGTCGGACGGCCGCGCCACGTTCATCCCCGTGGAATACACCGACCCGGTGGAGCTGCCCGATGACGATTACCCATTCGTCATGAACACGGGGCGCCAACTGTACCACTGGCATACCGGCACCATGACGCGCCGCGCGAGCGGGCTCGATGCCCGCGAGCCGACGCCGATCGTGGAGATTCATCCCGCGGATGCCAAGGACCTCGGCGTGCGCGAGGGCGAGCTGGTGCGGCTCACATCGCGCCGCAACTTCATGGTCAGCGCCGCGCGCATCACGGAACGCGTCGCGCGCGGCCAGGTATTCGTTCCGTTCCATTTCCGTGAAGCGGCAGCCAACCTCCTCACCAATCCGGTGCTCGATCCCTACGCGAAGATGGCCGAGCTGAAGATCTGCGCCGTCCGGATCGAGCCCGAGCGGGGCCCGGCTAAAACCTGAATCGGGCCGTTCCCATTCCGAGAGCCCATGCAAGCGATCGTCAAGGAAAAACGCGCGCCCGGCTTGACCGTGAAGTCCGTCCCCAAGCCGGCACCAGGACCCGGCGAGGTGCTGATCGCCGTGCGGCACGCCGGCGTCTGCGGCACCGACCTCCACATCGCCGATTGGGACGCGTGGGCCCAAGGCCGGATCAAACCCCCGCTCATCGTAGGACATGAGTTCGCCGGAGAGATAGCGGCGATCGGCGACGGCGTTACCGAACTGCAAGTGGGTCAGCTGGTCACGGCCGAGGGACACATCGTCTGCGGCCACTGCCTGCAGTGCCGCACCGGCAACAGCCATATCTGTAGAAACACGCGAATCATCGGCGTCGATCGCGACGGCGCATTCGCCGAGTACATCGTGATGCCGGCGACCAACGTGCTGACGCTCGATGGCATACCAACCGAGATCGGCGCGATCATGGATCCGATGGGCAATGCGTTTCACGCGGTGCTGACGGCGGAGATTCCCGGCAGCACCGTTTTCGTTGTGGGATGCGGCCCGATTGGTTGCTTTGCCGTCGGGATTGCCAGAGCGGCGGGCGCCAGCAGAGTGCTGGCATCCGACGTCAATCCCAAGCGGCTCGCGCTGGCGGCGCGCATGGGCGCCCAGGTGACCATCAACGCCGCCAAGGACGACGTCGTGAAGACCGTGCTCGCCGAGACGGCGGGCGAAGGCGCGGACGTGGTGTGTGAGATGTCGGGGGTGCCCTCGGCATTGCATCAGGCGTTCGCGTCCGTGAGCCTCGGCGGACGGGTCCAACTCCTGGGAATTCCTACGGCCCAGGTGCCGATCGACTTCGCCAACGAGATCATTTTCAAAGGGATCACGATTTACGGAGTGATCGGCCGCAAGATGTACCAGACCTGGCACCTGATGCGCCGCTTTCTCTCCAGCGGGCAGTTCGATCCGCGCCCCGTCATCACCCACAAATTCCCGCTCACCAAGATCGACGACGCGCTCGCCGCCATCCGCTCGGGCGACGCCGGCAAAGTCATTCTGGAGATCGCATGAGCTTCATCGGGCAGTTGCAGGACGAGCTCGCGGAATTCAAGAAGGAAGGCGTCTACAAGCGGCTCAATTATCTCGACTCGCCGCAGGATCCGCGCGTGGAGATGGAAGGGCGCGGCGAGGTCGTGATTCTCTCGTCGAACAATTATCTGGGACTCTGCGACGTCCCCGCGGTCGTCCAGGCGGGGAAAGACGCGCTCGAGCGCTGGGGCGCGGGCACCGCCTCGGTCCGATTCATCTGCGGCACGTTCACCATTCACCGCGAGCTCGAAACCGCGCTGGCGAGGTTCGTCGGCTGCGAATCCACACTGACGTACGCGAGCTGCTGGAACGCGAACGAAGGCCTCTGCCCTACCGTGTTGAGCGAACCGGACATTGTCATTTCCGACCAGCTGAATCACGCGTCGATCATCGATTCTGTCCGACTCGCCAAGGCGATCACGAAGTGTCAGACCGCGGTCTACAAACACTCCGACATGAAGGATCTGGAGGAGACGTTGCGCGGCGCAGCGAAGGCGCGGCGCAAGCTCATCTTCACCGACGGCATCTTCTCGATGGAAGGCGACATCGCCAAGCTACCCGATCTGGCAGCACTCGCGCGCAAATACGACGCCGTGCTTGCGGTCGATGACTCGCACGCGACCGGTGTCCTCGGCAAAGAGGGTCGTGGCACGGCAGAGTACTACGGGATGCTCGGCGATATCGACATCATCACCTCGACACTCGGGAAAGCACTCGGCGGGGCGGCGGGTGGATTCACAGCCGGCCCTCAGGCGCTTACCGACTATCTCACGCAACGGTCGCGGCCGCAGCTTTTCAGCAATGCCCTTCCACCGACCGTCGCCGCGAGCGCGCTCGCCGCTGTGCGCCACGTCGAAGCGCATCCCGAGCTGGTCGCGCAGCTCCACGCGAACGCGCGCTACTTCCGCGAGCAACTGCTGTCACTCGGCTTCAAGCCGCTGCCTGGGGAGACGCCGATCGTTCCGGTGATTCTCGGGGAGACCGCCAAAGCCATCCACATGAGCGAGCTGCTCCTGGCAGAAGGCGTGTTCGTGACTGGATTTGGCTATCCAGTTGTCCCACAAGGACATGCGCGGGTGCGTTGCCAGCTCTCGGCGGCGCATTCGCGCGACGATCTCGATTTCGCACTTCGTGCCTTTAAGAAGGTCGGCACGAAATTGGGACTCATTTGATGACGCCCCTTCTGCTGCTCGCGCTCTTACAAACCGCTGAACCACCGATCCACCCAGCCGCCGCTCTTGGTTTCGAACCCGGCACCGATTCCCTGCTCGCCGACTGGAAGCAAGTCAGCGGGTACATGAATCAGCTCGCCCAGCGCAGCCGCTTCGTCCGCGTCGACACGCTGGGACGAACGACTGAAGGCCGGCCATTCCAGTTGCTGGTGATTACATCGCCCGGAAACCAGGCGCGGCTCGCGCAGATCGAGCGCGCGCAGGCGCTGCTCGCCGACCCACGCCGGCTGAGCGATACCGTCCTCGCGGATCTCAGGCGCAAACAGCCGGCTGTGATTCTGATCAGCAACAACATTCACTCGACCGAAGTCGCCTCGAGCCAGATGGGCATGACGCTCGCGTACCGGCTCGTGACCGATCCGGATCTGCGAGTGCTGCTCGACTCGGTCGTGGTGTTGATGATCCCTTCGATGAACCCCGATGGTCTCGATACCGTCGTCAGCTGGTATCGCCGCTACAAGGGCACGCGCTACGAGGGTGGGCCGTTGCCGTGGCTCTACCACAAGTACGTCGGCCACGACAACAACCGCGACTGGTTCATGTTGACGCAGGTGGAAACCCGTCTCGTCACGCGGATGCTCTACAAGGAGTGGTTTCCCGAAATCGTCTACGACGTTCATCAGATGGGCACGAACGGCGTACGGCTGTTTCTGCCGCCGTTCCAGGATCCCGTCAACCCAAATCTCGAGCCGGCGCTCGTCGCCGCGATCAATCAGGCCGGGACGGAGATGGCGGCGGCGATCTACGACGCGGGACTGACCGGCGTCGCCCATGAGCAGACGTACGACTTGTGGTGGCACGGCGGCTTTCGCTCGACTCCCACCCGCCACAACATGATCGGCATTCTCTCGGAAGCGGCCAGCGCTCGGCTCGGATCGCCGATCACGCTGCCTTTCGACTCCGTGCATCAACCGGCGCGCGGCGTGAATTATCCCGCTCCCTGGCCAGGCGGAACGTGGCGCCTGGGCGACATTGTGCGTTACGAACTGCTCGCGTCCGAGGCTCTGGTGCGGCTGGCGGCGCACGATCGCATACAAGTCATCGACCGCTTTGTCGACCTCGGCCGCCGGGAGATCGATGCGGGACGGGCGGGCAATCCCTTTGCCTACGTACTGCCGCCGCCGCCCGAGCAGCGTGATCCCGAAGCGTGGGCCACGCTCGCCAACGTGCTCACGGCGGCCGGCGTCGAGGTCTGGCGCGCCACGGAAGCATTCACCGCCCAAGGACGCCGCTATCCTGCCGGTTCGCTGGTCGTGCCGATGGGACAGCCGTTCCGCGCCCACGCCAAAGACCTCCTCGAGCCCCAGCAGTACACGCCGGTCGGCGACCGTCCGCCGTACGACGTCGCCGGATGGACGCTGCCGTTCACGATGAACGTCCGCGCTGACGTAGTGAATGCGCCGTTCACCGCGAACCTCGTGCAAGTAGACAGCGTGACGCCGGCGCCCGGCAGAATCGACGGCCCCGCGGGGGGTGGGGGGGGCGGGGCGGGCGAAGTGTTTGTCTTGAGAAATCGGACCAACGCCGAGTCACGCGCGATCGCGGAGCTGTTGTCAGCAGGCCAATCGGTCACGGTGGCGGGAGACAGCCTCATCGTGCGTGGCCCGAAGGCGCGCGCCATTCTCGCGGAGCAGGCAGCTCGTCACGGATTCACGGTGACGGCGACACGCACGACCGCGGCGGTCGACAGATCTGTCACGCGGCAACGGCTGCCACGCATCGGGTTGTATCAGCCGTGGGTTGCCAACGTGGACGAGGGGTGGACGAGGTGGCTTTTCGAGCAATATGGGATCAGCTACACGACACTGCACGACAGCGATCTGCGGAGAGGAGGGCTCAGGCAGCGCTTCGACGTGATTGTATTGCCCGACGCTGAGTCCGGTTCGATGATTCGCGGGCTTGATTCGACTCGCATTCCGGTCCAGTACTCGGGTGGGATGGGTGAGTCGGGAGCGAACGCAGTTTCGGACTTTGTTCGGGGTGGTGGCACGCTCGTTTGCCTCGATCGTTCAAGTAATTTCGCGATTACACGCCTTAACCTCCCGGTGGCCAACGTTCTAGGTGGTGAGGCGTCGGGTCCTCAAGTTTTGCGATTTTACGCCCCAGGCTCTATTTTCGGTGTGCTTTTGGGAGGGGTGGAGAGGGGGGCGAGCCCAGTTACGCTCGGGGTGCCTGACTCCCTCGACATCTACTTCGAGAATAGTGCCGCCTTCACCGTTTCGGCCCCGGCGCGGGCCTTGGCGACGTATCCCGCGGCGCCCCTGCGATCGGGCTATGCCCGCTACCAGGAGCGGCTCGAGGGCAAGGCGGCCCTGGTAGAGGCACCGGTCGGCAGCGGACGGGTGATCCTGTTCGGGTTCCGGCCCCAGTTCCGGGGTCAGACCCACGGCACCTTCAAGCTGCTCTTCAACGCGGTCCTGTTGGCGGCTCCATAGCGGAGCCGTGGGGAGGTGTCCCGATGAAGCGGCTGATTCTCCTGGTGGGATTCGTTTCCTTGGTGACGGTTCCCGCCGCAGCGCAGCGCGCGCAGAACATCGAGTTCGGCGGCTTCGGATCGTGGTGGCGCTTCGACCGCTCGTTCCTCATCAAGAACGGCTTCGGCGGCGGCGCGCGCATCGGCTACAACCTCAGTGACCGCGTCGGGCTCGAGATTACCGGCGACTATGTCGCCACGAAGAACCTGGCGCAAACACAAGACATCACCGTCAACACGGTCAGCGCCAGTCTTGTCCTGAACTTTCCAGCGAGCGACCGCCTCACCTTTCTTGCGTCGGGCGGCTACTCGCGGATGGTGTTCGGGAAGGATCCGCCCTACAACTTCACGCAGCACATGGTCAACGGCGGCCTGGGTTTCCGCGCCTTCGTGGGGTCGCACGTAGCCGTGCGCGGCGACGTGCGCGCCCAATACCGGCCCGACAACCCTTTCTACGCTAACGCGTTCACTGGTGAAGTTCAGGGCTCCGCCGGCATCTCCTACTTCTTCATTCCGCCGCAGCAGGGCCATGGCTTCAACACCAACTTCCAATGGTACTGGGGGGCGCAGGGTGGTGCCTTCGTCTCCAAGACGGTCTCACAACCCTACGTCTACGACCCGATCGTCGGCGGCCATTGGCTCATCAAGTCGCGGCGGACAGCACTGTACGTGGCCTACGAGCAGGCGATTTTCCTCACCGCGGCGCAGACGGTGATTTTTGATCCCAACTCCACCGCCTCCTCCGTAGGGCCCAGTTTCCGCGACGTCACGTTCCGCGACATGCGGCGCATCATGTTTGGCGTGCTCGCCTTCCCGGCTCAGAAAGTCATCGAGCCGTTCGCCGGTGGCGGGTTTGCCATCATGCAGGTTTTGAATCCGACCGTCGATTGCACCGGCTGCAACACGTCGCAGGCGGTCGAGGCGGACGACCGCGTGCACACTGCGGCAAGCAAGGCGTTTTTCTGGGTCATGGGAGGTCTACAGATCAACTACTCGAGCAAGCTCAACGTCTTTGCGCACTATCTCTTGACCTCGAGCGCGGCCAACTTCCTGCTCCAGAGCAACACCCACACGTTTCAGGGCGGGATCCGCTTAAGCCTCGGCACCTCCAAGGAAGGCATTACCGAGCAGCACTGACCCAGGGCGAATCCTTGATATAGAAGCGCAGCGGCCAGTCGGTCGCTTGGGAAATACCAATACGCGGACCGCTGACGACGGCGGTCCGCTTTGGCTTTGATCCTTCCACGATCCGCAGCGGACCATCCTGCAGCGAAGCGCCGTTCAGATCGCCCGTAATTCCCAGCGCCTGACAGAGTCGAGCGGGCCCGGCGCATAGCGGTTCGGCGCCGCGCCGGCGGAGCATCGTATCCAGTCCGGCGATGGGTTCGAGCGCGCGGATCAAGACGGCTGCGGGGAAGTCTTGCGGCTCCGTGACGGCGTTCAGACACCAATGCATCCCGTACGTGAAATAGATGTATGCTGTCCCCGGCGCGCCGTAGAGTGGTTCGGTGCGCGCCGTGCGTCGATGCCCGAAGGCGTGACACGCGGGATCGTGGGGACCGACGTAGGCTTCGACCTCGACGATGCGGCCGGCCGTCTGTCGTCTGCGCCCGCCCATATCACTGACGAGGATGCGGCCTAATAGGCCACGCGCGACCTCTTCCGTCGGTCGCGCGTAGAACTTCGCCTGGACTGCCGGACGTCGCACCGCTATGCGTCCCCCCCGCCCCCCCCGCCCCCGCCACCCGTGAGACCGCGCTTCACCTTCGACCAGAACGACTCACCGGGCTCGCTTTCGGTGGCGGCAGCGGGACGAGCTGCTGGCGTCCCCTGGGGCGTGGGCGCCGGCGGCGGGGTGGGCGCTGGAGGCGACGCCGACTCTACGGACGAGTGATTCGTGATGTCGGGTGTTTCCGATTCGTAGCGTCGCGGTCCGCGGCCACGGCCCCCGCGACCACCGCGACGACCACGACCGCCGCGCTCACTGCGTTCGCCGCGCTCGCCGTTTTCACCGCGGCCTCTACCTCCGCGACCACGACCGCGCCCACCCCGATCGGCCGGCTCACCACCACCAACGACTGGCGGCTTCGACGGCGGCGGCTGCGCCGCTGGAGGAGCCGGAGGCGCAATCATATCACCACGCGGGCGGAAATTTGGATCCACTTCGACGACGCCGATCTTCGGGATCTCGGGAATGCCACCCCCGGCGCCGGGACGATGGCTGCCGCCGCGCGAGCCGCGCCGGAAGCGGGGGCTGCGCATCGGGATACCCGGGGCAGAAGGCGACGCCGTGCTGTAGGGTGGCGGCGGCGCGGATGACGCCGGCATCGGAATGTCGTCTTCTTCTTCCTGCGCTTCGCGCGTCGGTGCCTCAAGGACTGGACGCGGTGCTTCCTCTTCCTCGCGGGCGGTCGCTTCCTCGCCCGGAGGTGAAGGCTGGTCCTCGTCCATGCCGATCCGACCCACTGCCTGTTTCAACAAGCCGAACGCGTCGCCAAATGAGAAGCCGGACTTCGCGGCGGGCGCTTCGGGTTGTTCCGCTGGCGCCGCCGCGGGCTCCGAGCCGGCCGCCGGCTGCTCTTCACGATCTCCACCCCGGCCTCGTCCACCGCGACCGCGACCGCTGCGGCGCGCGCTCCCCCGGCCCTCCCGCTCGGGCCGCGGGGCCGCCGCGCTGCGGCTCCCGGCGCTCCGCTCGTTCGACTCGGCGAGTGTCGCTAGCGCCGGCTGCGCCGGTGCACCTTCGACCTGCGGTCCCAGGGCGATCTCGTATTGGCCATTGTCCAGGCGGGTCAGCGTAATCAGGCCGCGGCGTGCGGCCTCGATCACGAACTTGCTGAAGCGCGAGAAGCCGGCGTCCTTCTCGTCGAAATTGGGATCGATCTCCTGCATGACCTGCTTCAGGCGGTCGGAGCGCATGACGTCGTTGTGCGCCGTCATCTGCTTGACGGCCTCGACGACGAGCTCCCACGGATCGCGCTTCACGTACTCCACGTCACTGGCTTTGGTGAAGCCCGCCAGCTCGTTGTAGGAATAGTACTCATCGCAGTTCTGGATCAGCAGATCGCTCGACGATTCCCGGATGCCGACGCCGATCACGTACTTGCCGTACTCTTTGAGCTTCAGCACGAGCGACGAGAAGTCGGAGTCGCCAGAAAGGAGAATGAACGTGCCGATCTCAGGGCGCGTGAAGACCAGCTCGAGCGCATCGATCGCGAGCCGGATGTCGGTGGCGTTCTTCTTGTTGGCGCCATGAGCCGGCGCGAAGATCAGATCGATCGAGGACTCGGAGAGCGGCACGATGTACTGCGGATAGCGGCGCCAGTCGGCGTAGGCGCGTTGCACGGCCACCTTGCCGCGGATCATCTCAGACTGGAGCAGGCGCTTCAACTCGGTCTGCAGATCCGAGCGGATCGCCATGGTCACGTTGTCGAAGTCGATCATCAGCGCCGCATTGGGCGCGTGGGCCGGTGGTTCTTTGTGCGTGGGTCGGGGGGGGGTCAAATGGCTGTGTTGCTGCTGCGGTGTCATAAGGTACTTTCCTGCCCGCGCGCCGGACAAACTCGTAGCACGTTCCCCGTGTGGGGGAAGTGAACGACGCTCGCATGCCGCGTCGGGCTCTTGGTGAAGGCGTGGTGCGCCGTAGTTAAGGCTGGCTGGTGCGTGGGGAGGGTCGCCGAGTCACCCCCGGCGCGCCCGTGCGCGCTACCTCGACCCGATGCCGAGGCCCGCAGGCGCCGCCTGATGGTTCGACCCCTTCGCCCTATGGCACTGCCAAGCGTATGAACTATTCAACATAAACGACTGTCAGCGCAGAAGCTAGCGGGAAGGCAAAAACTCCGCTGGAAGTGGGTTCTTAGGACCTACGCATCAGCTCCCAGCGCCACACGGGCCCGTCGTCCTGATCGACGACCATCCCGCAATGTCGGAAGCCGTTCTTGAGCAGCACGCGGGTCGAGGCGTTGGGCTCGGCGCGCGTATGCGCGCGGACCAATCGCACACCAGGGGTGGCGAATGCGTAGTCGACCAACGCTGCGGCCGCTTCCGTCGCATAGCCCTGTCCTTGAAAGCCGGGCGCGACGCCATACGCGATCTCGACCATGCCGTCCTCGTCGGCAGGTCCCTTGAAACCGGCTGAGCCGATCACGGACTTCGCTTCGCGATGGACGATGAAAAATCCATGGCGCCACGGGTCGGGGTCGGTTGACTTCCGCAGCGCGCTGAGCCACGCCGGCGATACTTCGCCCGAGACGTAAAAATCGCGCAGTCCAGGCGCGAGACGCAGGCCGGTCGATGCCTCGAACGCGTCGGGTTGTTCGATCAACGTCAGCAGGTGTTGCGGCGCAGCGGGTGTGAGCGTGAGCCGGCGTGTGTCGATCATACGATGTCGCGATTGGCGCGGCGGATCTCGTCCTCCCAATGGAGACGGTGCAGGATACGATGGATCAACGGGGTGAGCAGCACTCCACCAACGACCAGAAAAACGCCGCCCGCATAGAGCGCGAAAATCCCGGCGAATACCTTGCCCCCGTTGGTGTGAAGCGGATCGACTGGACCCATGCCGCCCAGCAGCATTGCCGTGTTGACGAACGCGTCGCGCCAGGCGAGGTGCTCATAGTGCTCGTAGCCCCACATGCCCCCGACCAGCGACACCGCGATGAGCACCATCGCACCGGCGAGATGATTCGCCATCCGCAGCGCGAAGCGCCGCGGGGGTAATGGTCGTGTGTGGCGGTCCTCGTACAGAACGGCGAGTCCTATTTCACGCCCGTGGCGACACTCTGAAGAGACGCCACGCCCAGACACACAGCGCCGCGGCCACGAGCGTGATGATGAGAAACCAGGGATCCGTCGCCAGATGTGGCCATTCCTCGATGACCCGCCAGAGATGGAGGATCGTGAGCAGTCCAAACAGCGTGCCGGTGGTGATCAGATACGCCCTCATACGATCCATCCGCGATAGGAGGAGAGTTTTCTAACCGTCAGGCTCGACCTCATTGCGCCCGCCGGTACACGCGGACGTAATCGACGAGCATGGTCGCCGGAAAGATGGCATCCGACTGTGGATCGCCGTCGAAGTTGCCGCCGACGGCAAGATTGAGGATCACGAAAAACGGCTGACCGAATACCCATCTGCCGTGCGCCTCCACTGCGCTGCGCGTGACCGCGTAATGGACGGTATCATCGACAAAGAAGCGGATGTGGAGCGAGTCCCATTCGACGGCGTAGGTATGGAACGCGTCCGCGACAGACCCGCGCGCGAATGTCTGCACATGCGTGATCGGCGTGTTTCCGAAATAGCCCGGGCCGTGCACCGACGAGCTGGTCCTCGTCGGAGCGCTTCCCTTATTCTCCATCACATCGAGCTCGCCGCAATCGGGCCATGGCGGAAACGATTTCCCCAGCAGCCAGAACGCCGGCCACAGTCCCTGCCCCGCGGAAAGCTTGATGCGCGCTTCGACACGGCCGGGAGCGAAATACTCTTTGTGCTGCGTCGTGATCTTCGCCGAGGTGTATCGGCACGGCCCGTAGTAACAGGTCAGGCCGCCGGGCGGGGGCGCGATTCGGGCCACGATCTGCAACTGCCCCTGGCCATTCAGCGCAATATTTTCCGAGGCGTCGCGGTAGTATTCCTTCTCGTTGTTGCCCCAGCCGCAGTTCCCGTTCGCGCAGCCGTCTCCGAGATCAAAGCGCCATTTGGTTGTGTCGATGTGGGCGCCTGCGGGTCCGGCGAACTCGTCGCTCCAGACCTGGATCCAGGAGCCGGTGGTGGTGGAGACGGTGGGAGTGTTGGCGGCGCAGGCGGCGCACCCCAGCAAGACGCTGAGCGCGAACCACCTCATGCCGCGAATGGCCACGTCTTTCCTTTCCACGACCACGCGCAAAAACATATCACGCCGAGGAGCAGCGCGCCCAGACCGAACGCGATCACGGGCAATGGCGTCGTTGCAAAGACGAAAATCCATCCCAGTAACGCGACGAGGCTGGGCAAGGGGTACAGCCACATGCGGTACGGTCGCGGCATGTCTGGAGCGCGACTGCGCAGCAAGGTCAACGCACCGATCTGGCCGACGAATTGCACCAGGATCCGCGTCGTGATCAGCGCATCGATGACCATGCCCAGCGATACGAAGCCGGCGAGGATCGAAAGGACGCCGAGCACGACGAGGGAGACCCAGGGGAACCCCCCCGTCGTGTGCAGGCGCGCGAACACCTTGAAGAAGTAGCCGTCCTTCGCCGCCGCATACGGTACCCGCGAGTACCCGAGCAGGAGAGCGAAGACCGAGCCGAACGCGGTCCACAGAATCATCGCCGTGAAGATCGTCGCGACGCGCGGCCCATACATCCGTTCCATGAAAATCGACACGATAAAGTTCGACTGCGGGTGCGTCGCGGCCGGAACGAAGTCGCACCAGGGCACGACGCCGATGATCGACAGATTGATGGCGAGATAAATGGCGGCGACCGCGAGCGTGCTGATCAGAATCGAGCGCGGGATGACACGGCCCGGATTCTCGACCTCGTCGCCGATGTAGCAGACATCGTAGTAGCCGAGGTAGTCATAGACGCCGATCCGCGACGCGGCGCCGAGTCCGAGGAGGAAGCCCAATGAGAAGGTGAACGCTCCGGGCGGGAAAGCGAACGCGATCTTCGGATCGAAATGTCGCACTCCCGTCGCCACAACCGCGATCACGGTCACGATGGTGCCGATCCAGAGCGTCACGGTGATCGTGGCGATCGATTTGATGCGGCGGTACAGGAGCGCGAGGTTCGCGAGTCCGCCGATCGTCACCACCAGCATCGTCTGCCGGGCCGTGATGCCCTTCCAGAGATAGCCGAGATAGTTGGCGAAGCCGATGTATCCCGACGCGATCTCGAGCGGCCCACTGAAGACGAATTGCCAGACAAACAGAAAGCCCATCAGCCGGCCGAACGTCTCCGGGCCGTATCCCTGCCGCAGGTATCCGAACGAGCCGCCCGATCCCGGCATGGCTGCGCCAAGCTCGCTCCAGACCATGCTGTCGCACATGACGATCACCAGCGCGACGAGCCAGCCGAGCATTGCCTGCGGACCACCGAGTGCGGACATGAGCAGCGGGATCGTGATGAACGGACCGATGCCGATCATGTTCGTCATGTTGAGCGCCGTGGCGTGCAGCAGGCCAAATCGGCGCGTCATCGTGAACGGCGGAGGCGTCATGGAATCGCGACGATGAAGCCGCCGTCTCGCGCAGCGACGCGCACGTGCGCGAAGTCGGCAATCATGGCCGCGACGTGGCGCAATTGGTCGGGGACATGCGTGGTGGTGAGGGCGACGACGGTCGCACCGGCCGCGTGAGCCGCGGCGACTCCCGCCGGCGCGTCTTCGAAGACGATGCACGCGGCGGGGTCCAGCCCCAGCCGCTTCGCGCCGAGGCGATAGCCGTCCGGTGCCGGCTTGCCGACCTTCACGTCCTCGCTGACCACGAAAACATGTGGCAGCGGTATATGGTCCGCGCGGAGTCGCAGCTCGGCAAGACTGCGACTGCAGGAGGTCACGATCCCCCACCGCGACGGCGGCAACTGCGAGAGAAACTGCTTCGCCCCCGGCACCGCGCGCAGGCTGTGGACGTCCTTCAGCTCAGCGGCATCGAGCCACGCCACTTCCGCGTCCGTCGCGAACCGGGGATCGATGTCCCGCAAGGTGTCGCGCGCGCGGCGGCCGTGCGCGATGCGGATAAACTGCTCGGCGTCGACGCCGTGGCGTTGTGCCCAGCGGCGCCAGGTGCGCTCGACCACCTCGCGGGAGTCGACAAGCACGCCATCGAGATCAAACAGAAACCCTTGGCAGCGCAGCTTCAGGCGGCGCTCACGTCACGGCGGTCGCGGGCGCGACTCAGGGACCGGAGAACCCGATCAGCACGCCGCCCGGGGCGCGGACGACGGCGATCGTGACGCCCTCCATCACGCGCTCGACCGGTGACACTTGCTCCGCACCTTCACGCAGCGCCTTTTCGAACGCCGCTCGTGCGTCGGCGACATGGATGTAGGGCAGACTACTCGGCTCCTCGGGCGGCATCGTCGAGCGAATCCCACCGCCGCCCTTCTCGGAGTACGCAAACAGGTGGTACTCGCCGCCGCCGGGCATCGGGAAGCCGGGCCTGAACGTCCAGCCGAGGACCTTCGCGCACCAGTCTCTCGTCGCGGCGGGGTCGGTGCTCGCGAGATCCGTGTGCGTGATGCATCCATATAGTCCCCGCGTGAACTTGTGCCTCGGTGCAGCCTTTTTCTTCTTCTTTGCGGATGGCTTCCTCTTCATATCCCTTCCGTCATGGAGTGTTTGCGTCGCGGACCCCTAATGTATCCGAGCCCGGCAGCATGGCGACCGCTTGTTCATAGACGGCCGCTCCTGCGGAGGGTTCCACAGGTGAACGCGAGACTATCGATGCGCGTCGCCCCCAGAGGCTGTCTCGCGTCGGCGGCGAGGGTGTCGGCGTGGGTGTGTGCGGCGGCGTAGGCATTCTCGCAATCGCGCCGCTCCAGCAGCTGCACCGGCGCGCGCCGCACTTGGAGAAACCACAGCAGCGCCGTGAGTGCGGCGAGGATCATAAAGGCCTGGCCGGTCCACGACGTTCTCTTGGGATCAGGCGCTGCGTTCATCCAATGAATATCCGCCCACACAGGATGAGGATGAGGATCACGATGGCGATGAGCGCCACACGCCAAAGCCGCGGCGCCGGCTGATCGTCCTTCACGACCGTGAGCGGAGGAGCCAGGTCTCGGACTATTTGCCGGGCGCGGTCAAAATCCGACTCCGCCACAAAGACCGTGACCGGGACGAACGGAATGGCGCCCGATTCCTGATCGAGCACTACCGCAATTCCCTCAGCCTCGAGGGCGAGTCGCACGCTCTCGATGAGCGACCGGTCAGTGGTTCGAAGAACGGCGTTCATCGCGCTGCTTCGCCCGGCACTCTTTCGAAGAAGTCCACGACGCCCGTCTGGAGGCAGTACTCGGCACCCACGATGGCCAGTCCGTCCCGCTGAACGAGACGCTCGAGCACGTGAGAGCCCTGACGCAGGTGGTCCGCCGCAGCGCGGATGTTGGCGCGCACGGCATGCGCCACGAGCGTCTCGGATCGCGCATCATCCGACGCCGAGAGGAGCGGTTCCACCGCGGGTCTAATCCGGTCGACGATCGCGCGCAATCCAGGTGATTGGTCCCGCGTCGGACGCCGCAGTTCTTCAACGGTCGCTATGATCGCACCGCAGTCGGTATGCCCCAAGACGACCACGAGCCGCGTACCGAAGCGCTCGGCGGCGAATTCCACGCTGCCGACCTGCGACGGCGCGACGATGTTCCCGGCGACGCGGATCACGAAGAGATCGCCGAATCCCTGCCCGAACACCAACTCCGCCGGAACGCGTGCATCAGAACACCCGAGAATGATGGCGAAGGGTTCCTGCGTCTGCGAAAGCGTAAGGCGGCGGCCGGTAGTATTGTGGTCGTGCACTCCCTGCACGACGCGGCGATTCCCATCGCGCAGTCGCGCGAGCGCTTCAGCAGCTGAGAGCATTCACAGGCGTCATCACCTATGGTTTTTACGGCAGAGGCGCCGGTTGCGCGACGCGTGGGCACTCACCGCTCCCCCGCGCCCGCACTTCGAGAATCTGCTGAACCTCAAAGAAACGCTGTCCACCGTAGATGCTTCCCTCGTGCCCGTTCACCCCGCGAAGACGCACGAACACCGCCTGGGGGGGCAACGTCGCAGCCTTGTGGTACCGAGTCTCCAGTGCCGAATCCTGAACCACGATGCGGGTGCTCGGGTCGTCACAGGGGAAGAACGATCCCGCGCCGTCCTGGTTCACATACAGGCCGTGGACTTCTGTGGGCCGATGACAGGCAACGAGTGCTGCCGCGAGAATCAGAATTCGCTCAGGACGCACGGAGCTCTGCAATTCGCGCTTTCACGAATCTCTTAACCAGCGCTGCCGCCGGCGGCTGATCGAGTGGGAAGCGAATCGTGCCCTTGGAGATCTTGTACCGTTTCAGGGCCTTTCTATTGGCCCGTTTAAATGCCGCGCGCAGTGGGTAGAGGCTGACGTGTTCCTTCCATGCGGCATACCAAACCAGAATACGTCCATCGAGGCGGAAGGCGGGAATCCCGTAGCTGAATTCATGGGTGGCGCCGGGAGCGGCGGCGCGAATCGCCGACCGCAGCGCCTTGAGGCGCCTGCGCGCCAGCGCCGGTAGCGATGCGAAATACTTACGGAGCCGCAACTCAGGGGTGCGCTTCACTGGCCGGAGCCCTCGGAGGAGAAGAAGGTCGTGACATCCGGAGAACGACCCCGATCAGGAACCATGACGCGACAGGAACGATGAGAAACCATGACGCCGGCTTCGGCCTCGGCGGCCCTAGAGCAACGACGCCGTAGATCGCCAGCGAGGCCAGCGTGACAAGCAGCGTCACCCGGTAGAGAGCCGCTCGAGCGCTGCTCGCCCAAAGCCGTGAAGCTCGATGAGCGAGGAGCAGGCCGACAAACGGTGCAACGTCCCAGAGCACGAACATCGCCAGCAGAACAATCGACTTGTTGCGGTGACCGACGCGCAGTATGAAGGCGATCGAGCCTACCGCGCCGACGACTGCCGCCACCAGAGCGACGGTGCGGAGAGCACGCGGTTCACTATTGGAATCGATGTTCACCTCAGTGGCCCTTGCTCACGATTACAGGCCTTCCTGGGTGTGTCAAGAATGTTCTCGAGGATTATGACCGTTGGCGCGCCCGGCTGGTGCCACGGTGCCGAGAGCTGGCGAGGGTCGGGCTGAGCATCGGGCTGCGCGAATGAGCCCAGCACGATGTCGTCGTCGCCATCGCCATCGATGTCGCCCGCATCCATCACGAGCCAACGCCCGCGACTGGCCTCGGCGAACGTCCGCGCCGTGAAGTGCAGGCCTCCCGTGTTCTTGAGAAAAACAAAAGGAAGGGGCGCACCCCTCGTGTCATCCGTAAAAAACGAGATGGCCGCGATATCGACGTTCCCATCGCCATCGAAATCACGCGCGATGGCTTTCATCACACCGGGCATCGGAAAGAAATACTTCTCTGTGAAGTGCCAGTGCCCGTCGTTCAGGAAAATGCGGATTCCGTGATACGGCTTCGGCGGCCCAGGGTAGTCCCCGGCATCGCCGTTGGTGTAGACGATGTCGGGATAACCGTCGCAGTTCATGTCCACCAGCTGCATCGAGGTGGATCCGTACGACGGGGGAAAGCGCAGCAGGACCTCTCTCGAAAAGTCGCCCCCCCCGTTCGGTTGACCGTGAAAGAGCGATATCCCCTCATCCCCCTGCGCCATCAAGGACAGAATGTCGGGACGTCCGTCGCCGTCGAAATCGCCGACGATCGTCGTCAGCGCGCCCGGTTGAGGAGTGAGGAGGTGGCGCCGGCTGCCGCCGCCACGTAGCCGTTCGTACCACGTCAGGCTGCCGGTGAGATTGCCAAACTCGCTGACCACGACGTCCGCGATCCCATCTCCATTGAGATCGGCGTACGAGGCGTACACCGGCCGCTGCAGACTATCGATCCTCCAGGCGATCGCAGGGTTGGCACCAGGGCGCCACGCGGAAACGAGGCCGAGCGTGCCGAGCGCAGCATCGTGCGGCTCGAGCTTTCCCATCAGCAGGACGCCGAGCGTGTCGCCAAAGAGCTGGAGATGCGAAACCGGAGACGGGATCGGGAAGATCTTCCTCGCGTGGCCTCGGCTGTCGAGAACCGAGAGCGTGCTATGCCCCGGAGTGGCATCGCCCACGTAGATCCTGCGATGTGCGGAATCGACGTGCACCAACGTGACCATCGGACTCTTGATCTGAAAGTCGGGAAGCCGCACGCGGAATCCGGGCAGTCCCATGGTGACCGGCGGGGTCGCCGCGTGAGGTAGCGATTCGGGGGCTTCTTTGAGATAGTACGCCGCCAGCTTGTCCCAATCGGCGCGGGAGATGCGTGGCGTGTCGGGATACACGCCCGCCTCGCGAATTCGTCGACCACCTTCTCCGCCCTCGACCGGCTCCTGGTTCGCGGGCCAGGTGACGTCTCTCACGCCAAGCCGGCGGGCCATCCTCGGCAACATCCAGCGTTCCCACGTCTCGCGGGCGAGCTGCGAAGGAACAGGAAGGAGATGACAGGACTGGCAGTAGCGCTCGGCGAGCTGTTGTCCGGAGAGCTGCGCGCTCGATTTGCTGGCATCCGGTCGTCCGCACGCCATCACTCCCAACGCAACGAAGACCGCGCCGCGCAACCTCACCCGGCGCTCGACCGATTCGGCTCCTGATAGAGGCCAACGACGTTGCCACCCGGATCTCGAAACCGCGCGGTGATCTCCGGCGCGTCGGCGCCGATCGGCTGGACGATTTCGCCGCCGTTAGCGACGACGGCTTTCACCGTTGCGGCCACGCTGTCGACCATGATGTATACGAGGAGTCCGGGCTGGGGCGACGCCGGCCGACCGGTGACCCAGGAGCCACTGACCTCTCCGACGGCATCGTCGAACGCGAGGTGATCGTCACCGCGCCGGCGAATATTCCAGCCGAAAACCGCATGGTAGAACTCCGACGACCTGCGGACGTCTGCCGCGGGAATCTCGAGGTAACAGATCTTACCGTTTCGAACAGTCGGTGGCATCGGCAGGGAACCGGTCAGCGCGGTGGAGATCCGAGGCGCTCGGCGTCGCGCTGCTTGGCCAGCAGCCGCTCCGTGAAGTCGAGGCGCTCCTCCACTTCAGATAGCCGATTCTGCACCGCGTCGAGCGACTGGCGCAATTCGCTGATTTCTTCATCGGATGGCGTCAGGTTTCGCGCGGCGGCACGGATGCTCATCATGCGTAACATCCCGGACAGCGTCTTTGCCGCCGTGACCGCGATAATGATGACCCCGACACCGAGCGCCCAATCGGGAATGAAGCCCATTCAACACTCCCCAAAGTGACTACACAATCTAGCGTGTACCCTCCGGCGCGGTGCGCCGCTGACAGTAGTGCTCGAGCGGTTTGAAAACGTTCGGACACCCGGAGTCTTGGAGGCCGCGTCGACGGCATTGGTCTACGCTCCAGGTCGCAAAGCGGAGCACATCCTTCACTCCGTGTCCCGAGGGAATCGTATCACAGAGTCCCGGGGTCTCGCGGCTCCATCTGAGGCAGCCTTCGAAAAACATCTGCTCGTTGACCTGATGCACCAGCGACGCGGAATGGTCGCTCGCGTGCCGTGCAAACGCCGAATCGAGACAGGCCGCGGTCGTACTGGAGCGCCCGATGGCCTGCCCCTCCTTGTACGTCTGCTGCGCCTCCTGGACCATCGCCGGGCCATTGTGTCGCCACCAGAGATAGCCGAGCGCGCCGACGCAGACGATCAGTCCAAGCATGATCCCGATGACGATCAGCACTACGTGAACCGTCTTGGCCATGGGCTCAGTGGGGCGTTGCGGGCAGAAGATAATCTTGCGCGCCGACGATCTGCCAGCGACCGCCCTGCTTCAGCCAGGTGTCGGTGAAACGATAGCGCCGATCGAACGAGCCGTTCGAGCCGCGCCCCTGCACGATCAACCACCCTGTGACAAGCGCGGTGGTGCCGAAGCGATGGACCTGCATGGCTTCGTTGTGCGCCGCGGTGACCGTGTCCGATCCCGAACCGACCTCATGCAGGACTGTTGCGCGGTCCATCGTCTTGTCGTCCTCGGTGTAAACGAACCCGGCAGCCAGTAGGCGTTCAAACACAAGCGTATCGCGCTTGACCAGGGCGCGCGCCCAATCGTCCTCGAGCCGCAACAGTGCGCGCGTGTCCGCGTCCTGTAAACCGGCTAAGAAGAGCACCGCAACTAGCAGCACATTCATGACCGCCTCCTCACTCCCCGAGCACTTTGATGATCACGCGCTTTTTCCGCTGTCCGTCCCACTCCCCGTAGAACACCCGCTGCCACGGACCGAAGTCCAACTTGCCACCGGTGATCGGCACGATCACCTCATGACCGATCGTGAGACTGCGCAGATGCGCGGCCGCGTTGTCTTCTCCCGTTTCATTGTGACGATAGCGTTGCGGATCCCACGGCGCGATCGTGCCTTCGAGCCACTTCAGGATGTCATCCCACAATCCCGACTCGTGATCGTTCACGAACACCGACGCTGAGATGTGCATCGCGCTGACCAGTACGATCCCCTCGCGGACGCCGCTTTGCTCGACCTGACCGGCCACCTCGTCGGTGATGTCGATGATTTCCTGGCGGCGTTTGGTATTGAACCAGAGGTAATGCGTCTGGGCCTTCATGACCCCCCCGTGTCGAATTGTCACAGCCGAGCCAAATCCCTAAATTGGCCCGCAATATGGCGCTTCCCTTCAGACGGCGAATCTTCGTGATCCTCGTCGTCATGACGACCGTGCCGACGGTGCTCGCCGTTGCCGGGTGGCTCGTGTCGGTGCGGCGGCTTTTGCCTGCGGCCGGCGCGCGCGCGTCCACCGAGCGCGTCGCCTCGACCGCGCGGACATTGCTCGAGGGCGTCGATACGCTGCACCTCACAGTCCACGAGCGCGCGCTGCTGCGCCAACACCTCGACGAAGTCTCGGCATCGGTCAGCCTCGCCCGCCGCGCCGAAACGTTCCTGCGCTACTACACGGCCGGCGTCGCGGTGGTCATCCTGCTCCTCGGCGCCGGTGTGCTGTACGCCGCGGTGAATGCGGCAGGACATCTGTCGCGGCAGCTCTCGCGCCCCATCGACGAGCTGGTCGGTTGGACGTCCCTGATCCGGCGCCACCAGCCCCTTCCCACTCCTGGTGGCTCACTTAGCCGCGGCGCGCCCGAATTCGAAGCGCTGCGCCAGGCGCTGCGCGAATTGGCGGCCGCGCTCGCCGCCGCGCGCGAGCGCGAGCTCGAGGCGGAGCGACTGCGAGCATTCCGCGAAGTCGCGCGTCGCGTCGCGCATGAAATCAAGAATCCGCTGACGTCGATGCGAATCGCGGTTGATCAACTGCGGCGGACCGACGGAATGACGGAAAGTCGGAAAGAAACGGCCATGGAGGTGATGGCGGCCGAAACCGATCGGCTGGAACGACTCGCCAAAGAATTCGCAGACTTCGGACGATTGCCCGAAGGGCCCCCGAGCGAAGTCGACCTTGTCGAGCTGCTCGAGGAGTTGGGACGGACGAGCGTGCCCGACGGTGTTGCCGTCCGGCTCACCGCGAACGGTGGACCGCGCACGATCGTCGGCCACTACGAGCCGTTGCGCCGGGCGTTCGCGAACCTCTATCGCAACGCCTCCGAAGCGATGCAGGGCATGGGCGCGCTCGACGTGACGGTCACAGGCGACGGCGCGGGACTCGCCGTGACGATCGCGGACCACGGGCCGGGGATTCCCGCCGACCTGCGGCAGCGGATCTTCGAGCCGTACTTCACGACGAAACACGACGGCACGGGCCTCGGCCTCGCGCTCGTGCGGGTGACACTCGAAGCGCATCGCGGCACGATCGCCGTGAGCGAGACGCTCGGCGGCGGCGCGACCTTCGCGATCGTCTTTCCACCGGTGTCCGGATCATGAGTCCCCCCCCCCGCGTGCTGCTCGTCGACGACGAAGGGAACATCCGGCGCATGGTCGGCGCGCTGTTGCAATCGGATGGCTTCGAGACGATCGAAGCGCCCGATGGCAACGCGGCCCTGACCCGCGTCATCGAAGACGCTCCCGATGTCGTGCTGCTCGACCTGATGATGCCACCGGGTCCCGACGGGCTCGCGACGCTCGAGCAGATCCGCAAGCGCGCGCCGCATGTCCCTGTCGTCATGATGAGCGGCAAGGCTAACCTCTCCGACGCGGTGCGCGCGACGAAGCTCGGGGCCTTCCAATTCCTGGAAAAGCCGCTCACGCCCGAAGGCGTACTCGTCGCGCTGCGCAGCGCGCTCGAGCTGGGCCGCACGCTCGCGGAAAACAAACGGCTGCACGAGCAGCTCGGCCACGATGATCCGCTGGTCGGGACGAGCGCCGCGATGGAGGAGCTGCGCGCGTTGATCGCGCGCGTTGCCCCGACGGAGTCGCGCGTGCTGATCACGGGCGAATCCGGCACCGGCAAAGAGCTGGTCGCATCGGCGATCCACCGCCAGAGCGCACGCGGGAGCAAACCGTTCGTCACCGTGAACAGCGCCGCACTGCCTCGCGATCTCGTCGAATCGGAGATGTTCGGACACGAGCGCGGTGCGTTCACGGGCGCGACCGACCGGCGGCACGGACGGTTCGAGCTGGCCGACGGCGGCACGCTGTTCCTCGATGAGGTCGGGGACCTGGGACCGGAGGCACAGGCGAAACTCCTGCGCGTCCTCGAGAGCGGCGTCATCGAGCGCGTGGGCGGGGAACGGCCGTTCGCCGTGAACGTGCGCGTCATCGCCGCGACCAACAAAGACCTGACGGTGGCGGTGCGGCAAGAGTCGTTCCGCGAGGACCTGTGGTTCCGGCTCAACGTGTTGCCGATTCACATCCCGCCGTTGCGCGAGCGACCGGAGGACGTTCCGCCGCTGATCCGCCATTTCGCGGCGCGCTGCGCGGCACGCCTGGGCCGGCCCGTGCACTTCGACGCCGGGGCGGTCCCTCTGCTCGCCGCCTACACGTGGCCCGGTAACGTCCGCGAGCTCGCCAACATCATCGAGCGGCTCGCGATTCTGGCCTCGGGCGAAACGCTCACCGCCGGCGACGTCGCGCGCGTGTTGCCTCAGGATGGGATCGCTCCGCCCGCGCGGCTCGAGGCGGCGGAGGGCGACGCGCCGTGGCGGGACATCGCGCTTACCGAAACGCTCGACCAGTACGAGCGCGAGCTGATCGCGCGCGCACTTTCGATTTCGCGAGGCAACGTCGCCGAAGCGGCGCGACGGCTGCTGACGGACCGCGCCAACCTGTACCGGCGTATGCGACGGCTGGGCATCGACTCGCCGCGCAACAACATTGGGCCACCCGGCCCCAACGAAGGCTCTCTATGATCGCGTTGCTGCTGATTCTGGCGGTTCAGGATACGACCATCGTCATTCACCCCGACAGCTCCGGCGTGTCGCTCGAGGCGCTGGCGCTGCCGCGCGTCGTCTCCGACGAGGTCATCCGGTTCTACAACGCGCCGGGGACGACGCGTCTCGTGGGCCGTACGCGCCTGCCCCATGGCAACGAGTGGCGCGGCGATGTGGCGGTGCGGAACGGGCCAGTCTTCATCGGCGGCCGGGTGCAGGGGACGCTCGTCGTGATCAACGGGGACCTGCAGTTCGAGCGGGGCGCCGAGGTGAGCGGCGATGTGATCGTGGTGGGCGGCGTGGTTGGTGATTCGGCGGCGGCAAAGATCGGCGGGGAATTGCGCCAATATCGCGAGCCCCTGCTGTACCGCTTGCGCAACGAAGGCGATCAGATCGCCTACGCCCCGAACCTGCGGCGCCGGCTCTGGAATCCTGGTGCGCATGTGTCATGGGGCACGGCCGACTCCCGCTCGACGCTGACGATCGCCACCGGTGGAACGTTCAATCGCGTCGAGGGACTGCCGATCGTGTTCGGGCCGTTGTTCGATTGGCGGCTGCAACAGGATTTCCGGCTGCGCATCGACGCACTCGGCGTCTTCCGGTCCGCGGGCGATCTCTCCGACAACCGCAGTAGCCTGGGCTACATGTTCCGCAGCGAGCTGCGCTCGGGGGAAGTCCAGCATGTGGGCGTCGGGCTGCGGGCGTTCGACGTCGTGAGTCCGGTCGAGGATTGGGGACTGCACAGCGCGGAGATCGGGTGGAGCGCGTTCGTGTTCGCGCGCGATTATCGCGACTACTTCCTTGATAAGGGATGGGCGGCGCGCGTGTTCGCTGCGCCCAATCGCGCGCTGGCCGTGTCATTCGAATTCCGCCACGAGTGGCAAACGGGCGTGGCCGTCAAGGATCCCTGGACCATTTTCCGCCACGACGAGGCGTGGCGCCCCAACCCGCCGATCGACGAGGGCCACTACAACACCGTCGTCGCCAACGCGACGTTCGACTCGCGCAACGATCCCGAGGCTCCCACCGCGGGGTGGCTGGTGCGTACGACGCTCGAACATTCGCGCAGCAACGACGTCGTGCCGCAGGCGGGGATCCCCGCGACGGTACGCGATTCGATTCCGACCGACGGGTCGTACCGCTTCAGCCGGCTCTTCTTCGACGTGCGCCGCTATTCGCGCATCAGCCCCACGGGTCGCGTGAATCTGCGGCTCGTCGGTGGCGGCTGGTTGGGGGGCGATCCGCTCCCGCTGCAACGCCGTCTGTCCGTCGGCGGTCCGGATCCCATGCCCGGCCATCCATTCCGCTCGAGCGCGTGCGATGGCGCCATCGTCGACCCGGCGTTCGCCGGGACGCTGCTCGCCGCATGCGATCGCGTGCTCGTGTTCCAGACGGAATACCGCGGCCACGTGAGACTCAATTGGAGTTACAACCCGTGGCGCGACGAGAAATCGTCTCGAGAGGAGCGTTCACCGTTCTGGATCGAGGGGCTCGACCTCGTCGTCTTCGCGGACGCGGGACAGGGGTGGCTCGTGGGAAAGGGGCCGGGGCACGTGCCCGCGGGTCGCATCCCGCGATTCGCGAGCTGGCTGGTGGATGCCGGACTGGGCGCGGACTGGAGTGGCTTCGGGATTTACGTCGCCAAGGCGGTGACGACCGGCGAACGACTGCGCTTCCTGTTTAGGCTCGATCATCGCTTCTAGAGTGGCGCGAGTGCTCCTCCGCCACGTGATCGTCCTCTCGCTGGCCCTGCCCGCGGGGCTGACGGCGCAGTCGCCGACCCTGACGGTCACGCTGCAAACGACGACGCCCCGCGTCCGCAGCACGGGACTCCTGGCGGACGGGAAATTCGTCGGGCTCATGCGCTCGGGATTTCCACTGCGGCTCCACTACCGGCTCGAGCTCTGGAAGGTGCGCACGAGCTGGTTCGATCAATTCGTGCGTGAGGCATCGTGGGACGTCGTCGCCCGCAACGATCCGTTGGCGGACGACTTCGTGCTGCTCCGCCCCGCGGGTGGCCGCACCCTCACGCGCTACGCGACGCCGGAAGAGCTGGCGGCCGCGCTCGAGATTCCTTACACGGTCACGATGCGGCCCGAAGCGAGCGGCGCCGGCTCCGGCCGCTACTACTTCGTCGCGCGACTCGAGGTGACGACGCTCAACGACACCGATCTGCGAGAGCTGTCGAGCTGGTTGTCGGGCGACGTCGGGCCTGCGGTTTCGGGCGAAGGGAGTTTCGGCGCAGCGTTAGCGCGGGGGGCGCAGCGTGTGCTGGTGCGACTGGCCGGCCTCCCGCGCCTGCAGCTCGAGGCGCGGAGTCCTACGATCCGAATTGACGGTCGATAGCGGCACGAATTTCCGTCAGCGACTTCCCGCGCGCCGCCATGTCACTCGCCAGGTTCGCCTCTCCCATGCAGATGTCGCAGTAGGCTGCGTGCTCTGACTCGAAGCAGGTCAGCAGCGAGCGATGTCCGGAGTGCTTCGAGCAATCGCAGTGGCAATAGAGACCGTCGAGGGTCGCGGCGGAGCGCCGGGCCGCCGCGTACGCCTCGAGCGCCCCGGGATTCTTCGGGATCGCGAAATCGGGGAGCACCTTCGCCGCCGTGATGCCGGACCGCGGTTGGGGATGCGTCGAGCCCCGGGCGGGACGTGTGAGAAACACGACCCCGGCGAGCGCGACGACTGCCGCGCCCGCCACCACCCATGGGTTTCTCGTCACATGGCCTCGAGAGTCGCCAGCACGTCCGCCCCGTAGAAGAGACGGATGTACTTCGCCTGCGTGCGCGTGAGGCGGCGAACCGCCCACGAGAGGTGCACGAAGTGCGGCTCGTGCGGCGCGCGCAGCGGATGCATGCCCACTTCCTCCGGCAGGAGATTGCCCTTGCGCGTGTTGCAGCTCGAGCACGCCGTGAGGACGTTGGTCCAGGCGTTCGTGCCGCCGCGCGACAATGGCACGAGATGATCGCGCGTGAGGCACTCGCGCTGCCGCAGCTCCTGCTGCGCGCGACCACAGAACTGGCAACGGTAGTTGTCGCGGGCGAACAGGAATGTGTTGGTGACTTGGCGGCGGAAGCGGCGAGGGACGTGGACGAAGCGAACCAGCCGAATGACGGCAGGTCGTGGCACCGCCATTCGCTCGGAGTGGACCGGCGTCCCCTCGGCCTCGACGACCTCGGCCTTGCCATCAATGACCAGCCGCAGCGCCCGGCGCACGGGCACCATTGTCAGCGGTTCGAACGAGGCATTGAGGGCTAGGCAGCGCATCGGCATATGCTAATACCGGCCTACAACATGCGGCAAGGGAAGACGCTTTATGCAGTAGTTGCGGGCATGAACGCGCGCCGTAACTCCTCGATTTGCGACTCCACCGACGCCCGTGACGCGCCGCCTGGCGTTGCACGGCTCTCGACGCTTTGCTCCCAGGTGCCGAGCTGCGCGAGCGCGGACCCGAGGGCAGGATGGATGGCGTTAGCGATGCTCTGGGGCACGCGATCGAGCGGCACATGCTCATGTTCGGCGGCGCGCACCAGCCGGCCGATCAGTCCGTGACTTTCCCGGAACGGCACCCCCGCCTCGACGAGCAGATCCGCGAGATCGGTCGCGCGCATCGCGGGATCGAGCGCCGCCGCCATGCGATCGGCGTTGATCGTCAGGGTCTCGATCGCTCCCGTGACCGCCGGCAGCACCGTCGCGAGCGTATCGCAGGCGTCGAACAACAGCGCCTTGTCCTCCTGGAGATCCTTCTGATAGCCGGCGGGAATGCCCTTGAGCGTGGTGAGCAGCGCGACGAGGTCGCCGAGCATGCGACCGGCTTTGCCGCGCGCGAGCTCGAAGACATCGGGATTCCGTTTCTGCGGCATAAGGCTCGAGCCGGTACTGAAATCGTCGGCGAGCGTGACGAATCCGAACTCGCCGCTGGCGTAGGTGATCAGCTCGGCGCCGAGCCGCGAGAGATGCGTGCCGATCAGCGCGATCGCGAAGAGCACATCGGCGACGAAGTCGCGATCACCCGTGGCGTCGAGCGCGTTGGGTGAAACGACGCGGAAGCCAAGTGCCTCCTTGAGGAGCACGCGGTCGACGGGAAAGCCGGAGCCGGCGAGCGCACCGGAGCCGAGCGGCAGCTCGGCGGTGCGCCGGCGCGCGTCCGCCAGCCGCTGGCGATCGCGCACGAGCGGCCAGGCGTGCGCGAGCAGGACGTAGGCCCAGCGCACGGGCTGCGCGCGCTGGCCGTGGGTGTAGCCGGGAAGAATCGCGTTGATGCCGTCTTTCGCTTTTCCGACGAGTGTCTTGCCGAGGGCGGCGACGCCGGCATCGAGGTGATCGATCGCGTCGAGCGTCCACAGGCGCAGGTCGGTCGCGACCTGATCGTTGCGCGAGCGGCCGGTGTGCAGCTTGCCGGCGAGACCACCGACCTCGTTGTAGAGCAGGCGCTCCACGAGGGTGTGTATGTCTTCGTCCGGTGCGCCGACCGCGGCGCCGTCCGCGAGCTGATCGGCTACGCGATCGAGGCCGCCCAGCAGCTGCGCTTCTTCATTGGCAGTGACAACCCCGGCCTGACAGAGTGCGTGCACCCACGCTTTGCTCGCGGCGACGTCCTGCGGCCAGAGGCGATGATCGACGGGGAGGCTGCGATTCAGCGCGTCGAGCGCTTCGCTCGGCCCGAGAGCGAAGCGCCCGCCCCACATCTGGTGAGTGTCAGCTTGTTGGGACATCACTGCGTTCGGCCGACAATCCGGCGCCGATCCGAATCGCGAGGCCATACAGCCGAATGAAGCCTTCGGCGTCCTTCTGGTTGTATACGTTGTCTTTACCGAACGTCGCGTACGACGGCTGGTAGAGCGCGAACGGACTCTCGCGGCCCGCGACGATCACGTTTCCCTTGAAGAGCTTCAACTTGACGGTGCCCGTGACGTGCTGCTGCGTCGCGGTGACCAGCGCATCGATCGCTTCGCGCTCGGGCGTCCACCAACGGCCGTCGTAGACGAGGTCGGCGTAGCGGAGAGCGAGCTCATCTTTCATGCGAAGTGTGCGGCGATCGAGCACCATCTGCTCGAGCTCGCGGTGCGCCGCGTACAGCACCGTTCCGCCCGGCGTCTCGTACACGCCGCGCGACTTCATGCCGACCAACCGGTCCTCGACGATGTCCGCACGGCCGACGCCGTGCTCGCCCGCGATCTCGTTCAACTGCTCGAGCAGCTCGACCGGGCCGAGCGGGACCGCATCGAGACTGACGGGATTGCCTTCTTCAAACCCGATCGTCACGACGACCGGCTCGTCCGGCGCCTCGAGCGGATTCTTCGTCATCACGAAGATGTGTTCGGGCGCTTCCTGCGACGGGTCCTCGAGGATGCCGCCCTCGTGCGAGCAGTGCCACAGGTTGCGATCGGTCGAGTACGGCTTCTCGGCGGTCGCCTGGACCGGCACCCCCTTCGCGTGCACGTACGCGATGAGATCTTCGCGACTCTGGAATTTCCATTCGCGCCATGGCGCGATCACTTGCAGGTCGGGCGCGAGCGCCGCGTAGGTCAGCTCGAAGCGGACCTGGTCGTTCCCCTTGCCGGTGCAGCCGTGCGCGAGCGCGTCGGCGCCGATGCGCTGCGCGACCGCAACCTGATGTGCCGCCGTGAGCGGCCGCGCCATCGACGTGCCGAGCAGATAGGTGCGTGCGTAGACGGCGCCCGCGCGCAATGTCGGGAAAACGAAATCGCGGACGAACGGTTCGCGCAGATCTTCGACGAAGCAGTCGTCCGCGCCCGAGCGCTTGGCTTTCTGAACCAGCCCCTGCAACTCGCCGGCGCCCTGCCCCACGTCGGCGGCGAAGCAGACGACGCGCGCGCCGTAGGTCTCACGCAGCCAGGGAACGATGGCCGAGGTATCGAGCCCGCCCGAATAGGCGAGCACCACGAGGGGGCCCGGTTTCCCGTTGGGTTGTTTATGCATATTGGTGCATAAAAATACAGGGGGACTGGGATCCCGCGCAAGGAGGCCATTGAGTAGTCACCACCCCCAACCCGGTCTATAGCGGGGCTTGATGTAATCCTCCGGGATGGTCGCGTTGAGCACGGCCCCCGTCTGCGGATTCACATCGAGCACCTGGGCCGTGCGCACCGCCAGGTTGCCGAGCAGAACCATTTCCGTGAGCGGGCCGGAGTGGCCGGGAATGTTCGACCCGGCGGGCGTGCCGCCCTTGCACGCCGCGATCCACTCGGCGTAGACGCCTTCGGTGCGCGGATATTTCTGCGCCGGCGGATGGGCCGTGATCTCCGCCTGTTTCGCGTCATCCAGCAGCCGCGGGTTCTCCCCATAGATCCCGGCGAAGAGCTTACCCGAATCGCCGATCCAGAGCTGGCCGCTGCTATCGAATGGCCAGGCGAGCGGATCGGTAACCTCCTTGGGCCGCGGTGGGTACAGGCTGCCGTCGCGCCACACGACTTTGATCTCGGGCCGATTCCCCTTCGCCGCGAAGGAATACGTGATCCGCGAGCACGCCGGCGCGGTTTCGGCGTACAGCTTCGTCGACTCGGGCTCGATGCGCGTGGGATATCCGAGATCGAGCGCCCAGAACGACGCGTCCATCGAGTGACACGCGATGTCGCCAAGCGCGCCCGTTCCGAAGTCCCACCAGCCGCGCCATTTGAACGGCGCGTAGGCGGGGTTGTACGGCCGCTCCGGCGCGGGGCCGAGCCACAGGTCCCAGTCGATCCAGGGCGGCGTGTAGTACTCCTCGAGCGGCCGGTCCAGCGCCTGCGGCCAGATGGGACGATTGGTCCAAAGCTGGATCTCGCGGACCGTCCCGATCGCACCGGCCTCGACCCATTCGCGGATTTGGCGCGTGCCTTCTTCAGCGTGGCCCTGATTCCCCATCTGTGTCGCGACCTTGTACTTCGTCGCCGCCTCTTCGAGCTGCTTCACCTCCCACAGCGTGCGTGCCAGCGGTTTCTGAATGCGCGTATGCTTCCCCAGCTTCATCGCCATCATGCCGGCGACGGTGTGCGTGTGGTCGGGCGTCGAGACGGTGACGGCATCGATACTCTTTCCTTCTTTATCGAGCAGCGCGCGAAAATCCTTGTAGCGCTTCGCCTTGGGAAATGCCGCGAACGACGGCGCGCCCTGGCGCTCGTCGACGTCGCACAGCGCGTAGATGTTCTCCGTCTTCCCGACGCCGCGGACGTCGTTCGCGCCCATTCCGCCGACGCCGATGCACGCGATGTTGAGCTTGTCACTTGGCGGCACGTGGCCGCGGCCCAGAACGTGGGCCGGTACGATCGTGAACGCGACACCGCTCGCCGCCTGTTGGACGAAGCGACGCCGCGAAATGCCCTTTTTTCTCATGGCAGTACCCGGATCTTGATGTTGCGGAAGGCTACGACGTCACCGTGGTCCTGAAGCCCGATGTGTCCTTCCGAGTTGCGGCCAAAGTTCGGATGCTGCGCGAATTTGCTCTCCTTCACCTTCGCCTGAAAATCGGGACTACCGAATTCGTACTCGACCACTTTCACGCCATTGAGCCATTGCTCGACGTGATTGCCGTTCACGACAAGGCGGACGGCATTCCACTCGTTCGCCGGTTTGACGATGCCGGCAGGCGAAGGATAGAGATCGTAGGCCGCGCCGGCTGCCGTCATCCGCGATTGGCCGTCGGGGTGCCTCGCATCGTCCAGCACCTGCATCTCGGGCGCATTCCAGTAGATCGCATCGCTATCTTCACTCGCGCGATAGAAGATGCCGCTGTTGCCACCCGGTGAAATCTTCCACTCGAGCGCCAGCTCGAAATTCTTGAACTGCGCGTCGGTGATGATGTCCCCGGCCTCCGCGACGCGGGTCAACGCGCCGTCCTTGACCTGCCAACCCGCTGGCAGCGTGTGTTGGCGGTATCCTCTCCACCCCGCCCCGGTCTTTCCGTCGAAGAGGAGTTTCCATCCGGCGGCGCGCTCACTGTCGGTGAGGGTGTTCGGCGTCGTGCTGCCGGAAGAGGCAGTGGGGGCCGGCTGCGCGGGCTGCTGCGGCGTCGAGCAACTCGCGCTGATGAGCAACACCGCGGACACGAGCGACGTGCGAATCCGAATCACGTTCATGCGGGGAGTCCTGCGAGCTCCTGCAGCCGCACCTGCACGGCGCGACGGCCTCGCTCGCTGCGAGTGATGACGAGAATGGCGTCGTCACCGGCGATCGTGCCGATGATTTCGCTCCAGCCCGCGCCGTCCAGCGCGAGCCCCAATGCCTGCGCGCCGCCCGTCGTGGTCTTCAACACCAGCAACGGACCGACGCCTTCCGCGGACACGAGCATCGTGGGCAAGAGCTGCTCGAGATGCGGCCGCACGCCGGGATTGCTTTCCGGTGACGCCGCGTAATGCGAGCCCCCGTCGGGTGCGGCGACCTTGGCAAGTCCCAACTCACGGATGTCGCGCGACAACGTCGCCTGTGTCACGGTGTAGCCTTCGGCCTTCAATCGTTCGCGGAGCTGCTCCTGGCTACCCACCATGTCCTGCCGGATGATCCGCAGAATGGCCGCGTGCCGCTGGGTTTTCATGAGCCCGAAATCTGATGTACGATGCGACCGCTGACTACTGTAAGAATCGCGGTTGGGCGGTTGGGCGGTTGGGCGGTTAGCACGGCAAGATCTGCAGCCTTTCCGACCTCTAGGGAGCCGATTTCCGAGTCCCAGTCTAGCGCTCGCGCGCCTTCTATCGTCAGCATGCGCAATGCGTCGTCACGGGTGAAACCGGCAGCCTCCGCTTCCTTCCAGAGATCCAGGTCGCCGACGCTGATCACGGAGTCCGTGCCCAGGCCGACGGGAACACCCGCTTCGAGCAGCAGCCGCAGCGGTGCACTGCCGTGACGGTGCGCGGTATTCGATCGTGGGCAGTGCGCGACCGACGCGGCGGCTGCACGGAGCAACCGCACGTCCGACGGATCAATCTGCACGCAATGAATGCACAACGTTCCCCGCTGCAGGACGCCCAGTCGCATGAGGTAGCTGACCGGTGAAGAGCGCTGTGCCGCGATCGCGATGCCGCGCGCACGCAACGCGTCGGCAAAGGGGCCGGCTCCATCGCAGACGAGCGCGGTTTCGTCCCGTGATTCGGCGACGTGCACCGCGAGTGGCAAGCGTTCCACCTTCGCGAAGGCGGTTACGGCCTCGTACAACGGGGCACTGACCGTGTACGGAGCGTGCGGCGAGACTCCGAGCCGCAGCTGTGACGTCATCAAACCGTTCAGCGCTCGGACGGCCGTCTCGAGCTCGAGCAGGCTCGCGTCACGCTTGGCCGGATCGGGGCCGAAGACCTCCTGGTACACGATTCCCCGTCCCGCCAGGTCGTGCAGCGCGTGCATCACCGCGCCCGTGCTGCCCGTTTCCGCGATGCACGTGACACCCCGCGTCCAGCAGTCGCGCACTCCCGCGACCGCCGCCTCGTAGAACGCTTCGGCGCTCGTTGCGTCCTTGAGCTCGCGAACGCGGCGGATCCATTTGACGAACTCCGGCTCGTCGTGCCGGGCACCACCACCCAGGTGCGTCAGCTCGAGATGCGTGTGGCAATTGACGAGACCCGGCACCAATACGTGATCTGGAAATTCAAGCGCGTCACAGTCTGGGGGAATGGGGACACGGGAATGGTGGTCCACGGCGGAAATCCGCCCGCTCGCATTCACGAGAACGGCGCCGTCCTCGATGGGCGGCGCCGTGACGGGATGCACCCGACCAGCTCGGATCCGGAGCAAGACTTAGGGCGTGACGCCCACGCCAAACGGCGTGTGCACCTGGCACACCTGTGTCGGCTCCGTGCCCGGATAGAACCACTCCCAACGCCGCACCTCGAGTGGGCAGAATGGCGTCGCCAAGAACCCGTTTGACCAGTCGACCTCCCGAGTCACGAGATTATCGGGCCGTGCCCAATCGGCGGGTGCGGGCCGGCGCTCGTACACGTCGCGCATGAACTTCGTCCACGCCGGCGCGACGATGCGGCCGCCGCCGGCGTTGTTCATGATCCGCCGCTGCAGGTCGTATCCGACCCAGATACCGGTCACGATTTCCGGCGTGAATCCGACGAACCAGGCGTCGGTGTAATCATCCGTCGTTCCCGTCTTGCCGGCCATCGGGATGTGCAGGCCGCCGACGGCGCCGGCCGCGGTGCCGCAGCGGTGCGGCCCCGTCCCCGGCTGGCAGCGCATCACGTCGCGCATCATGTCGAGCATGAGCCAATTGTGCTCGGGATCGAGCACCTGCTCGCGCTTGACCGTCGACTGGTACAGGATGTTGCCTTGTCGATCCTCGATCCGCTGGATGCCGATCGGATCGACGCGCACGCCGCCGTTGGCGAACGCCGTATACGCGGCGATCAGCTCGATCGGCTTCGCTTCGCGCGCGCCGATGTGAATCGACGGATAGGGCGGCAGCGGCGTCGTGATTCCGTAGCGCCGCGCCTCACCGATCACCGTCTGCTCACCCAGCGCCATGCCGAGCTTGATCGTCGAGAGGTTGCGCGACAGGTAGAGCGACTGGCGCATTGGCACGGGGCCGAGCGTCGTGTCGTCATAGTCCTTCGGCTGCCAGAGCGAGCTGTCGAGCTGGATCACCGGCGGGTTCAGCGGCGTGTCGTCGAGCATCTCCGTGACGGGATGTCCGGCGCGCACCGCGGCCGAATAGACGAACGGCTTGAACGTGGAGCCGGGCGGCCGCGCCGACTGCGTCACGCGATTCCATTTCGAGTCGACGAAATCGCGGCCGCCGACCATCGCCAGGATGTTGCCGGTGCGCGCATCGAGCGCGAGCAGCGCGCCCTGGAGGTATGGGGCGAATGGTCCCTGATCGTCGGGCGTTGCGCGACCGGCTTCGACGTATTCGCGATATGGCTTGCCCTCGAATTTCCCGTTCGAGTACACGCCCGACTCTATCTCGTCGAGCTGCGACTCGAGCGCCTGCTCAGCCGCCACCTGCAAGTCGAGGTCGAGCGTCGTGTAGATCCGCAGTCCCTTCTCGTAGAGATCGCGGCCGAAGCGCGGTTCGAGGAAGGTCGAACGCAACCACTCGACGAAATAGGGCGCCACGTCGCCGTAGCTGGTCCGTCGGGTCGTCAGGACCAGCGGATACGCCTTCCAGAACTCGTCGTCTTCGGGACTCAGGAATCCCTGATCGCGCATCAGGTTCAGCACCGCGTTGCGACGGCGGATGGCCCGGTCGGGATGCGTGCGAGGATTGTATGTCCCCGGCGCTTTCGGGAGAGCCGCGAGTGTCGCTGCTTCGGCGACGTTCAGATCGCGCGCCGATTTGCCGAAGAACACCTGCGCCGCCGCCTCGACACCGGAAACGTTGGGGCCGAGGCTGATCTGATTCAGGTACAGCTCGAGGATCGTGTCCTTGGGGAAGGCGCGCTCGAGCTCGACCGCTACCCGCGCTTCGCGAAGCTTGCGGGCGATCTTCTTCTCACGGCCGAGATGTTCGGGGAACACATTGCGCGCGAGCTGCATCGTGATCGTCGAGAACCCCTGCGTGTAATGCAGCGAGGTCACGTTGGCCTTGAGCGCGCCGAAGATCCGCCAGTAGTCGATACCGTTGTGATCGTAGAAGCGCTTGTCCTCGACGGCGATGAACGCCTGCCGCACGTACACCGGAATCTTGTCGAGCGGCAGTACCGTGCGGTGCTCGATGCCGTACTCGCTGATGAGCCGGCCATCGGCGGCGTAGACTTTGGATGACTGGATTTGCGGATTCCGCTCGGGGCTGATCCGCATGATGCTGGGACACCGCTCAGCGGCGCAGACGCGTGTCCACGAGCCGTAAGCGACGCCGGTTCCGTACAGCAGTGCGAGCGCCGTGGCGGCCAAGACGCGCTTGCGCTGCACCGGCTCGTACCACCACCGGATGAAAAACGGGCGGCGAGGTACCTGGGCGGCGGGCGGAGTCGGCTTCGGAGGCGGTGTCAGAGAGGCCATCTGCATCAAAAGTTAGTGACCTCGAAGTCCGCTTGCCAGCGTCGCACGTTCGCCCTACGATTCGCCGCCATGTCCTCCCCAGACGTACTGCGCGAGCTTGAATGGCGCGGCTTTGTCCAACAGGCAACGCCGGGCCTGGCCGCGCATTTCGCCAAGGGCCCGGTCACCGCGTACTGCGGCTTCGATCCGACTGCTCCGTCATTGCAACTCGGCAACCTGATGCCCCTCATGTTGCTCGCCAACCTGCAACGAGCGGGCAACCGTCCGATCGTGCTGATGGGCGGCGGCACGGGATTGATCGGCGATCCGTCGGGGAAAGCCGGCGAGCGGCCGCTGCTCTCAAAGGAGCAGATCCGCGAGAATCTCCAACGCCAGCGCGATCAGATGGCGCGCTTTCTCGAATTCGGTGCGGGACCGACGGCGGCATTACTGCTCGACAACGCCAAGTGGCTCGGCGATCAGAAGCTGATTGATTTCCTGCGCGACGTCGGCAAGCACTTTACGGTGAACGTCATGCTGCAAAAGGAATCGGTGAAGGCGCGTCTCGAGAGCGGGCTCTCGTTCACCGAATTCAGCTACATGCTGCTGCAAGCGTATGACTTCCTGCATCTGTTCCGCGAACGGCAGTGCACCCTGCAAGTGGGCGGCAGCGATCAGTGGGGCAACATCACTGCCGGCTGCGAGCTGATTCGCCGGGTCGCAAACGCCGAGGTGCACGCCCTCGTCGCGCCGCTCGTCACGATGGCGTCGGGGCAGAAGTTCGGAAAGACGGACGCGGGCGCGATTTACCTCGATCCGCAGCTGACGTCGCCCTACAAATTCTACCAGTTTTGGATCAACGTCGACGATCGCGACGTCGAGAAATATCTGAAACTGTTCACGCTGAAGGCGCGCAGCGAAATCGAGGACTGGGCGGCGCAGCAGACGCGCGATCCCGCCGGGAGGCCCGCGCAGCGCGCGCTTGCGGTCGATGTGACGACGCGGGTGCACGGCACCGACGTGCTCCACGGCGTCGTCCGCGCGTCCGCAATCCTGTTCGGCGAGGAAGAGTCCCGCAACGCGGACGCGCGCGTGTTCGACATCCTGGCGCAGGAAATTCCCACGGCGATGGCGGAAGCTGCGGTCACCACGATTGTCGATGCCGTGATTCAGGCCGGGCTCGCCAAGTCCAAAAATGAAGCGCGCCGGGCGATCGAGCAGGGCGGCATTTATCTGAATCAGCAGCGGATCGACGACGTCGCGCGGACGCTAGGACCGGGAGACTGGATTGCCGGCCGTAACGCCCTGCTGCGCAAAGGCAAGAAGGAATACGCGCTGCTGAGAAAAGCAGGCTGACGCTGGACAAGCGCCTGCAGCTGCTGGTCGAGGTCTTCGATCAGGCCTATCGCGCTCCGTCATGGCATGGCACGCCGCTGAAAGGCACGCTGCGCGGCGTGAGCGTGCGCGACGCGCTGTGGCGACCGGGCTCCAAGCGTCACTGCATCTGGGAGTTGGTGCTCCACACCGCGTACTGGAAATGCCTGGTGCGGCGCCGTCTGTTACGCGATGCGGCGATCTCGTTTCCGCGGAGGGGAGCGAATTGGCCGGACCTTCCTCCCCGTACCAATGAGACCGCGTGGCGGCGCGACCGCGCGCTGCTCGACGAACAGCATGTCTTGTTGCGACGCGCCATCGTCGGTCTCGATCCTTGGCAGCTCGAGCGACACGGCTGGCATTCCCGATGGCGCCTGAAGGCTGAAATCTATGGCATCGCGTCGCACGATCTTTACCACGCCGGACAAATACAGTTGCTAAAGAGGCTAAGGCACTAAGAGGCTAAGGGGGCTCACGGTGTTCATCGGGCATTACGCTCTGGGATTCGCCGCCAAGCGCGCGGCCCCACGCACGAGCCTGGGCCACCTCTTCATCGCCCCCAGCCTGGCTGATCTCTTATGGCCGTTCTTCGTCCTGCTCGGATGGGAGCAGGTACACATCGTCGGCGGATCGAATCCGTTCCTCATACTCTGCGCGCGCGCGACGGCATCGGCCGCTGGGGTCTCTGGTCACTCGTGTTATTGCTCGCGCTGGGCTACTACGGCTCGCTGTTTACACCACCGCCCCCGAGCACGAACGCGCTCGCGATCGGCGGCATCATCTTCGGCTGGGTGTTTGTGTCGCTCGCGTGGTGGGTGGACAGACATCGTGAGGTCGCGGCGGTGTCCGTTTACCCCGGGGCGCCGCCCCGGGGTTAGCCAAGGTCGTCGAGCACCTCGATCACCTTCTCCATCTCTTCCATCGTGTTGTAGCAGTGCGGCGAAAGGCGAATCGCGCCCTCGCGGAGGCTGCACACCACGTGCGCGCGCTTCATGCCGTGATAGGCCTCGACCGGTTTCGCCGGCGCGACGCAGAGGATCGCCGAGCGGTGGCGCTCGTCGAGCGGTGACGCGATGCGCACGTCGTTCTCCTGCGCCCACTTCACAACCGGCTCGTGCATCGCGCGCGTGACTTCAGCGACGTCGCGAACGCCGATTTCCAGCAGCAGCCCCAGGGACGTCGTCATGCCGACGAAGTCCTGATACGGCAGCGTGATCATCTCAAAGCGGCGCGCATCGGAGCGGAATGTCGGGTTGTACTCGGTGAGTCGCGAGAAGTCGTCCGTCCCCTCGAAGGCCATCCAGCCGGTGATCGTCGGCTCGAGCTGCTCGATCAGCTCCTTGCGCACATACACAAATCCCGAGCCCCACGGCGACAGCAGCCACTTCTGCCCGCCACATGAAAGGATATCGATCGGCGTGTCGCGCACATCGAGCACCGAATTGCCGATGCCCTGTATGCCGTCGACCACAAGAAAAGTGCCGTTGGCGCGGCAGGCGGCGCCGAGTTTCTTCAGGTCGGCGCGATAGCCGTTTGAGAACTGCACGAATGAGACGGCGAGCACGCGTACGCCGGGATCGCGCAGCCGCTCGAGCAGGTGCTCTTCGTCGGGCCACCCTTCCGGCCGGCAACGCGCCATCTCGACCTTGATCCCCTGCTCCCGCAGCAGCAACCACGGGTAGACGTTCGCCGGAAACTCCTTGTCAGAAAGCAGGACCGTATCTCCCGCTTTGAGCGGCAACGCCCGGGCCGCGAGGTGCAGCCCGAAACCGGTATTTGTGGCGAGGGCGATCTCGGACGGATCTGCATTGATGAGTTGCGCGATACCGAGTCGGGCCGCCGCGAGACCGCCGAACAGCTCGCGGTCCGGCAGGAGATGTGGAGCGGTGCGTTTGGCCGTGAATTCGTCGAGCGCGCGGCGCGTGCGCTCGGGGATCGGCCCTATGGATGCGTTGTTGAGATAAACCGTGTCGGCCGTCCACGGGAACTCGGCGGTGCGCAGCGCCTTGAACGTCTCGCGCAGCGCGCGAACGTGCGTGGGGTGATAGGCGATCTCCGTCATGCGATGCGCGTCTGGGCGCGCACATCGAGGGCGTCGCGCAGGCCGTCGCCGAGGAGGTTGAGTCCCAGGACGGCGACGCCGATTGCGACGCCCGGCGCAATCGAGACCCACGGGGCCACGCGGAGCAGATCGCGTCCCTCGGCGACCATCGCGCCCCACGACGGCGTTGGCGGCTGCGCGCCGAGTCCGATGAACGACAACGCGGCCTCCGCCATGATCGCACCGCCGATGCCGAGCGTCGCCGCAACAATCACGGGCGCGATCACGTTGGGCAGCAAGTGCCGCGCGATAATTCGGATATCCGATGCACCGAGCGCGCGCGCCGCCTGCACGTACTCGAGACCGCGGGCGAGCAGTACCTGGCCGCGCACGAGCCTGGCCATGCCGGCCCATCCGACGAGCCCGATGACGACAAAGACGACCGGCAGCGACGGTTTTACGGCCGCCGCGATGGCGATGAGCAACAATAAGGAAGGAAACGCGAGCGTCACGTCCGCGACGCGCATGATCACGCTGTCCATCCAGCGGCCGTAGAAGCCCGCGAGCAGGCCGAGGGTGACGCCGATCGTGAGCGCGATGCTTTGACTGATGAGCCCGACCGCCAATGATAGTCGCGCGCCGTAGAGAAGGCGGGACAGCACGTCGCGGCCCTGGGCGTCGCTTCCGAGGAGGAAGGTGCGTGATGGTGGACGCAGACTCGCGGCGAGATTGCCGCGAAACGGATCGCCCGGCGAGAGCCAGGGCGCGAGCAACGCCAGCACCGCGAGGACACCGACGACCGCCAGCCCAAAGCGGGCCCAGGGATCACGCGCGAGTCGGGTCCAAAAGAGTGGCGCCGGCATGGGGGTCTCGACTACGTTACTCGGGACTCAACCCCCCGGGCAAGCGGATAGCGCTGTGAAGAGAGACACACCGTTCACCCTCGTGCTGGGCGGCGGCGGCATGAAGGGTGTCGCCCACGTCGGCGTGCTCCAGGCCTTGCTCGAGCGCGGTCACCGGCCGACCCGGATCATCGGGTCGAGCGTCGGTGCGCTCGTCGGCGCCGCGTGGGCGGGGGGCATGGGCCTCGCCAAGCTGCGCGAGATCGCGCTCGGGCTGCGGCGCAAAGACCTGTTCGCGGTCGCCCACGCCGACATGGCGTTCAAGCGCATGCGCTCGCCGGCGCTGTTCCGCAGGGAGCCGCTCGAGAATCTCATCAAGCGCACGGTCGGCGATCTCACGTTCCAGCAGCTCGATCCCCCCGTCGTCGTCAATACCGTCGATATCAATTCCGGAATGGAAGTCTTCTGGGGGTTGCCGGGCCTGGACGACATTCGCGTCGCCGATGCCGTGTTCGCCTCATGCGCGCTGCCGGGCTACTACCCGCCGCATGAAATCGGCGGCCGTTTCTTCGTCGATGGCGCCGTCGTCGCCAACGTGCCGTTCGACGCGGCGCGCGCACTCGGGCCCGAGCTGATCATCGCGGTGGACGTCTCGGCCTCGAGCGTGCTCACGGCGGATGCGCAGGACGAGGGCTTTGCGGGTGTGTTCGCGCGCGCGACGGAGATTCTCATGCAAACGCTGCTCGAGCAGCGCGTGCGCACCTGGACCACGCCGCCGGTCTACTACATCCAGCCCCGCGTCGAGCACGTGTCGCTGTTTTCATTCGATCATCTGCGCGAGGAGGTCGAGGAGGGCTATCGCGCGACGAGCGCCGCGCTCGATCGCGAGGATGAATGGCCTGAGCCGGGCGACGTGGGAATTTTCCCGAAGCGCCGGGTCGTGGTCCGGGTGGAGCGCGATCGCTGCATCGGGTGCGGCACGTGCCTCGTGCAGGCCCCGCAGGGAATGTTCGTGCTCGATTCGGAGCGGAAGGCGGTGGTGACGCAGCCGGACCAGGAATGGTCGCCACTCGATGGCGGCTACATTCGGCATTGCCCGACCTACGCGATTATCGCGCGGCCGGCGGAGCAGGCGAGTACGTTGCGCCGATCTGGCTGAGCTAGGAGGAGACCTGTGATTCGATGTCTCGCAGGTCGCGGATCACACGGTCCCAGTTGTAGTAGGTCTCGATCGCCTTACGGCCCGCTTGCCCGAGACGGCGCGCCAGCAGCTGATCGCCGAGCAGCCGCTTGAGCGCGGCGGCAACGGCGTCGGGATCGTCGGGATTCACCACGAAGCCGGTTTCGCCGTCATTGACGGCTTCGGCCAATCCGCCCGACTGACCCGCGATCACCGGCAAGCCCGAGGCGCTGGCCTCGGCGAGCGCGACACCGAATCCTTCGACGCGCGATCCGTCCGCCCGGCGGGACACGCCGATGTACGCGCTCGCGATGTTGAAGACGGCGGGCAGCTCTGCTTCCGGAACGTTGCCGACGAACCGGACATGATCCGCGATCTGTAGCTCCCCCGCCATCTTCTGATACGCTTTCCTTTTCTTACCGCTGCCGACGATCAGGTAATTGATGTCCAGGCCATCGGACCGGCACTGCGCGACCGCCTTGAGCGCCATGTCGACGCCCTTGTAGGCCTCGAGCCGTGCCACGGTGAGCACCCATTCGCCGCCGTTCAATCCATAGCGCGTTCGCACCGCGCGCGTGTCGATACCGGGACGGAACTGCTCCGGATCAGTGCCGAGCGGGACGAGTCGGACGGTCTCAGCGAGCGGATCGAGTCCCAATTCACGCAACACCTTCTGCGCCTGCTCGCGCGTCCATTGACTGTTCGCGACGACCGCGACGGCGGATCCTAACAGCGCCTTCGCGGTCTTGCGCGCGAAGCGCGAGTGATGGATCGCGTGCAGCTCTTTCAGCAGATCGCCGCCGTGCACGAAGACGCCATACTTCGTGCCGACGCGCTCGTGCATCCATTTGGCGGGATAAGTGCAGGGTCTGATCGAATCGCACCACGCGAAGCGCGGCTTGTGCTGGCGGGCGAGCGAGGCGACGCGACGCGCCCAGAACAGCAAGCCGGCGAGATTGCGCAGTGCCTTGCTCGGCACCGGCAACCGGTCGACGACGGCGCCGCTGAAGCGCACGTCGGAGTCCTGGGAATCGCGATGCTGGCCGGTCGAGACGAGGAGCTCGCCGCGGGGGTAACGACGCGTGACCTCGCCCATCATGCGGGCGATGCCGGTTTGCATCGGCGGAAACTCGCCGGTCAGAAGAAAAGTCTTAGCCATCGACTTTATGCTGCAGATCCCATAGCCGGACGTACTTGAGGAACACATGCACCGCCGCGAGGCCGGACAGCACCGCGCCTCGCCACCCATCGAGCACACCAAGACGCACGAAGTACACTTTGAAAAACGTCGCGGGCGGGCGCAGGAGAATGTCAGGCAGATGCGCTCGCCGGCCGCGCTCGGCCATTTCTTCCGCGCTCCAGGTGGCATAGCGGTCCAGCTTTTCAAGATGATGTGACAAGTCGCGGTAGGGGACATGCAACAGCGACGCACGCAAACGTCCGATGTCGTCGACGTGTTCCAAATGCTCGTGCACTCGCCGCTCCACAAAGCGGCGATCGCGCTGGAACAGTCGGATGACCCAATCGTCTCCCCAGCCGCTGTACCGCATGGTGCGACCCAGGTACATGTTGGCCCGACGCACCGCGTAGGCGGGATGAGCCGGCGTGGCCACGGTTGCCCCGATTTCCTCAGCGAGATCGCGGCCGACCCGCTCATCGGCATCGACCGCGAACACCCACTGGTTGCGCGCGGCCGCGATCGCGGCGTTGCGCTGCGCCGCAATCGTATTCCACCGGCCCTGTAATACCGTCGCGCCCGCGGCCGCGGCCGCTCTCGTCGTTTCATCGCTCGAGCCGCCATCCGCGACGATGACCTCGTCGGCCCATGTGACCGCGCGAACGCAGTCTGCGATCTGATTTGCTTCGTTGAGAGTTGGGATGACGGCCGTCACCGGTGTCGGCATGTTCCGAAGTCTAACGAGACGGTTCCCCCGCGAGCAATCACCGCCCCCTCAGCCGGGGCGTCCTGGTCCCAAGGTAGTTATACTGGGACTCCGATGCACGTCGTGATCGCTTCACATCACCGACTGCCGGTTGAAGGCTATGGCGGACCACAACGCGTCGTCGTTGCGTTGGTTCGCGGGCTCGCCGCTCACGGTCATCGGGTCAGCGTCATTGCCCAGCCCGGCACCCGCCTCACTGAAGCATCGAAGGTCATCGAGGTCGCCCCGAGCACCCTCAGGAATACGGGTGGCGACCTTTCGCCTTTCGTCCCCGACGGCGCCGACGTCCTGCACGCGCATTTTCCGCTCAAACGGGGGGGGGGGCCAAAGACCTCCCTTTCGTTCACACGCTGCACGGCAATTGGAAACCCGGCACCCCGCTCCCCCCCAACACCATTTTCCTCTCACGCGACCACGCCAAACGCCACGGCAGCGAGTCGTTCGTGTACAACGGACTGGATCCCGCCGAATACATCTTTCGCCGCCGCAAGGAGCAGTGGGATCTCTTCCTGGGCAAACTGCACAGCGACCGCGGTTATCACTGGGCCGTGGATGCGGCGAAGAGCACCGGCAGAAGACTGATCGTCGCGGGTGGCTGGCGGCCCAGCTTCACCGGCGTCATCAAGTACGTCGGCGAAGTCGGCGGGAAGCGCAAAGCGGTGCTGCTGGCCCGCGCGCGGTGTCTCTGGATGCCGGCCCAATGGGACGAGCCGTTCGGCCTCCCGACGATCGAGGCGCTGTTCTCCGGCACGCCCGTGCTCGGCACCAAACGCGGCGCCCTGCCGGAGATCCTGACGCCGGCGGTTGGCGCGGTCTGCAAGACGCTCGACGAAATGATCGCGGCGGCGCAAACGATCGGCACGCGCGATCCGGCGGCCTGCCGCACGCACGCCGAGCGCTGGTTCACCCATCTCGTGATGGCCGCGGAGTACGTCCGCATGTATCAGGCGGTGATCTCGAGCGGAACGCTCCCCAAGGGCCGCGCAACGCAAGACGAAGTGCGAGAGGGGGGCCGCTAGCCCTGCACGTCGCCATCGCGTCGCGCCATCCTCTGCCGGCACGCGGATACGGTGGAACGCAGCGCGTGGTCGTGGCTTTGATCGAAGGTCTCGCGGCGCTTGGTCACCGCGTCTCACTGCTCGCGCCGCGAGGCACTCACGTGCCCGGCGCCATGGTGATCGATGTGCCTGCCGCCGTGCTGCTCGGCCGCGAGGGTGACGTACGCAGTCACGTCCCGGTCGGCGTCGAAATCCTGCACGCGCACTACGTCGTGCCCCGGCTGCCAGGCGGCGTTCCTTTCGTGCAGACGTTGCACGGGAATCTCGCGGCCGGCGAAGCGGTGCCTCCCAACACCGTGTTCTTGTCGCGGAATCACGCGCGACGCCATGGTGCGACGACCTTCGCTTACAACGGCCTCAATCCCGCCGATTTCACGTTCCGCGCGCACAAGGACGACTACGATCTATTCATCGGCAGGCTGCACAGCGTGAAGGGGTACCGCTGGGCCATCGAGGCTGCGAAGCGCACCGGCCGGCGCCTCATCGTCGCCGGAGGGTGGCGGCCCAGTTTCCGCCGTCGCATCCGTTACGCCGGGGTCGTGGATAGCGCCCGCAAGCACGAGCTGCTCGCCGGCGCGCGGTGCCTGTGGATGCCCGCGTTGTGGGACGAGCCGTTCGGCCTCACGCTCATCGAGGCGCTGTTTTCGGGAACGCCCGTCGTCGGAACCCGCCGCGGCGCACTCCCTGAGATCGTGACTCCCGCCGTCGGCGCGCTGGGCGACACGCTCGACGAATTGATCGCGGCTTCGCGCACGATCGAGACCCGCTCAGCGGAGGCGTGCCGGGCGCATGCGGAGCGGTACTTCACACACATCACGATGGCGGAGCAGTACCTGAGTCTGTATCGAAATCTGCTCGCGACCGGCGCGCTGGGCCCCGGCCGGCCCACTCCCTACACGATCTCGTAATTGCGGAACTCGAACACGCGGGCGCCCGTCAGCCGCTCCACCCAGTCCGAGAGGTAAAAGCGCAGGTGCTCGGGCTTGAAGTGCGCGGGGCCGATCACGCGCGCGGGATCGTGGCTCCGCTTTGCAATCCATTCGCGCGCGGCCGTGGGGTGCTCGCCCGTGAAGTGCCGCAGCAGCGGGGTCCATTCCAGGAAGCCACGCGCCTGCTCCTTTTCCGAACGCTCGGCGCTCCACGGATAAATCGTCTTCGAGATCTCGAGCTTCTCTTTGATGGCGTGAGCGGGGCGGGCCCAGCCGTAGTGAAACATCACCGCCTCGGTCGCGCGGGCGCGGATTTTTCGGTTATTCGGGCCCACGCGAAATCCCTGCGCGCCTTGATAGGGATGGATGTCTTTGCCGAGTCGGATGCAGCGCACCTCACGGCGATACCAGCGCCTGCTCGTGGCAATCCGATCGAAGGCGCCGTAGAAATGCAGGTACTTCACGAGTAACCCTTCCACCCTTTCATCTTTATCCCACTCGGCGACCCTCTCCTTGAGGATCTGGGCGCCGCGCTCGTGCAGCACTTCGTCCGCCTGGATGTAGATGCCCCACGAGCCGCGGCACGCGTCCATGGCGCGCTGCGTCTCGATGGACAGCATGACGTTTTTCTTGGTGAAATCCCACTCGGTATCGACGATGCGAACCCGCGGGTCGTCGATCGACGCGACCAGATCGCGCGTCTCATCTTCGGACTTACCGACGTTGACGACGACTTCGTCGCAGACCGCCAGCACCGACTCGATCGCCGGAACGATCGGAAAGTCCAGCTTGACCGCGTTCCGCACCAGCGTGAATCCCGACAACACGTCAGGTTCGGAACTGCAGGTTGTACAAGCGGCGGTAAAGACCGTCCGCAACGAGCAGATGGTCGTGACTGCCGCGCTCCACGATCCGGCCTTCGGCCAGCACGACGATGAAGTCCGCATGCTGCACCGTGGCGAGCCGATGCGCGATCACGAATACGGTGCGATGCGCCATCAGCCGCTCGATGGCCTCCTGCACCAGCCGCTCCGATTCGGTGTCGAGCGCGCTCGTCGCTTCGTCGAGAATCAGAATCGGCGGATCGCGCAGGAGCGCGCGCGCGATCGCGATGCGCTGGCGCTGGCCGCCGCTCAGCCGGGTGCCGCGCTCACCGAGCAGCGTGCGGTAGCTTTCCGGCAGGCGCATGATGAATTCGTCCGCGTTCGCCGCGCGCGCGGCCGCGCGTACCTGCTCGAGCGGCACGTCCCTCAGACCGTAGGCGATGTTCGCGAGCACGCTGTCGTTGAGCAGCACCGTCTCCTGCGACACGATGCCCATCAGCCGCCGCAGCGACGTCCGCGTGTAGTTCGTCAGCGGGACGCCATCGAGCAGGATTGCGCCGCGCGTCGGCTCGTAGAAGCGCGGCAGCAGGTCGACGAGCGTGGTCTTCCCGGCACCGGACGGACCGACGATCGCGACCACCTGTCCCCGCTGCACTTCGAGATCGACGTCACGCAGCACGGCTTCCCCCGCCTCATACTCGAACGACACACCGCGGAATTCGATGCGCTCGTTGAACTCGGCGGTCGTCTCGCCGGGGCGGTCTCCCTCCGCGGATGGCAGGTCGAGCACCTCGAACACGCGCTCCGCCGAAGCGACCGCCGCGGCCATGGTCGCGGGGTAGTTCGAGACCGACTTGATCGGCGACATCAGCCGCAGACTGACGGCGAGGAACGTGATCAGCACCGCGGGATCGAGCGTCGCCGACGCGCCGAGCGCGAGCCGGGTGCCGACGACGAGGATCAACACGATCATCACCCCGCCGAACACTTCGCTCACGGGGCCGGTGAGGCTCGAGTAGCGCTGCGCGCGTAAAACGCGCTTCCAATACCGCTCCGCGAGCTCGCGGAAGCGTTGCAGCTCGAACGCTTCCGCGACGTAGGCGCGCACCAGCTTCGCCGAGGCAATCATCTCGCCCACGTGGCTCGTGACCTCGCCCCGCTCGGCTGCCAGCTCGCGCGAGCGGCGGCGCAACCGGTTGATCATCGGCCGGATGATCAGCAGCAGCACCGGCGCAAGCAGCAACGACAGCAAGGTGAGCCGGACCGAGAGCCCGAAGAGAATCACGACGTAGACGAGAATGACGACGACGTTCTGGAGCAGCGAGGCCAAGGCAGCGCTCACGGCCGTTTTCGCCTGATCCGTATCGCTGATGATGCGCGCGATGATCTGGCCGCCGCGGGTGCGCTGGAAATAGCCGAGCGGCAGCGTCTGCAGATGCGCAAAGAGGCGCACCCGCAGGTCGCGGACGACGTTCTCCTGAATCGCCACGCTGCCGATCGACGCGAGAAACGACGTCAGGTTCTTGAGCAGCAGCGCGACGAGTAGGACGACGACGACGTTGCGCAGCGCGACTGCCGGCGCTCCGGCCTGGAGGAACGGTCCTGCGATCTTGTTGAGCACGACTTCGACCTGGGTGCTGCCTTCCACCGGCAACGCGGCATTGCCAAACAGCGTCCGGAGAAACGGAATCAGGAGGACGAAGGTGAAGCCATCGAGGATCGACGACACGACCGTCGCCACGATGGTTGCGGCAAACAGCAGCTTGTAGGGGCGCAGCAGCGTCAACAGCCGAGCGCCGCTGTGGCCCATTAGCGGGAGCCGCGCGGCGTGAGCAGCGCGACCGGCAGGATCATCTCCTCGGGCGTAGCGCCGCCGTGCAGGAATGCGCCGCGATAGCGCGCCTGGTACTCGCGCAGTTTGGTGGGATAGACGAAGAAACGGTCGCCGGTCGCCAGCAGGAGCCGCACACCCAGTCCCTTGGCCGGCAGACCGAACGACTTCAGATCTTCCACCGTAATCGCGGCTTCCGGATCTTCGGCGCGCAGATCCTCGCCGAACTTGTAGCGCAGGTTGGCGGTGGCATCACGCTTCGCGAATACGGTGGCGGGCGTGTCGCAATGAATCGACCCGTGATCCGTCGTCAGCAACACGGGCACGTTACGCCGCTCGGCTTCCTGGAGCGCCGCGAGCACCGGCGAACGCTCGAACCAGGTGCGCGTGAGGCCGCGGAGCGCGTCGGCGTCGCGCGCGACTTCGTAGAGGATCGCGTTCTCGGAGCGGCCGTGCGTGAGCTGATCGATGAAGTTGAAGACCAATGCGGTGACGCCTGGCTGCGCGAGATGCGCCGGCAGACGCCGCAGCAGATCGGCGCCGTCGGCGGCGGTGAAGAGCTTTTCGTACCGCACGGGCACGGGCTCACCGATCAATTCCCGGAGCTGCTCGGTCAGCAGCTCGGGCTCATGCGCGTTCAGACTCTCTTCGTCGGTCGGTTGGCCCCACCATTCCGGATGGCGAGCGGCGATCTCCATGGGAAACATCCCGCTGAAGATCGCGTTGCGGGAGAACGGCGTCGCGGTCGGCAGAATGCTGTAGTAGTGCGATTCCTCGACGTCGAAGAGCGGTGTCACGAGGTCGCGGAGCACTTCCCACTGATCGAGCCGCAGGCAGTCGATGAGGATGAACACGACGCGGCCGGTGCGCTTCAACGCCGGCACGAGGAATTCCGCGCCGACGTCCACCGAGAGTGGTGGGCGGTCGCGCTCCGGATCGGCGAGCCAGCGCGGATAGTGCTTGGTGATGAAGCCCGAGAAGTCTTTGCGCAGGCTCTGTTGCAGGGTGCGCAACGCCTCCTGCAGTCCCGGTTCGTCCGCCGCGGCAAGCCGAACCTCCCACCGCGCCAGCTCGGCGACCAGCTCGATCCACTCGCGCCACGCGAGCGCCGCGCCGCGCCGTCCCTCGAGCTCGCGGAAGCGGGTGACGAAGTCGCGCGCGAGGCGTTGCTGGCGTATGCGAGCGCCCTCGAGGAGCCGCGTGACGACCGAGAGCACCTGGCGCGGATGCACCGGCTTGACGAGGTAATCGTCGATCTGGGTGCCGATCGCGTCACGCAGCAGCGCGTCGTCCTCGCTCTGCGTGACCATGACGACGGCCATCGCGGGGTCGATCGCGCGAATCTCGGGCAGCAGGTCGAGCCCGCGGCGGCCCGGCATCTGCTCATCGAGCAGCACGATGCTGTACGGCTGGCGGCGCAACATGGCGAGCGCGTCGTCGCCGTGCGCCGCCTGCGCCACCGCGAACCCCTGCTGCTCGAGAAAACGGCGATGCGCCGCCAACCCGTCGACTTCGTCGTCAACCCAGAGAATGCTTTTCGGACGCGGCATCGTCGTGACAAGCTAGTCCCGCTGGCGAAGCCGGGCAACGCGCGACTACATTGGCCGCGTGTCGCGTGTCCTGTGCGTGCGGTTCAGCTCCATCGGCGACGTTCTGCTCACCACCCCCTTGTTGCGCGCATTGAAGCGTCGCCATCCCGACGCCGAGCTGTATTTCGTCACGAAGCGCTCCATGGCGCCGCTCGTGGAGAACAATCCCCATCTCACCGCGGTCGTCGCCCTCGAGCCGGGCGAGCGAATCACGAACCTGGCGCGGCGACTGCGCGCGCTCGAGCCAACCCACGGCCTCGACCTGCACGGCAGCCTGCGCAGCGCGGCGCTGCGGCTGCTCGTCCGCACGCGCTGGTCCGGCTACTCGAAACGCAAAATCGCGCGCACCGCGCTGATCGCGGCGCACATCGATCTCTATGGGAAGCGCGTCCCCGTGCCCGAGCGGTACTTCGAAGCCGCGCGCGCGTTCGACGTGCAGCCCGATGGCAAGCCTCCCGAATTCTTTCTCGCGCCAGAGCCCCGCGAGCGGATGGTACAGTGGCTTGGCGAACACCGACTACTCGACCGGCCGCTCGCGGCGATCGCGCCCGGCGCGGCGCACGCGACGAAACGCTGGCCGCTCGATCACTGGCGCGCGCTGGCGGATCGGCTGCGGCAAATGGGGTATGGGCTCGTCGCCGTCGGCGGACCGGACGATCGAGCGCTCGTCACGGAGCTGGGCGCCGGCGTCGTAAACGCCGCGGGTAAGCTGACGCTGCAACAGACGGGCGCCTGCCTGGAACGCGCCGCCGTGGTGGTGTCCGGCGATACCGGGGTGATGCACATGGCGACGGGAGTCGGAACGCCGGTCGTCGCGCTGTTCGGGCCGACCGTCGAAGCGTTCGGATTCTTTCCCTACCAGGCACGCGCCACCGTGGTCCAGCGCGAGCTCGCCTGCCGGCCCTGTTCCGCGATGGGGACGGAGCGGTGTCCGCTGGGACATCATCGCTGTCTGGTCGATATCGTGCCCGAGCAGGTGGCGGCCGCCGTGCAGAAGCTCGTCGCGTGACTTCGCCCGCCGAGGAACGGCTCGTCACGCTGATCGCCGAATCGGCGCGTGGCCCGCAGCGCGAGGGGTTGTTCGCGCTCTGGCTCGTCGTGCGCGCCGCGGAAGCACTGTTGCCCCCGGCCCCGGTGAGCGCCAGGAACCACCGGCGTCGCCTGCAGGCGCTCGAATCGCGGCTCGGCAGCCTCGCGCTTCCCGCTCCACTCAAGCGCGCGCTGGTCGCGGCGCGGCAGCATTTGGAGACGTCTACCCCGGACGCCGCGGCGCTCGTGCTCAGCCAGCTCGCGGCGCCCGCGCGCGATGTGCTCGGGGCGGAGGCGGCGGATGCCGTCACCGTTGCCGCGCGCACCGCCAGATTGCATTTATAGACCATGCCTTCTCCAGCCCGCCGATTCGAAAAGCGCCCCCCCTCGCTCGACGCGCTCGTCGAGCGCGTGGATGCACAGCGTCCCGGCGAGATCACCGGCGACACCGTCCCCACCGGCTTCGGCTCGCTCGACAAGGTGCTGGGCGGCGGGATGCGGCGGCGCGACTTGATCCTGCTGGGCGGCGACATCGGCAGCGGCAAGTCTGCGCTTGCGTTGGGCATCGCGCTGCGCGTAGCGCAGCAGTCGCTCGGCGTGGCGTTCCTGTCCGGTGAGATGAATGAAGAGCGGCTCATGGAGCGCGCGCTCGCCATCGAAGGCAAAGTGGCCGTCGATGAGCTGCGCGGCGCGAAACTGAACGATCAGGCGCGCGCCGGCATCGGCGGCGCGGCCGTACGATTGCGCGGTTTGCCACTCACGTTTCTGCCGTTAGCCGGTGAGGATTTCGAGACCGCGTTCGAGCGGCTCGATCCGCTGCGACAGATCGGTTTGGTGGTGGTGGACTATCTACAACTCGTTCCATCGCCCAAAGCGCGCACGACGCAGGATGAGGACACCGCTCTCGTGCTCCGTCACCTCAAGGCGCTGGCGCTGGCACGCCAAGTCGCTCTTCTCGTCGTCTCGCAGCTGCCGCGCTTTCAGGCGGAACGCCCCGACAAACGCCCGACGCTCGACGATTACGGCGTGCTGGGCGCACCCAAGCAGCACGCGGACGTGGTGCTCTCGATCTTCCGCGAAGAGATGTACAACCCGGGCGGCGGTGTGGATGGGGCGACGGAGCTGATCGTCGCGAAGAACCGCAATGGCCCGACCGGTTTCGTGGATCTCTACTTCTACCGCCGCTGGATGCGCTTCGAGGACATGCTCGACCCGCAATAACTACCGTTTCGTGGAATCCGTCGGAACGACGCCGATCATCGTGTAGGACGTGCCCGGGCCGCCCACGTTGGGATGCAACGTCAGCCACAGCGGCCGCTTCCCCTGCTCTGCGTAGATCGTCACCCCACCTTTGCCGTCGCTGACTGTCCGCTTCACGTCCCAGCCGTTCAGCGGCAGCGCGCGCAGGAACCAGTCGGCCACTTCCTTCATCGAATCGGGCGACGAGAGCACGAGCTGCGCCGCCTCTTCCCCGGCCGAGACGCTGACGAGGGTCGAGCGCGGATAGGCGAGCGTGCCGCTCAGCGCCTTGCCGGCGAGTTTTCGAGTCTGAGCGGTATTCTCGCCTGGGCGCTCGCAGCCGGCGAGCAATGCGAGCAGCATCGCAACATGAAGTGCGCGCGACATGGGCGGGAATGCTACCTGTGGCGCCGCGCGCGGGTCAAGTTATAAGTTGCATTGCGGAGGCGCCCCATGGCCGGTCACAGCAAGTGGAAACAGATCAAGCGCAAAAAGGCGGTCACGGACCAGAAGCGCGGCGCGGTTTTCACGCGGCTGATCCGCGAAATCACCATCGCGGCAAAGCAGGGGGGCGGAGATCCCGGCGGCAACCCGCGTCTCCGAACGGCGATCGACGCTGCCAAAGCCGAGAACATGCCGTGGGACAACATCGATCGCGCGATCAAGAAGGGCACCGGCGAGCTCGACGGCGTCACCTACGAAGAGGTGACCTATGAAGGATACGGTCCCGGCGGCGCCGCGCTGCTGATTCAGGTGACGACGGACAACGCGAATCGCACCGTCGCCGAGATCCGCAACGTCTTCACGCGCCACGGCGGCCACCTCGCCGCCACCAATGCCGTCGCGTGGATGTTCGATCGCAAAGGACAGATCGTAGTGGATGCGAAGGCGAACGAGGACACCACGATGGAGGCCGCCCTCGACGCCGGCGCCGAAGACATGGAGACCGAGGGCGACATCTACCTGATCACCACGCCCGCCGCGCAGCTCCATGCAGTGCAGGAGGCGTTGAAGAGCAAGCAGCTGCCGGTGCAGAGCGCGGAGATCGCGATGGTTCCCAAGAACACCGTGAAGGTCGAGGGCAGCGACGCCAAGCGCCTGCTGCAGCTCGTCGAAGGCCTCGAAGAGATGGACGACGTGGCGAAGGTCTTTTCCAACTTCGACATCGACGCCGAGGCGATGGCGGCGGTGACGGGATGACGTGAGGGTCCTGGGCGTCGACCCCGGCACCGTGATCACCGGCTACGGCGTGATCGAAACGGGGAACGGCACTCCCGGGATGGGGCGACTCATCGAATGTGGCGTCTTCCGCTTTGAACGGGGTAACTCGCTGCCTCACCGTCTTGCCGAGCTGCATCACGAAATCGCCAAACTGATCAAACGCCTCCAGCCATCGGTGCTTGCCCTGGAAGACGCCTTCTATCATAAGAACGTGCGTACCACGCTCGTGCTCGGACATGCGCGCGGGGTTATCCTGCTCGCCGCGCAACAACAAGGGCTCGATATCGCCCAGTATGCACCGGCGATGATCAAGAAGACTGTGGTTGGCGCCGGAGGGGCGAAAAAGAATCAGGTCGGCGCAATGGTGGCCCACCTTCTGCGGCTGAAGAACGCACCTCAGCCTGCCGATGCCGCCGACGGCGTCGCGGCCGCACTGACGTTCATCCTTCGTTCCCCCTCTCCGGAACGGAGAGGGGGGCAGGGCGTGAGGACATGATCGCGCAGCTCCGCGGCCGCCTCGCCGCCAAATCCGCCGACCGCGTCGTGGTCGAAACCGCCGGCGGTGTCGGCTACGAAGTCGTCGTGCCGCTCGGTGTGATGGAACGGCTGCCCTCCCCGGGAGCGGAGGTCACGCTCGCGACAGAGCTCGTCGTGCGTGAGGACGGCTGGGCGCTCTATGGATTCCTGGACGAAACCGAGCGCCGCTTTTTCCAGCGGCTCACGAGCGTCACGGGCGTTGGGCCCAAGATCGGAATCGCCCTGTTGTCGGCGCTTGGCGTCGAACGCGGCGCGCGGGCGCTGCGGGAGAAAAACATCGCGCTGCTCTCATCGGTAAACGGGATCGGCCGCAAAACCGCCGAGCGACTCGCGCTCGAGCTGGGCGAGAAGGTCGAGGAGTTTACCGAAACACCGTCCGCCGCGCCGCCAGCTGGGAGCGAAGCCGCGCTCAAGGCACTAGAGCGCCTGGGATACGCGACGCCCGAGGCGGATCGGGCGATCCGGCAGGCTTTGGCGGGGAACGGTGGAGCAAGCGGCGAGACCGAAGCGCTAGTGCGTCGGGCACTCCAGATTCTCACAACCCGATGACTGGACCACCACTAGAAGTCACGGCCGAATGGATCTGCACGCGCTGTGGCTCGACGAACCGGCGGCTCGTGCCCGTCGGCGCTACACGTGCGGAGGATGTGTGCCTCCGCTGCCACACGCTCCACGTGATCGAGGCCGACAGCCGTCCGGTGCGCTGGCGCGCGCAAGCCAAAAGCAGACGATCGGATAAATGGCTCGCTCGGAAATAACGACGCCCGAGGCGCTCGAGAACGAGCGCCTGACCGATGCCGCGCTGCGCCCATCGCGCCTGGACGAGTTCGTCGGCCAGTCGAAGGTCAAAGAGTCGCTCCAGATCGCCATCGACGCGGCCAAGCAGCGCAAGGAGCCGCTCGATCATGCGCTGTTCTTCGGCCCGCCCGGGCTCGGCAAGACCACGCTCGCCCTGCTCATGGCGAAAGAGCTGGGCGTCGATATCCGCACGACGTCGGGTCCGGTGCTCGAGCGTCCCGGCGACCTCGTGGGGATGCTCACCTCGCTCAAGGCGGGCGATATTTTCTTTATAGATGAAGTGCACCGGCTGCGGCCGGCGCTCGAGGAGTTTCTCTATCCGGCGATGGAAGAATTTCGCGTCGACGTGCGCATCGCCGATGGCCCGCACGCGCAGACACTGCCGATGCAGCTCGAGCGGTTCACGCTCATCGGTGCGACGACGCGGTTCGGCCTGCTGACACCGCCGCTGCGCGCGCGCTTCGGACTGGTGGAGCGCCTTCATTATTATCCGCCCGACGATCTGGTGCAGATTATCACCCGGTCGGCCGGAATTCTCGGTGTGGCGGCCGACGCCGCCGGACTCGCCGAGATCGCGCGGCGCAGCCGGGGCACGCCGCGCGTCGCGAACCGGCTGCTGAAGCGCGTGCGCGACTACGCGCAGGTGCGCGCGGGTGGGAAGATCACATCCGCGGTCGCCGGCGAGGCGTTGAGGCGGCTCGATGTCGACGAGTTCGGACTGGACGACATGGACGCGCGCATTCTCAAGGCCATCATCGAAATGTTCGAGGGCGGGCCCGTCGGCGTGCAGACCGTCGCCGCGGCGGTCGGCGAGGATCCGGGCACGCTCGAGGAGGTGTACGAGCCGTTTCTGATGCAACAGGGATTTCTGGCGCGGACGCCGCGGGGGCGGGTCGCCACGCCGGCCGCATATCGGCACTTCGGCTTTGTTCCACCAAAATCCGCGGAGCAGGCGAGTATCTTTGACGGCTAGTGCACCGCCTCTCTGATTTCGACTACAATCTCCCTCCGGAGCAGATCGCCCAACATCCGCTGCCCGACCGAGCGGCGAGCCGGCTGCTCGTCCTCGATCGCGGCACGGGGAACACGCGACATCTTCACTTCGGCGATCTCCGCACGCTGATTCCGGCCGGCGATTTGCTGGTGCTCAATACGTCGCGCGTCATCCCCGCGCGGTTGCACGGGAAACGGGACACGGGAAACGCGGAGATCCTGTTGGTCCGTGAGCTGGCTGATGGCGCATGGCTTGCGATGGGGCATCCCGGAGGAAAACTGAAGCCCGGCCGCCGCGTCACATTTGGCGAGGATAGCGCAGTCGAAATTGTGGAGGTGCTCGGCGGCGGTCTGCGAAAGGTTCGTTTCGTCGGCGCGCTCGATGCGCGCGCCACGCTCGCAAAGTACGGAGCAGTGCCGCTGCCGCCGTACATCCGCCGGCCACCGACTGACGCCGATCGCGAGCGGTACCAGACAGTGTACGCGACGCATGACGGCTCCGTGGCTGCGCCGACCGCCGGCCTGCATTTCACGACGGAGTTACTCGCGCAGATTCGCGAAAGAGGCGTCGCCGTCACGGCGATCGATTTGCATGTGGGTCCCGGCACGTTCAAGCCGGTCGAGACCGAAGACCTCGACCAACACACGATGCACGCGGAAGCATATGAGATTTCCGCCGACGCGGCCGGCTGGGTCAATAAGAAGCGAGGCACCGTTTGGGCGGTGGGGACGACGGTATTGCGTGCACTCGAGTCTGCGGTTGACGCCAACGGTCTAGTCCGCACCGGCGTGAGTGAGACCAACCTCTTCATTCGACCACCGTACGATTTCAAGGTCGTGACCAGACTGATCACGAACTTCCATCTCCCCCGCTCGACGCTGCTGATGCTGGTTTGCGCGTTCGGTCGTTACGAACCGGTGATGGCGGCGTATCGAGAGGCGGTTCGGGAAGGCTACCGCTTCTATTCTTATGGCGACGCGATGGCGATCATCTGATGTTCGAATTCCGGGTTGACGCGACCTCGGGCGCGGCGCGGGCGGGTACGCTCACCCTGCCGCACGGCACCGTCGCGACGCCGGTCTTCATGCCGGTCGGCACGCAGGCGACCGTCCGCACGTTGTCTCCGCCCGATCTCCAAGCCGTCGGCGCGCACATCGTCCTCGCGAACACCTATCACCTGCACGTTCGTCCCGGCGAGGACGTCATCGAGCAGCTCGGCGGCCTCCACAAGTTCATGGCGTGGGACCGGCCACTGCTGACCGACTCCGGCGGTTTCCAGGTGTTCTCGCTCGAGGGCTTTCGCCGTGTCGACGAAGCGGGCGTCGAATTTCAGAGCCACGTGGACGGCGGCCGCCGACTGCTCACTCCCGAGCGTGCCATCGAAATCCAGGCGAAGCTCGGCGCAGACATTGCGATGGCGTTCGATCACGTCATACCCGGTGGTGCGGACGAAGCTACCGCGCGAGACGCTCTCGACAGGACACTCCGGTGGCTGGAGCGCTCTAAGAGACGCCACAACGAGCTGAAGATCGGCCGGCAAACGCTGTGGCCGATTATCCAGGGAGGCACGCTCCCCGCCCTGCGCACCGAATGTCTCGACCGCGTGATGGAATTAGGTCCGTGGACGGGCATCGCGATCGGCGGGCTCTCCGTCGGCGAGCCGAAGGACAAGATGTATACAACGGTGGAGGTTTTGGAGGAGCGGCTGCCGCCCGCGCTCCCCCGTTATCTTATGGGCGTCGGATTTCCGGCCGATCTCGTCGCGGCAGTCGAGCGCGGCGTCGACCTGTTCGACTGCGTGGCGCCGACGCGTGGCGGCCGCAACGGCTCCGCGTTCACGCCCGAAGGCACGTTGAACATCCGGAACGCGGCTTTCCGCACTGACGAGGGGCCGTTGGATCCGAGCTGTGACTGTGAGACGTGCACGACCTACTCGCGCGGATACTTGCGGCATCTGTTCGCCGCCGGCGAGCTGCTCGGACTCAGGCTGCTGTCGCTGCACAACGTGCGGTATCTGATTCGTCTCGCTGAGGACATGCACGCCGCCATTCAGCGAGGCGACTTTGCCGCCTGGGCCGGCGAGTGGCGCCGGCGTTATCAACACACTGGAGTCGCATGACGACCACCGCACTGCTGTCTTTGCTGCTCTTTGCTCCCTCGGGCCAGGGCGGGCCGGGCATGAGCGCCTTCATCATCCAGATCGGCTTGTTTATCGCGATCTTCTACTTCCTCCTGATCCGGCCGCAGCGCCGCCAGCAGCAACAGCACAAGGACCTGCTCTCATCGCTGCAGCGCGGCGACCAGGTCGTCACGTCAAGCGGCATCGTCGGCGAGGTCGTTCACATCAAGGACGATCAGGTCACGGTGCGGAGCGGCGAATCGAAGTTCGTCATGCTGCGCAGCGGTATCTCGAGCATCACCAACCGCACGGCCCCCCCCGCGGGCGTCCCCGCAGAGACCAAACAGGCGTGACCGTTCGCCCACTTCACGTTCTGGGCTCACCCGTCCTGCGAGAGCACGCCAAGCCGGTCAAGACGGTGGACGAGGACGTGCGCCAGCTCGTGGAGGATCTGTTCGAGACCATGCGCGCGGCGAAGGGCGTCGGACTCGCGGCCAATCAGCTCGGTGTGGCGCGTCGCGTCGCCGTCGTGGACGTCGGGGACGAAGATCCGCCGCCACTCGCACTCATCAATCCGGTGATTGTCGAGCGCAGCGAGGAGGAAGAAACGGCCGAGGAGGGCTGCCTCTCCATTCCCGACATCTTCGGTGACGTGGATCGATCCGCAGGCATCGTTGTGGAAGCGTTGGACCTTGCCGGCAAGCCGTTCCGAGTGGAGGCCACGGGCTACAAGGCGCGCGCCATTCAGCACGAGATCGACCACCTCGATGGCATCCTCTTTCTCGATCATCTCAGCGCCGTGAAGCGCAACCTGCTCCTCTCCAAATGGAAGAAGTCGCGCAAGGGACAGACGGGGTACCTGAAGGAGGTCACGCCGGAGCCGGCGGGTGAGCTGTAAGTGCGGGTGGTCTTCTTCGGGACGCCAGAATTCGCAGTGCCGTCGTTACGCGCGCTGCTCGGCGAGGGCTTCGACGTCGTTGCCGTCGTCACCCAACCCGATGCACCGCACGGTCGCTCGCGTTCGCAGCTGATTCCGCCGCCCATCAAGGAAGTCGCAGAAGCCGAAGACCTGACCGTTCTGCAACCGGAAAAACCCACCGGCCGGGAGTTCCTCGATCGTCTCCGTGAATTGCGGCCGGACGTCGGGGTCGTAGTCGCGTACGGTCACATCCTGAAGCCGGAGCTGTTGTCGCTGCCGTCCCAGGGCATGCTCAACGTGCATCCGTCGCTGTTACCGGGCCTACGCGGCCCCGCGCCAGTCGAGTGGGCGATCATTCGCGGCCACGAAACAACGGGAGTGAGTATCATGCAGCTCGACGCGGGGATGGACTCGGGCCCGGTCCTGCACCAGATCCCGCATCGCATCGATCAGAGCGTGACGGGCGGCGAGCTGTCCGCGCATCTCGCCGAGATGGGCGCGCAGGCCTTGATCGAGACGCTCGCGATGCTGGAACAGAGCGACCCTCCGCCGAAACCGGTTCCGCAAAACGAGAGTCGAGCGACGTTCGCGCCGAAGCTCACCCGCGAGATCGCGCACATCGATTGGACGAAGGACGCCCGCACGATCGGGCGTCTCGTGCGTGGACTCGATCCCCGACCAGGTGCTTGGACAGAGCTGAAGGGGGGGGGCGCCGAGATAAAGCTGTTCACGCCGAAGGTCATGGAGCCGCCCTTCCCAGACACGGGCGCCCCCGGGGAAATTCTCTCCGCCGACGGCTCACTGATCATCGCCACGGGACCGCTCAGAGACACGGCCGGTGGTACGGTCGAGATCTTCGAGGTCCAGCCTGCGGGGAAAGCGCGGATGCCGGCGCAAGACTGGCTGCGTGGCGCCCGTCTGTCCCCGGGCGCAAAGTTTTCTTGAGACCGCCGCTGCCACGGCTGCATGCAATCACGGACGAGCGCATCGCGCGCCGCGCGGACCTCGAAGCGGTGGCACGTGCCTTGGCTGATGGCGGCGGCAGTGATCTGGCGTTTCACGCACGAGGACGGGAACTGACGGGGCTCGAGCATTACCGCCTTTCGGTCGAACTTTCCAACCTTCCGTCGTTCTTGTTCATCAATGACCGTCTCGATATCGCACTCGCTGTTCCAGCAGCCGGCGTGCAGCTCGGGTCGAACAGTCTGCCGGTGGCGGCCGCCCGCGCACTCAACCCACTTTGGTGGATCGGTAAGTCGGTGCATGACTTGGCGGAGGCCGAAGCCGCAAGAGCCGAGGGAGCCGACTATCTTGTTGTAGGGCCGGTGTACGCGACTGCATCGCATCCATCGCGAAAACCGCTGGGGGTCGCGCAGTTGCGGAAAATCGCGATGGCAGCCGGCGACCTGCCGGTGATTGCGATCGGCGGCATCACCGTGAATCGGGTGCGGGAAGTGAGAAACGGCGGAGCGTACGGGATCGCCGCGATCCGGGCCTTTTGGGACGATGCCGAACCGGAGTTGACTGTGCGGCGCATGCGGGAGGAGTTGGTGGCGTGAAACAGCTGGTGGACGTGGTGGTGAACGGAGAACGCAAGCAGCTCGCTCAGGGTGCGACCCTGCTCGAAGTCTTGGCTGAGCTGGAGCTCGATCCGCGCGCGGTGGTCGTCGAGCACAATCGCCGCATCGTGCGCCGGCCAGGACTCGGTGACGTGAAAGTCGCGGCCGGCGATGCGATCGAGCTCGTGCATTTTGTCGGTGGAGGGTGATGCGATGACAACCGCCGTGGAAACAGTACTGGATACACCGCTTACGATCGGCGGACGCACGTTCCAGTCGCGTCTCATGGTGGGCACGGGGAAGTATCCCGACATGGACACGATGACGCGCGCGATCGAAGCGTCAGGCGCGGAAGTCGTGACGGTCGCCGTGCGCCGGGTGAACCTCGACCGCTCCAAAGAAACGAGTGTCCTTCACTTCCTCGACCCGAAGCGCGTCTTTCTGCTTGCCAACACCGCCGGTTGTTACACCGCCGCCGACGCGATCCGTTACGCACGACTGGCGCGCGAAGCGGGGTTCAACGACTGCGTCAAGCTCGAAGTCATTGGCGACGAAGAGACGCTCATGCCGGACGTGCAGGGCCTGCTCGAGGCCGCCAAGGTGCTCGTGCAGGAAGGATTCAAAGTTCTTGCCTACACGAACGAGGATCTCGTCACCGCGCTGCGGCTCGAGGATGCCGGTTGTGCCGCGGTCATGCCGCTGGCGTCGCCGATCGGCAGCGGACTCGGGCTGCTCAATCCGTTGAGCGTGCGGACAATCAAGCGACGGCTCCACGTTCCTGTGATCGTCGATGCCGGCGTCGGGACGGCATCCGATGCGTGCGTGACCATGGAGCAGGGCGTCGACGGGATTCTGATGAATACGGCGATCGCGGCAGCGCAGGATCCCGTCGCTATGGCGCACGCGATGCGGTTGGCAACGATCGCGGGACGCGCCGCCTACCTCGCGGGCCGGATGCCGCGACGCGAGATCGCCATGCCGTCCTCCCCCACCCGAGGCATGCTGGATTAAGGAAGCACCCGGGAGGACGCGGGGGACCGGAGGAGCCGCGCGTCGCGCGGCACTCGAGATTCTCCGCTCGGTACGCGCCGGAACACCCCTGGCCGACGCCCGCGACCGCCACCTCACCGGGCTCGCGGAGCGTGACCGCCGGCTCGCGTATGAGCTGTCGGCCGGCGTGTTGCGGCGTCAGCGTGAGCTCGACACCGCCCTCGACCTCGGCCGCGCCGATCCCCGCCTCCACGACGTCCTGCGCCTCGGCGCGTACCAGCTGCGCTGGTTGACCCGCGTACCCTCGCATGCCGCGGTGTCGACGGCGGTCGAGCTCGCGCGGGAGACCGTCGGTGAGGTTAGCACCGGTTACGTGAATCACGTTCTGCGAAAACTTTCAGGAGCAGGGAGCAGCGAGCAGGAAGCAGGAAGCACGCATCCCGACTGGCTCGTGGCACGCTGGACTGCTCGTTTTGGTGCAGACGAAACTCGACAATTGGTTGCATGGAATGATCGCCGGCCCGCGCTCACGCTTCAGCCGGCCCGTTGGACGCAGGACCGCCTTCGCGCAGCCCTACAGGATCACGGGATCAGCTCAACCGATGCCCCATACGGGACAGGACTTCAGTTTGCACCTGCGCCCCGCTCGCTGCGCCCCGCTCCCAAGGATCTTCCGGGGTACAGCGAGGGAGCCTTCATCATCCAGGATCCCGCCCACGCTCTTGTCTGTCGTTTCGCTCGCATCTCTCGAGGGGAGTTGGTGTACGATGCCTGCGCTGCTCCGGGCGGGAAGGCCGTCTCGCTCGAAGCGGCGGGCGCGCGAGTGCTCGCCGGTGACGCGCGCCGCGACCGGTTGCCGCGGCTCGCCGATACGGTTCGTCGCGCGGGAGTGGCGATTCGCGGCATCGCCGCCAATCTTGAGGCGGCGCCGATTCGTCCTCAGAGCCTGAACGCGGTGCTCGTCGATGCGCCATGCAGCGCGACCGGCACGATCCGGCGCCACCCTGATGCCCGTTGGCGCCTCACGCCTGCGATCTTCGCGCGCGCAGCCGCGCGCCAATCGCGGCTGCTCGCGGCCGGCGCCGCCCTCGTACGACCGGGCGGAGCGTTGATCTACGCTACCTGTTCACTCGAAGCGGAGGAGAATGCAGGCGTCGTGGACGATTTCTTGAGCCGGCATCCGGAATTCGCGCGGGCGCCAACGCCAGCGTCGCTTCCGGCCGAGTTGATCACGCGCGCGGGCGACTTCCAATCGCTGCCGCAACGCCACGGCATCGACGGCGCCTATGCGGCGCGGTTGATCAGGGCGTCGTGATGCGTATTCGTCGGCATTTCACTGCGTTGGGCGAGCGCGGCATCGCATTCAACCGGCGCCGGTTCCTGACCTGGCTGGGTCTCGGCGCAGGGGCGGTGTTGGCCGGTTACCTCACGGCCTACCTGATTCTCTTCCCCGCCCCGATCCTTCCCGGCCATCAGGCCGTGCCGCGAGTCTTGGGACTGACCGTCGCGGAGGCGCAGGCGGAGATCCAGAAATCGCAGCTCCAAGTGACCGACGGCGGCGCCGAGCCCCATCCAACCGCGCCGCAGGGCGTCGTCATCTGGCAGGATCCGCCACCAGGCGTGATCGCGCCCGAAGGAACGAAGGTGACCCTGGTGTCGAGCGCCGGCCCGCCCAAGATTCCGGTGCCGGACGTCGCCCGCCTCGATGCGGCGCTCGCACAGTCGCTCGTGACCGCCGCGGGACTGGTCGTCAGTCAGGTCGAGTCGGTGCAGGCAGCGGCGCCGACGGGACTCGCGATGCTCACCCGGCCACCGGCGGGAACCGCACTCGCTCCGGGCGCGGGTTTGACAGTGGTCGTGAGTCGCGGCGCGCCGACGATCTCGATCCCCGATCTGCTCGGCATGGCGTCCGCCGACGCCCGCACGCGACTCGAGCAGGACGGGCTGCAGCTCGGCACCGTGACGCGCCGCCGCACGTCGGAGGCATCGCCGGGCACCGTCGTCGGCCAACGGCCGGCGGCGGGGACGCTCGCTTCACCGGGGACGGTCGTTGACATCGTGGTAGCTCGGAGTCCTCAATGACGAGTGGTGGAATCCGCATCGCACCGAGCGTTCTGTCCGTCGACCTCGCGCGCCTGTCGGACCAGGTCGCGAACGTCCTCGAGGGAGGCGCCGATTGGCTGCATGTCGACGTGATGGACGGGCGCTTCGTCCCGAACATCACGTTCGGGACGAACATGATCGAGACGCTGCGGAAACTCACCGACAAGCCGATCGACGTGCACCTGATGGTCGTGGAGCCGGAGCGCTATGTCGAGTCGTTCGCGGCGGCAGGCGCGTCGGTGTTCACGTTCCACCCCGAGGCCACCGTTCACGTTCAGCGGCATTTGGACAGCGTCAAGCAACATGGCATGATGGCGGGTCTGGCTCTCAATCCCAGCACGCCGCTCGCGCACGCCGAGGAGGTGGTGCGCGATCTCGATCTGTTGCTCATTATGACTGTCAATCCGGGGTTTGGTGGCCAAAGCTACCTTCCGGGGTCGAGTGAAAAGATCCAGCGCGCCCGCGCCCTGCTCACCGCGCACCGCGCACAATGTTTTCTGGAGGTCGATGGTGGGATCACACGTCAGACGATCGGGTCCGCGCACCAGGCGGGCGCCGACACATTCGTCGCCGGCAACGCGATTTTTGCCGGTGGCGATCCCGCCCGTGAAGTGCAGGAGCTGCGGCGCCGCTGCATGGTGACCGCATGACGAATCGTCAACAGTGGACGCTCATCGCGAGCGTCATGACGACGGCGATCTTCGGCATCGCGCTCGCGATCAAGCTGCGGCCCCAGATCAATCTGCTCGAGGTGGGCTCGACCGCGCCCGAATTCCACGCGGTGCAGCTGCCGGGCGGCGCGCCTCGAAACATCGAAGACTATCGCGGCAAGGTGGTGCTGCTCAACATCTGGGCGACGTGGTGCCCGCCGTGCAAGGTCGAGATGCCGTCCATGGAGCAATTGCATCACAGGCTGGCCGGCACCGATTTCCGCCTCGTGGCCGTCAGCGTCGATGAGGACGACTCCACGGCCGTCAAACAATTCGCGAAGGACCTGGGACTCACCTTTGAGATCCTGCACGACCGTGACGGTTCCATTCGACGCATCTACCAGACGACCGGCGTGCCCGAGAGCTTCGTGATCGATCGCGACGGCGTGATCGTGAAAAAAGTGATCGGCGCCGCCGATTGGAGCGCACCCGTCAACGAAAACCTGATCCGCCGGCTGCTCGATGCGCGCTAACCTGCTCCAGCTCATCACGCGCAACTGGCCGATCAAAGGCGCGGCGCTGTTCCTCGCGCTGATGCTCTACGTGGCGGTGCAGCTCCAGCAACCGGTCACGACGAGCTTCGACGTGGACCTGAACGTGCAGCTTCCGCCGGGGCGCGCGCTGGTGCACAGGCCGCCGAAGGTTCGCGTGCAGATCTCCGGGAAAGGCAGCCAGATTCTCAAGCTGCGCTCGTTGGCGGGCGACATCACCCGCCGCCTGCCGGACACCCTCACGGCGACCACCTGGCCGATTCATCTCGACCCGAGCGAAGTCGAGCTCGCGCTCCCCAAAGGCGCCGACGTTCGCGTCCTGGACATCCGGCCGAGCGACATCACGATCGCGCTGGACAGCGTGGCGCGCAAAGACGTGCGCATCGTGTCGCTCGTCACCGTGATGCCCGAGTCGGGACAGATGCTGCACGGCGGACTCTCGATCAGCCCCACCACTGCCCGGCTCGTGGGTCCCGAAAAGAGTCTCGCAGGGATCGAGTCTGTCACGACCGTACAGACCGAGATCACGAACGTCTCCGGCGCGTTCACACGCAACGTTCCGATCGACACCATGCCCCTCGGCATCGTGCGGCTGGCGCCGAAGCAGGTGACCGTGACCGGCGAAATGGGATTGATCGCCGAGCGTTCATTCGCCGGGATTCCGGTTGAGACCGGAGCGGGCGCGATCACGAGCTTCATCGTCACTCCCGCGCGGGTCGCGGTCAACGTGCGCGGCCCCGAGGAGCGCGTGCAGGCGTTGACGCGCGATTCATTGCGCGTGGTGGCTCACATCACGGGATCGAGCGGCGGCATCGCCAGGATCACCGTGGTGGCCCCGCGCGGCATCACCGCGCGCGCCATTCCCGATTCGGTCACGCTGCGCCGCCGTGGGACTCCGCGCCGTGGCTGACGTCGTCCTCGGGATCGAGACCTCGTGCGACGAAACGTCCGCGGCGATCCTCGTAAAGGGTGAGCTGGCGAGTCTCGTCATCCTCTCGCAGGACATCCACAAGGTCTTCGGCGGTGTCGTACCGGAGCTCGCGAGTCGCGCGCATCTCGCAGCGTTGCCGGCCGTGGTCGACCGCGCGCTCGTGGAAGCCGGACTCGGTCACACGGCCATCGATGCCGTGGCGGTCACCGCGGGCCCTGGCCTGGCGGGAGCGTTGCTGGTCGGCGTCGTGTACGCGAAGTCACTCGCGTTCGCAGGGGATCGAGCGCTCATCGGCGTGCATCATATGGAAGGCCACCTCTTTGCCCCGGCGCTCGAGGACCGGGAGTTGTCGCCGCCCTTTGTCGCGCTGCTGGTCTCCGGTGGGCACACGTTGCTGCTCGACGTGCCCGCGTGGGGCCGCTACCACCTGCTCGGCGAGACGCGGGACGACGCGGCCGGCGAGGCGTTCGACAAAGTGGCGACGTTGCTGGGGGGGGGGCTCGAATATCCGGGAGGGCCGGCGATCGAGCGGCTCGCGCGCGAAGGAGAGCCGGGACGGTTCACGTTCCCGCGCCCGATGATCAGCGACGGATTCGACTTCTCGTTTTCGGGTCTCAAGACCGCGGTACTGCACGCAGTGCGTGCGTCGGACGATCTCGACCGCGATCGCCCCCATCTCGCCCGCGGATTTCAGGATGCCGTGCTCGACGTGCTGGTCACGAAATTGGAGCGCGCGGTCCGCGCCACCGGCTACTCCGTCGCCGTCCTCGGCGGCGGGGTGGCGTGCAGCCGCGCGCTGTCGGCGCGGGCCGCGGAGAAGCTGGCGGGGATGGCCCGCGTGGCGGTCGCCAGTCCGCGCCTCAATGCCGACAACGCCGCGATGATCGCGCGCGCAGGCTGGCATCGGCTGCGCCTCGGCGAGCGCAGCGACTGGACCCTCGATGCCCGCGCCGACCTTCCGCTTCCCGGACTCGAACCTGCCGAGATTACGACATGACCGTATACCCGTTCGTTCTGCACCTCGGGCCCATCGAGCTGACCGGATACGGTTTGATGATGATGGTCGCGTTCCTCATGGCGGGTTGGGCGATCCAGCTCGATCTGCGGCAGCGCGGTCTCGATGAGGACTATGCCGCCGACATCATCATCGCCGGTGTGATCGGCGGTTTGGTCGGCGCTAAGCTGTGGTATGTCTTGCTGACCCGCGACCCCGACGCGCTGTTTCGCCGCGGTGGCTTCGTCTGGTACGGCGGATTTCTCGGCGCGGTGGCAGCGATCTTGTTGAACGGATGGCGGCGCCATGTCCCGTCGCGGTTCACGACGGAGATCTGCGCGGCGCCGCTCGCACTCGGCTACGCACTCGGGCGCGTCGGCTGTTTTCTGGTGAACGACGATTACGGTATCCCGTCCAGTGTGCCGTGGGCGATGAAGTTTCCCGACGGTCTGCCGCCCACCACCGTCGACAATCTTCAGCGCATGGGCGTGCACTTTCCGCTCGGGACCGACCCCAATCAGTTGGTCGCGGTGCATCCGACCGAGCTCTACGAGACGGTGGCGATGTTTCTGGTCTTCTGGTGGCTATGGCGCCGACGCGATCACGGGCACGCGACCGGTTGGCTCTTCGCCTGTTACCTGGTCGCCGGCGGTTTGGAGCGGTTCCTGGTGGAATTCGTGCGGGCGAAGGACGACCGGCTGCTGGGAGCGTTTACGCTGGCGCAGGCGACGAGCGTGATGCTGATGATCGCGGGGGCCGCGCTGGTCTACGTGTGGCGGAAGCCGACGGGACCGCAACCGCTTCCCGAGTCACTTCGCCCGAAGGAGATCGCCCTCCGCGCCCCCGCCTGATGGCTTGGGGCGCAGCGTCCACGCCGCCGCGACGATCGCCAGTGCGAGCAGCGCTCCCTGCATCACGAGCGATTCCAGGGTCGGATAAACCCCGAACACCGGGAGCCGCGGCGCCCGTTCGATAATGGTCAGTGGAACGATCCGCGCTTCCTGCAGCTCCGCGATGCCCTTCCCCACAAAGACGAACGCCATGTAATAGAGCATCGCGCCGGTGATCGCGAAGAACGGCTTCATCGCGACCCGCAGACCGAGCTGGTTGATCGCGAGGTAGACGACAACCAAGCCCACAGCACCCGCCGCGATTCCGCCGAGCACGGACACTCCCATGGAGCCGGCGGAGGTAAACAAGGCCTTGTAGAACAGGATCGTCTCGAAGCCTTCGCGGTACACGGCGAGAAACGCTACTGCGCTGAGCGCGATCCCCGAGCCGGAGGATAGCGCGCTTTGCATCTTGCCCTTGACGAATGCCGTCCACTTCGCCGCTGCGATCTTGGACAGCAGCCAGTAGCTCACGTAGAACAGGACCACGGCCGCGAGGAGCATCGTCCCACCCTCGATCGCCTCGCGCTGGCCGGGCGTGATCTGGAACAGCAGCTCGACGAGCGCCCACGTCAGCAGGCTGGCCGCGACCGCGAGCCACGCGCCGCGCGCCACCTCGCGACGCCGCTCGGCAGCACCCGCTTTGGCGAGAAACGTCATCAGGGCGGCGACGATCAGAATCGCTTCGAATCCTTCGCGCAGCAGCAGGAAAAACGAGGCGACGAACAGGCTCATCGACGACGGACGATCGGCGACGGCGCGCTCCGCCCGCTCGAGTCCGGCGAGCAGCCGCTCGCGAATCACTTGTTTCTCATTCGCGTCGGCGCGCGTCGCCCGGACGCGCAGCCATGCGAACGCCGACTCGAGATCGCTGGCGAGCCCGGCGTTCCGCGCGCGCACTTCAGTTTCTACCTGTTCGAATGTGAGATAGGCGTCGAACGCGACTTTGTCCGAGCCGGTGGCGAGGGCGGAATCGACCTGACGACGAACCGCCGCGAACGTCGCGGCGGTCGCCGACCCGCCGTACTGCATCGCGGCGACGTACGCGGAAACCGCCCACCGATCTTGCTCCGAAAGATCCTCGGCAAACTCCGGCATCGATGTGCCGGGCACGCCGATGGAGACCCTGCGGAAGATCTCGAGCATCGTCGTCCCACTCATCAGCTTGGGATCGGTGAGGTCCGCCGGTGGCGGCCCCTTCACGGACTTCGCCTTCGGGCCATCGCCCTTGCCGCTCTCTCCATGGCAGGCGGTGCAGCGCTCGTGGAACACGACCGCCCCGCGCGCGAGCGAGGGTGGAGTGGACGGCAATGCCTCCAGGACCTGCGGCCCGCCGGCAGCCTTCGTGATGAGCGCGACGAGCGAATCCGTTACGCGACTCACCGAGTCCGGAGGCGCCAGTCGCTGTAGCATCTGTCCGAGGCGTGCGAGGCCTCGACCCGCCTTGGCGCGCGCCGTGACGGGCAATGCGGAGATGTCGAACTGCGCCTGTTGGATGAAGAGTCTGGCTTCGTCCACTTCTTCGGGGCGGGTGATGTTGCCACCGGCCGGCGTTACGCCGAGGGCGTATTCCTTGGCCGCGAGGGACGCGGCGGCGACAATGCGGCGCGCGACTGCCAAAGAATCAGTCGCCTGCCCCGCGAGTGGCTTTGCGAGGCAGGCGGACGCGACCAGAATCGTTCTCAGCAACCGCACGCGCAACATACTAGAGTAATTTTGTCGGGAATTCAACCTGTTGACAGGATTGCGACTGCGACGGCGGCCTCGTGCGTGTGGGAGAGGGAAAGCAGCACCCGCCCGACACGCATCTCCTTCGCCCGCTTGGCGGCCAGCCCTGACAGCACGACGTCCGGCCTGCCGTCAGGCGCGCGCGTGACCTCGATATCCCGCCAGCCGATTCCACGCGCTGCTTCACTGCCCTGCAACGCCTTGTAGACCGCTTCCTTTGCAGCGAGCCGCACGGCGACGTGCTCCGCGGGGTCCGGCCGCGAGCGGCAGTATTCCGCCTCCGCCGGCGTGAGCAGCCGGTCGAAGACATGCGCGCCTTTGTCGGCGAGCATCGCGCGAGCGCGCGAGACCTCGACGAGATCGACGCCTACGCCGATCGCGCTTCCCCCCCCGCCCCCGCCGTTCATGGGTGCGGCCGCGCGATAAACAGCCGGTGCCGGAGGCGCTGGCCGTCTACGTCCACTACAACGATGTATGCACCGTTCACGACGAATCGCCCCCCTCCGACAATGAGGTCCCACGCGTATTCGTTGCTTGGCGCGGTCACGGTCGCTTGGTGCAGGAGCTCGCCGGTGAACGTATAGATGGAGATGCGCGCGCTTGTCGTCGTCGCCGGCCATGAGATCACGACCTGATTGCCGCGCACCGGATTCTCCGAGACCGCGGCGCCGGCTGCGGCGGCGAGCTGATCGAATGCGTTCGTCACGTCGGAGGCAAACCCAACCGCATCGATCCACCAGGTGAACTGATGGGAAATGAACCGAACGCGCGCGCCGCGCTTGTCTGTCGCCTGCGGTAAATCGACGCGCATCGGGTACCAATTGGGACCGTCGCCGACGACCATGGCGACGTCACTCCATGTTCGGCCCGAGTCGCCGGAAAACTGAATGACGCCGTGCTGCTCAGGCGTGAACGTCGAGCCGATGTGTCGCGTCCAGAGATGGAGCCACACGGCGCTGCGGCCGCGGAGATCCACGATCGGAGACAGCAGCGTGTCGCTGCCCCCCCCGTTCGTGTACCACGAGTACTTCCCTGCTTCGCGCACTGTGTCTTTCGACCATCCTGTCCATCCCACATCGAGCGGCTCGGCACCGGCAAGCGTCATCAGCTCGGCCGACACGCCGAACCCGTCCGCTCGTAACGCGCGGACGCCATCCAGTCGCAAGTCGGAGCACCAGACTGTGCGCAGCGTACCGCGGCGCAGTGAGTCGGTTTGTGCGCTGCGAAAGACGAGTGAGCCATCTGCCGCCCGCAGCGTCAGCGACGGGCGCGACGACCGCGCGTCGAGCGTCAGCCACGCATCCGGCCACAAGGCGGTGAAGCGCGGCGTGCCGGGCACAAGGCCGGAAGCGCCGGGGGCGCGGGCGAGATCGCCGGAGGCTGCGATCAGCGCGCGAGCAAACGGCAGGTTGTCGCGGAAGACGCGTTCGACCAATGCGCTGTCGTCCGGAAACTCGAACCCGTAATACAGACCGGCGACGCAGCACCCGCTCGTCAGCTCGGTTGTAAATGCGATCGTTCCGTAGGTGCGATAGGCCCAGTCGGTATACTCGCCGTTGGTCGGATAGAGATTCCAACCGGGACCGGGGTGATAGTGGTCGATCGGCGATCCGGGGACGCTGTCGAGCACCGCGGGCACCAGATCAGTGCCGGCGAGCGCCTGGTAGCGCGGCAGGTCGGGCGCCAGCTGGCCCGAGCGAAATCCCCACGGATACAGCACCAGGCCACTGTAGCTGTGATACGACACGGCGACCACCGGCGGGTGCGCCGCGTGAAATGCCATGATCGCCCGTGTCTCAGGCTCCGAGGCGGGCGTCGCGCCGCGATACGTTTCTGCATACTGCAATCCGCTCGACCCGAGCTCGTCGATGCCCCAAAAGGCTGGATAATTGCGGTTGGGGTCAACGCCGTAGCTGCCGTTGTCGTTGGGTCGGCGATTCTTCCGCCAGTAGCGCTCGTTCGTGAAGCTGTACTGGTAGCCGTCCGGGTTTTCGACGGGAATCACCCACACGTCGTGCGTTGTGAGTGCAGACCGGGCCGAATCGGCGAGCCAGCGAATCAGCTTCATCGCGACGGCCGTCGAGATCCACTCGCGCGCGTGATGCGTCGCCATGAAGAGCACGTTCGGCCGCGCGGGATCATCCGCGACTGCGCCGATCTTTACGGCCAAAATCGGCCGCCCTTCATAGGAAGCGCCGACGGAATCGACGTGGATGACGGAATCCGCAGCCACCCACGCATTCAGCGTCGCGCGAATTCCGTTGGCCGGATTGTCGAATGAATGAAAGGTGCGGAACGTGTCCGCGACCGCGCCCGCAGACACGCGGGCGAGCGTGGGCGTCGCGACGCGAAATCCCCGCAAGGTCAGCCGCGATTCCGTCTCGGGCGAGACCACGATGAGCGCGCGCAACGCTCCATCGACTGAACGTACCTCCGCCACCTCGAAGCCAAGACGCGCGAGGGAGTCGACACCGCCGTGGCCTGAAATGGGGACCTCGACCAAACGCAGCTGCGCTGGAGCCGCGGCCGCGAAGGTCGTGGCGAGCAAGAGAGCTAGAAGCCCAGCTGTGCCGCGAGCCATGAAGGGGCGGCCACGTACCCGCCGAGGATGAGGCCAAGCCACACCAGTAGCACCGCGAGCGGAATCCAGACGACGAAGACCGGCCAGAGCGGCGGCCGCCACGCGGCTATCGCGTCGATTTCCGGAGCCCACCGTCGCTGCTCGGCTTCGACTTCGTTCTCGAGCGCGAGCCAGGCAGCCTCGAGCCGTCGCGCGACCGTACGCAGCGCTTCCTGCCAGGCGGCATAGGCGTCTTTATCCAGCACGGTCGCGTCGGCCACGCGACCGGCGGCGACTTCCAGATCATCGAGCGCCGCAACGAACGCGCCCGCGCCCGTCCCCAGTCGCGCCGCGATCGCGCGCTTCTCCGCATTGGTCAGCAAGTGGCGGCGCTGGCGCCGGCGCGGCAGGCGCACGCGTCGCGCCGCGCTCGTGATCTCGGCGTCGAGTACGTCGGCCACACGAAGCGCCGCGCGGCGAACGGCGTTATCCCAGGCGGCCGCCCAGGCGCTGCGGCCCGTCGTCTCGAGGACGGATCGGCGCACCGTCGCCGCGCGTCCCTCCGCCCCCAGCTCCAACACGCGGGTCGCCAGCTCTTCGCGGATATCGTCCAGTGGCACCCACGGCGGCAGCAGCCGCCGCGGTACGATGATCCGGCCGAGCGAAGGCGCGAGCTCGGGCACGCGGAGCGGCATCAACAGTTTGAGCGGGGCGTTCACTCGCGGATCCGCGCGACGCGGGCCGTACGTCCGGTCCGCTCCTCGTACGCCGCGGTGAAGTATGGAAGCGACTCGGCCAGGAACAATTCGCGCGCGATCCCCGTCGCGGCAATCGCACGCTCGATTTCCTCGGGGGCGCCTTCGACTTCGAGCAGCACATCCATCGCGGGATACCATTCGAGCCGCAACGTCGCGTCCCCGAGACGATACTGCTCGACCGCGCGGTCGATGCGCAGCACGATCTTGTAGCCCAAACGCCGCAGCACGACGGCCACCGCGCGCGGATCGTCGACGCGGGACTCCCACTCCTCGCGGTGGCGGTACCCGTCGCGCTTTCCCACCGGCCCCTTCCATCCCAATACGCCCCACCCCGCCGAGCCGTCGGCGGGATGGAACACGCGCAACCGGACCACTTCGTCGCGGCGCTGCAACCGTTCCTTGCGATCGAATCGCCGATCGAGCATCGCGCCGCGGAACACCAACTCCGCGCCGGCGGCAAGCAACGCCCCCCGCAGTGCGTCCGGATCTTCGATGCGCGCTTTGAGCTCCAGCTCGTCGCGGACGACCGTCACGAAAGCAGCGCCTCGAGCACGGCGGGCGTGTCGACCAGATCCTGGAAGACGTGCGTAGCGCCGGCCGCCCGCAGCGCGGCGACGTCGTAGAATCCGGTCGCGACGCCCAGCGTGCGCGCACCCATCGGCCGCCCGCAGGCGACGTCGTCCGGTGTGTCGCCGACAATGACGAGGTCAGCGCCCGCAAACCGATTGCCTGTCTTCGTGCCCGCCCGCTCGGCCGCAATCGCCGGCAAGTCCGACCGGCGACCCGAGTCGGAGCCGAATGCCCCCACGACGAATCGCGCCGGGTCGAGACCCGCCGAGCGTAATTTCAGCGCGGCGCCATGCTCGACGTTGCCGGTGAGCAACCCGACGACTGCGCGCCCGGCGGCTTCATGCGGTTCCAAGGCCGCGAGCAGCTCGCTGATCCCCGGATACAGCTTCGTGACTTGTGTTGGCTTGGCAAGCTCGGCGGTCAGCAGGTCGACATAGCGGCGGCACACAGCCGTAACGCACGTCTCGGACCGCGCGTCGGGGTGACCGGCGAGCTCCAGCAATTCCCGCACGATCTGGGGATCGGTCTTGCCATCGAATCGGTAGCCGTCGATCGGGCCAGCGGTGCCCATCTCGTCGAGCAGGGCGCGATGGATCGCGCGCCGGCCGGCGCCGTTGGTCCACAACATCGTACCGTCGATATCGAACAGGATGAGACGCATCAGTCAAAAATAGCGTGAGAAGTGAGAGGTGAGAGGTGAGAGGTAAGCGGGGGGAAAGGCCGGTCACCTCTTACTTCTCACCTCTCACGCCGTACGGCCTCGTCGACCCGCCGAACCCCAACGAGGTTTTCCCGCAACCGTCTCATGCGCGGTTCGTCACCAAACAAATGGTCGGAGGCCACGCCGCCACGCGAGAGTGCGGCATGCACGACGTGCCCAGCCCCCGACCACAAGGCGACGTGAGAGACGCGACCGCGTTCGGCAAAGAAGAGCAGATCGCCGGCTTCGTAGCCTTTGCCCTCCGAGGCGATCGCGATCTCCTTTCCTTCGACGAATTGCTGATCGCTGTCGCGGGGCAGCTGAATCCCGCGCGCCGCGTACACGGCTTGCGCGAGTCCCGAGCAATCGATGCCCCACTCCGTGCGGCCACCCCAGAGATACGGCGCCCCGGAAAACCACTTGAGCGCGAGCTCGGGCAACGCAAGGTGCCGCGCCTCCGCGCGCAGCTCCTGCTCGCGGCGCACATAGCCGCCGGCCACGGCACCCTCCTGCCCATCGGCGAGCTCGACCACACCACGGCGCAACGCGACGCGCCCGCCAGTGGGAAGGCGGCGCCGGCTGTAGGTCGTCACGATGTCGGCACTCAGCGATCGCGCAGTGGCGCGCTCGCGCCAATCGTCCGCCCAATCCGTCGCGCCCGTCGCCACATAGCCGGCGTGGGTCCATGCGACGTAGCCGTCGGGTGCGCGCACGCGCAGCCAGTCGTCACGGCACTCCAGCACTCCGAGGGACTCGCCGTGGAGGGCCTCGTTGACGCGCGGCGCAGACACCTGCGGAGCGCCGAGCAGGGGCGCCAGTGCCGCGATGACGATCGCGGCGGCATCGGTGACGGTCTCGTCCGGCAGCAAACGGACCTGCTCGACCAGCTCCTGTTCACCGGCGAGGCGCCGCAGTGCATCGCGCGCGTCGCGACTCGAGGTCACGCCCGCGACGCCCTTCGGGAGCAGGGAGACCTCAAAGACGCCGAGCCGGCCGTCCGGCACCCATTTGCGGCGAATGTCGTCGACTGCGCGTTCGACCCTATCCATGTCGTACCGCCCGCTCGACCGCTTCCGGCACAGCCATCGCGGCGAGGGCTTCGACTTGCAGCGGCGATCGGGGAGATACCGTCGCTGTGCTCACGGCAAAGACCACATCGCCGTCGTACAGCGTGCCGTACGGCGTGATGCGGCGGGCGAGTGCGTCGCTCGCCGAATACGCGAGCGCCTGGAGCTGAACTCGGTCGAGCGTGGCATTCGTCGCGATCACGGCGATGGTCGTATTGCGGGTCAAGCGACTGGGATCCGCGAACGGTGCTCCCCCTTCCGCGAGATACCGCTGGCAGTCGACGAATGAGCCGTCGGGATGGCGTGCGCCGGCGATGATCTCGCCCCGCGCGTTTCGCACATCGCCGACTGCGTTGACGACGACCAGAGCACCGACGATGACGTCGCCCGCACTAGTGGCTGACGTGCCCAGACCGGCAGGCATCATCTTGTCGAGACCCGCCGCTTTGCCGCAGGTCGCGCCGGTCCCCGCGCCGATCCTTCCTTCGGTCACATCCTCAGTCGCGTGCTCGCATGCGCGATACGCGTCGTCCGGGCCAGGCCAGCCGACTGGTTTTCCCGCGTTACCGAGGTCGAAGATGACGGCGGCAGGGACGATCGGGACGGTGACCGGTCCGACCGGAAGACCCCGGCCCCGCTCGCGCAGCCAGCGCATCACACCGTCCGCCGCGCCGAGACCGTGGGCCGATCCGCCCGTGATCAATACGGCGTCGATGCGCTCGACGACATGGCGAGGATCGAGCGCGTCGATCTCCCGCGTCCCCGTCGCGCGGCCGCGCACACAGGCGGCGGCGCGCAGGCCCGATTCGGGACCCAGAATCACCGTGCTGCCGGTGCCATGCGCGTCCAGTGTTGCGTGACCGACCGTGATGCCCGGAACGGCAGCGATATTCTGTCGTATGCTCATTGACGCGCCAAGATAACATCGGCAACGTTGACGCCCATGACCCCTCCGCCAGACCGGACCACCGTGCTCGTGGTGGATGATGAGGACGGCATTCGCCAGGCGCTGACCCGCTTTCTCACGCGCCTCGGCTATCAGGTAAAGGCGGCGGCGAACGCCAAGGAGGCGCTCGAGCACGTCGGCGCCGATCACCCGCAGGCGATGCTGTGCGACATCCGGATGCCAGAAACCAGCGGCGTCGAGCTACTGCCGAAGGTGCTGGCTCAGGACCCCGATCTCGCCGTCATCATGCTGACCGCCATCGACGAGCCCCGCACTGCGATCGAATGCCTCAAGCTCGGCGCATACGACTATCTCATCAAGCCGGTGGATCTCGATGAGCTGGAGGTGTCGCTCTTACACGCGCTGCGACAGCGGCAATTGGAGGTCGACCGCCGGGAGCTGGAGCAATGGCTGGCGCGGGAAGTGGCGGTGCGCACGCGCGATCTCGAGGAGCGCACGACCGCGATCGAGGAGATCGCGCTGGACGCACTCGCGGCCGCGCGCGATTGGAGCGGCACCGAGGCGGCGCTCAGTAAGCTGGCCGAGGAGTTGGGAGCGCCGCGCGAGGAATTGGCGGCCGAGTTGAAGCGACGCCGCAGCTAGGCCTTGGTGGACTGAGCCTTCTGCTCGCAGGCCTTGCAGCGGGTCACGCCGCGGAACGTGCAGATCAGGCAGATGAACGTCCCGCAGTCCGCGCAGGGGTAGCCCTCCGACGCTCGCTCCTCATTCCCGCAGGACCGGCATACCATGCCGTCGTGTTCCTTGAGCTTGGGCTTTTCCATGGCCGTAAGATAGCACTTGTCGAAGGAGCCACCGATGCTCTACCGCATCTGCGCCGGTCTCTTGTTCCTGGCGGCACTCGGCCACACGCTCGGCGGCATGCTGGGAACCGCGCGTCGGGGGCCTGGAGCGGGACCAGAGGCCGACCACGTTTTTTCACTGATGAAGTCTGTGCATTTCAAATGGCAGGGCGCAGACACGACGTGGTTCGATTTCTGGCTCGGCAATGGCTTGTGCGTGAGCGCGTTTATGGTCTCTACGATCGTCGCGCTCTGGGTGCTCGGTGGCCTCGACTCGACGCAGAGGTCGGCGCTGGTCCCGCTCGCGTGGGCCGCGTTCGCCAGCCTCGCGCTCACGTCCCTGCTCGGATTCAGGTACTTCGGTCCGCGGCCGGGCGTGGTCTTTGGAGTGATCGCGATTATGACGGGAATCGCAATCGTTGTGGCTTAGATGTTCAGGCTGTAGGCCTTGATCTTGTTGATCAGGGTGGCGCGTGAGATTCCCAACTCGATTGCTGCGCGCGTGCGATTCCCGCCGTGATGACGCAGCGTGCGCTCGATGTGCTGGCGCTCCACTTCCGACAGCGACTGGGCTTGGTAGCGCCGATCCGTCGCTGCGCGCTGCCGGAGATCGGGCGGCAGATGCTCGATTCCGATCGCCGGCTGGCCGCGCGCGAGGATCATCGACCGCTCGAGCACATTGCGCATCTCGCGCACGTTGCCGGGCCACGCCGCGGACAGCAGCCGGTCGAGCACGTCGCTGCTGCATTCAGCAGGACAGCCGGGCAACTGCGTTTTGAGATCGGACAGGATGCGCGTGATCAGGTCGAGCCGATCTTCGCGCGAGCGCTCGCGCACCGGCGGCAGCACGAGTGGCATCACGTTGAGCCGGTAGAAGAGATCCTCTCGGAATCGCCCTTCCTCCACCTCGTGCACCAGATCGCGGTTCGTCGCGGTGACGAGTCGCACGTCGACCGTGAGCTCGCGCGTCCCGCCCAGCCGGCGGAATGTTTTCGTCTCGAGGACCTTGAGGAGCTTGGGTTGCAGCTCGAGCGCCAGATCTCCGATCTCGTCCAGGAAAATCGTCCCACGATCAGCCAACTCGAAGAGACCGACCTTGCGTTCCTTGGCGTCCGTGAACGCGCCCTTCTCGTGACCGAACAGCTCGGAATCGAGAAACGTCGCCGATAAGCCGGCGCAGTTGACTTCGACGAACGGGCCACCGGAGCGGGGCGAAAGATTATGAAGGACGCGAGCAACCCAGCCTTTGCCGGTCCCGCTTTCTCCCTGAAGTAGCACTGTAGACCGCTCGCTCGCCGCGAGCAGCTCGACCTGGCGCGCCAGCTCGTGCATCGCCGGCGACACACCCAGCGATCCGGCGCTCTCGCCCTCGTGGTCCAGCGCGCGCAGCCGGGCGTTTTGCCGGGTGAGGCGCACCTTCTCCGTGAGCCGCGCGATCGCGGCGGCGAGGTGGCTCATGTCGACCGGCTTGGTGAGAAAATTCTCGGCGCCGAGCTGCATGGCACGGACGGCGGTCTCGATGTCACCCTGCCCAGTCAACAGGATGACCGCGGCGCCGTCCCGACGCAGCCGCTCGAGTACGACCAGACCGTTCGAATCGGGCAGATGCAGATCGAGCAGGACGACGTCGGGCCGGACGCGCTGGAACGTGTCGACCGCCTGCGCGCCGGTGCTTTCGCGCCACACCTCGTAGCCGATGCGCTCGAAATACTCGCCGATCGCGCGCAACACGCTCGCGTCGTCGTCGACGAGCAGCAACGTATCAGCCATGGCGTGCCTCGGCCGCTCGAAACGCCGATCCGACCAATACCGTAAGCGCGCCCGGCAAAAGACGAGCCTCGAACGGTGTCGCGCCCGTAACTTCGCCATCGAGCTGAACCAGGCGCGGCACCCCGCTCTCGACTTCGACACGCACCGTCCGTCCGCGCGCCCACCAGATGCGTCGCGGTGCTTTCCCCACGCGCGGAGATCCGTTGTTGCCCCCCCCGCCCCCCCCGCCTCCCCCGCCTCCCCCGCCTCCCCCCGCTCCAAACAGCAATTGCACGACTGCGCTGAGGCTCTGGAGCGCACCGTCTGCATCGAGCGCCATGATGTCCAGCCAACCATCGTCGGGAGCGAGGTCGGCTCGGAGCCGCAGGAACCCCGGCGGCAGCTGCCCGCAATTCAGAATCAGCAGCATCGCCGCGCGAATCTCGTGGAGCGTGCCGTCAATCGTCACGCGGTGGGTCGCGCTGCGCACGTTCGTCAGGGTGAGCGCGGCACGCGCGAGGTAGGCGCCGAGCTTCCAGCGGCGCTTCGACCGGAGGTCGGTATCGGCCATCAGCTGCGCATCAAAACCAGTGCCTGCGGCGACCGCGAAGTAATGCGGGCCATCCGCTCGCTCGACGACGCCGAGATCGATGGGATGGGGCCGGGCTGTGAGCAACGCGCGGGCGGCGCTCACGGTGGTTCGGGGCAGCCGGAGATTGCCCGCGAGCACGTTCCCTGTGCCGCCCGGGATCAAGCCCAGCGCGATCCCTGTGCCCGCAAGACCAGCCGCGACTTGCATCGCCGTGCCATCGCCGCCGTGGCTCACCAGGACGTCAAAGCCCTCGCCCCGCGCCTGCTCAGCGATGCGGCGCGCGTCGCCGGGGCCGGTGGTCGTTCGCAGGTCGACATTCCAACCGCCGCGACCCAGGATTCGCAGGATCGCCGTGACGGCCCGCGCGTCGGCGCGCGCCGCGAAGGGGTTGGTGATCACCAGCGCGCGCGTCACTCTAGTACCGTCGCTCCCAAAAGACGTCGAATCCGACCTGGCGGCTGGTCGTCGTGAGCTTCGGATCCGACGCGACGAAACAGGCACGGACCGGCTCGAAGCTTGCCTCCGTACGCCACTCGGGGCTGAACCGGAATAGCATCGTGGCGCCGAGCGCGTCCGTCAGTCGTGATTGCGACTGCGTTTGCGACTTGCTGCAGAACCCGGCGTTCAGAACGAGGAAGGTCTTGCCGCCTATCGCCCAGCCGGCCGCGAATTGCGCTCCGGCAAACGGATTCGTGGGATCGCCGGGACGGATCTCGAAGTAATCGAGCGGCACGCCCAGGTCTGCGACGACCGTTCGCTCCAGCTCCCCTGCAAGCAACGATGCGGCCGCGCTCCGCACGAACGCCCCCTCGCCGCCACCAAGCTCGAACGATGGTTTGCCGCTGATCAAATAGGAGATCAATTCGGCTTGCGAGTAGTCCTGATTCTCCGCGTCAAGCGTCAGCTTGGGGATTTTGAGTGTTCCGCGAATGTGCGCGATGACGGTGATTTCAGGTGGCTGGCCCGGCCCCGGGAGCGGATGGACGACGTGCCGCGCCGCGATGTCAAGCTCAGCGTCGAGGTCGGGAGTGCCGAAGTAGCGGACGGTTCCCTGATCGACGGTGAATTCCCGGGTCACCGGGCCGATGATCAAGCGGTACGTGCCGCGAGGCGCCTGGAGCGTGCCGCTGAGGATGTAGTTGGTGCGCACCTTGTTCACCACCACCGCGCCGGAGAGCTGGATGTTCGCTTCGTTGGAGCGCAGCCACACGTCCTCGCCCATCGTGAGCTGGAGATTTTGCACCTGCAGGCTGTCGAAGAAGAGGCTCTGGAATTGGGGGCCCAGTCGCTGCGTGCGAATCAGCGACGTGTCGATCAAGTCCTGCACCCACGGCTCGTCGAGGTTCACGACGCGCTTGTTCACGAGATCGGCGAAGTGCAACACGCCGGAGGTAACCGTGCCGCGACCCGTCAGCGTAGCGCCGAAGACCGGGCCGGTGAGCGATACACGGCCACTCGCGGTGAGCGCGAGATAGCCTCGCAAGTCCAGCGCCTTGAATTCCGACGTCGCGATGTTCAGCGCGAGCACCGGTTTCGTCAGCCGCTCGAGCCGCATGTACCCGCTCAACTCGGCGCGCCCGCGATCCGACACGGCGCGAATCGTATCCACGCGGATCGTGTCACCCTGCAGGGAGAGTCGGCCGTTGATATTCGTGTACCGCACGTTGAGCGCAGGGATCGTCGCCGCCGCCTTGCCGATTTCGAGACTGCCACGCAGCTGCGGTGCCCCCCAGGTGCCGCCGATCCCGAGGTCGGCGGTAAACACGCCTTCGACTTGTCGGACCGTCGTGGTGACGGCAGCGAGCACCCCGAGGTCCACGCTGTCGGCGCGCGCTTGCACGGACAGCGTATCGGGAAGCTGCCGGTCGGCGACAGGGACGAGCGCCAGATCCAAAGGCAGGTGGGCGGTGACGTTGAGAACCTGCTGCCCCGACCGCCACAAATGCACTTCGCCGTTCAGCCGCCGGTTCGCATAGTCGAGGTTTCCGTCCATGAACGGCGCGCTGAACGAACCGAACGATGCATTTGAGAATGCAAACGAGCCTGTATAGGCAGGGTCGTCCCGCGTGCCCGTGGCCGCGACCGATGCCGTCAGCGCGCCTCTCACACCCCCGGTGTCCTGTTGCAGCAGCGCGTAGAGGCCCGTCAGCGGGAAACTGTCCAGCGACACGCGTGCGTTGATGCGTCCGCGGCGCGGCAGATCTCCGGCGATCGACAGTCGTCCGCGACTCGAGCCGCCGGCGTTGGCGAACGATGCCAAGTCCACGCGCAGCGTGGAATCGCTCAATGTGACCGCCGTGGGATGCTCGAGGAACCAGGCACCGCTCGGTAACAAGACCGCGAGCGAATCGATGGCGACGTGTTCTAGAGACCGGCCTGCCGGGCGCTCGTACCGGCCGCCGGCCAGGAACGCACCCAAGTCGCCAACGCGAGAGCGCGCAAACCAGGTGAGCGAGTCTCGCGTGCCCTTGGCCTGGGCGGCCGCGGCGCCAAAGCCCAAGGTGCCGTAGCCGAGCGAATCGATGTTCGCGTCCAGCTCAAAACTCGGGACAGGACCCGGCTGAAACAGGATCGAGCCTTCTCCCTTCGGCATGTGCCAGCCACGCCAGCGCAGGTCGGCGACCTGGGCTTCGGCGCCCACCGCGATCGAATCCAAAGCTCCCTCGAGCGTCAGCCGCACTTTCGCCGATCCCCTGAGTGCTTCGGGCGTGGGCCCGCCGGTCAGCGTTCTTCCCGCGAGCCAGGTTGCCAGCGAATCGAGGACGCTAAGACTGTCGGCCTCGAAGTCGAACACCAGCGTGCCGCGGTTGGGACGGTTCCAGCCGATTGAACCCCGGCCTTGGGTGAGCAGTCCGGGCTGCTGCAACCGCATCGAGTCGACGTACAGACGGTTATCGGCGAGGTGAACCATGCCGCCACCGCTGTCCACCACCGTTCCCGCGAACAGCGATGGCGCGACATTCACGGACACTCTGCCGGTGGGTGGCGTCAGCTTATCGCCCTCCACGCTGCCGGTCGCCGTGAATGTGAGACGCGTCGGTGGGATGTTCTGATTTCGCGCCAGCCAGCGCTGCACGCTCACGTCCGTCGCGCGCAAGGTAAAGCCGCGAACGCCGTAGACGGGATGCGTCGTGGGCTCGCCGAGTAGCAACGTCCCGTCGCCGCGGATCGCGCCGCCGCCGCCGAGCATCGCGAGATCGGCATGGGTTTCGAGGCTGGCGAGAGAGCCGTCGAGGCGGATTGTGCCGGCGAGCGAGCCTCGGAGTGGGAAGTTGCGCGCCCTGCCGCTCAAGCCGTCGAGCGCCAGCGAGTCAGCATGCACGTCGGCGAAGACGCCGAGAATCGGGGTGCGCGAGTCGAGCGCCACGACGCCACGGATGACACTCACGGGCCGGTTGCTGTCGTGATGACGCAGTGTCCCGCTGAAGCTCGCGTTCTTGAGCGTACCGGTCAGCGTGCCGGTGGCATCGAGCTCGCCCTGGAGATCGAAGGAAGGTACGAGTCGCCGTACCGTGCCGAGATTGATGCGCCCGGCTTCCACCGCAAACGGCTGGAAGGCCAGCTCGTGCCCCGACAGGTTGATCTCGCCTTTGCCTTGGATCTGTGTCTCGGGCCATCCCGCGACCATTGAATCGCGGAACGACCATCCTGTTTCGATCTTCAGCGCGCGCATCGGCCCGTCGACGATCGTCGGGCCAGTGAGGCGCCCCGCGAACGGCAGCGTGTCCAGGTAGGGGCGCACGAGCTCGAGCGACAGATCGCGCGCCTGCAGGTCCCCCTGTCGCAGCGCGACCAGTCCAGAGTCCGCGGCACTGTAGGCAGTGACGTGACCCGTTAGACGGCCTGTGCCCAAGGCGAGATCGAGTGGACGCAGCTCGATTTCGAGCACGCGTCCGCCGTGAGACGACAACGTCACACCGCCGTGCAGCACCGCGTGCTCGGGAAAGCGCCGGTCGATGAAATGGATATCGGTCAGCGTGGCTGAATCGGCGCGCAGCGCCAGGTTCCAGAGCAGCGTGTCGCGCGGCCACTTCACCGTACCACGCGCGCTGAACTGCGTCCCTGGAAAGCGCACGCGCGACAGATCGACGTCGAGATTGTGGCCGTCGATCGTGACGCGCCCCTCGACATCGGCGATCGAGAGCCGCGGGTCGCTGCTCTCCGTGGCGAGCCGCAGCACGTCGATGCGAATTCCGCGCTCGCGCGGCGCCTGGATGCGCAGCGCCGCGAGGCGCGCGTTGAGATGCTCGAAGCGGCGAATGCGGTAGCGGCCGTCCTCACCGGACGATTCGACTTCCTCGTTCGCGCTTGCGTGGCCGTGCTTCTGCAGCCGCAGCGTGAGCGAACCGTCGTCGATCTGCACGTTGCGTAGCAGGATCAGAGACCGAGGTCCTGCTGGTCCGAGCGGCCTCACCTTGACGGTGTCCTTCACGTCGAGGCGAAGCAGCTCGGCGAAGTTGGTCTTGCCGTTGGCGTGCTGGACGATGTTGATCAGCGGCCGGTCCAGCCGCACTTCCATGAAGACAATTCGACCGGCCGCGAAATCGATGAGGTTATAACCGAGCTCGGCGTGCGGCAGCCAGGCGACGAGGGTCGAATCGGGATCCCACATGCGGACGTCGCTGAGCACAACGCCGGTCAGCAGCGAGCCGCGCACTTCGCCGACCTGTATCGTGCCCGACACGGCGCCTTGTACCGCCGCGCTCGCGATGCGGGCGAGCAGCGTCCGGCCCGCCTCCGTCCCGACCAGCGCGTTGAGGGCGCCGAGGAAACAGGCGAGCAGTCCGACCAGCGACCAGAGGGCGACGCCCAGGGAGCGGCGGATCATTTAGAAGGCCTGGCCCACCGCAACTTGGATGACGATTTTTTGCCAAAAGCGCTTCTGGGCGCCGAGCGGCGGATAGGATGGACGAATCTGTGTCACCGTCCTGGTTGAGTCATTGAGATACAGCAATGGTCCGCGTTCCGTCTGATAGCCGTTGTAGGCGGCGTCGATACGCACGGGACCGAGCGGTGTGGCGAACCGCACTCCGACGCCGGGCGTAACGCGAACGCCGCGGATGGTCACGAGCTCTTCCCCGCGCTCCCACACCTGTCCGGCATCGCAAAACAGTCCCAGCCGCATTCGCTGTGAGAAAATCGGCGATGGAAGTCGCAGCTCGGCGTTCAGGATGATGGCCGTGTTACCGCCGGTCGGCGCCGTCGTAACACCGCGCCACACCTTCTCCCCGGCTTGTGCGGTCGCCGCCGAGTCGAGCGCCGTCGCCATACTGTCATGAATGACGTAGACGCGTGGTCCCAGCTCATTGCGTCCGTAACCGCGGACGGAGTTGGGACCGCCACCGTAAAACCGCTGATCGGGCGGTACGTAACCCACCTTTTGTCCCGCGAGTTGAATGTTGCGGGGCAGAATCGTGCCACCACGGACGCGCCAGGCAAACACGGTGCGGCGTCCGATCGGATAGTATTTCGCGATCTCGAATTCACCGCGATTGAACTCGTAGGGCGCCTGCGAGCCGACCAGCGAAGACGCATGCAACAACGTCACCGTGCTGACACTGCCCTCGGACGGTTCGAGAATGCTGTTGGCACGGTCGCGCACGAACGTGAGGGTTACCGCTCCGAAGTGCCGGCGATCTTGCAGGAATCTGCGGCTGGCTTCGTCGCACAGCCGGAACAGAACGCAGTAAATCCCCTCTTCGGCCACCGTTCGGCCGACCGAATAACTGTAGCCCAGCGTCGTCGGCAGCCGGCCGCGCGCGTTGAACGTGATATCCGCGTTGCCGCCAACCGCCTCGCGCGTGTACACGTTGAACTCGGAGCGGCGCTCGGCCACGAAACCCAATGAGGCGACGTGCGAACGGTTCAAGAACGCCGGCTGCCTGAGGGTGATGCCGAAGCTGTAGTTGAGTGTATCGATGGTCCAAGACCCGGCAGCGAATGGATTGCAAAACTGCTTGAAACCCGTGCTTTGCGCCGGAAAGCCGCCACCGAGTTTCGAGACGCGCGCCGTGAGATCGAGCGTCCTCGCCCCGCCAAGAAAATCGTGAGCGGTCCAGCCGCTCTGCACCCGGAAGCACTCCAACGTCGCATATCCCGCCCCCAGTCGCACCTGATGGCGCGGCCCTTCCACAACCTGAATCAGCACCCTCACGGCGGAATCGCCCGGTGCCGACGGTGGGATGGAATCGACCAGCACGACGTGGACGGAACTGAAGACCCCCATTCCGTAGAGATCGCGCTGCGTCTGATACAGCGCTTCCTGTTGAAAAAAATGACCGGGACGCACGGACGTCACGCGGCTGACGGTACCAGTATCGACTTCGCGTAAGCCCCGAATCACTACTTCACCAACGCGCATGCGCGGCCCGGGTTGCACATCCAGTTCGATTTCCGCCCGCAACGCCCCCGCCTCAGAATCGAAGTTTCGGAGTACCTCGGCGTACGGATACCCGTCATTGCGCAAACGCGCCACGATGGTATCGGCTGAGGCCTGCATCAGGAAACGATTGAAGGGATCGCCGACTTGCAGCGGCATATCGCTCTTCAGGTCCTTAAGGTCCAGAATTCCTTCGACTCCCTTCACATCGAGCCGGGCGACCCGCACAGGATCGCCCTCATGAATGCGAAACGTGACGTAGACGTCCCGAGGGGTGCGGCGCACCAACGTGTCGACGACCGCATTCATGTATCCGCTCTGGCGATAGAGCAGAATCAGGCGCACGACATCGCGCCGAAACTCGACTTCGCTGAAGTAGCGTTTTTCGCCGAGCCCGAGCCACCGCACCAAGGGGCTCCTAGCCCACCAGCTCGATTTGGTCGTCGCGATCGCGCTCTCGAGTGTCAGATCCTCGAGCGCACGGTTACCGTCGAACGCCAGCTCCCGTACCACCCGCTCCTGCTCCTGAGCGGAAAGAACGGTCGACGCCGCGAGCGCGGCGAGCAGCAGGAGGGATGCGACGCGCAATTGACGGGATTTGCCAGTCTTGGCTATGTTGCGACACTTGCTCCGCACTGTCAACCTTTTCGACACCGCGACGAGCGCCCTGTTCCTCTGTTTTCTCGCTGCCTGCCATGCACAGTCGGGCGGCGGGAACGAGCTGCGGGGGCTCGTCTACTACGAAACCTACGACCCACGTTCGCTCGATCCGGCGCTGTCCACAGATGTGCCTACGGGCGAGATGGTCTCGCTGTTGTTCGACGGTCTGACGCAGTTCGATCCCGACGGCAAACTGCTGCCCGGCCTTTCCGATCGTTGGACTGCCGACAAGAAAGCGCAGCGTTACGTCTTTCATTTGCGTTCGGGAGTCACATTTCACGATGGCCTTCCGTTCGTCGCGGCCGACGTCAAACGCTCACTCCTGCGTGTTCTGAATCCCGCAACGCACGGCGGACGAGTCTGGCCGCTGCTGCCGATCGCCGGCGCGCAGGACTATGCCGACGGCCGGGCCCTCGGCGTGCGCGGCATCGAGCTCCTCGGCGACAGCGCGGTTGTCTTCACGCTGACGCAGCCGCTCGCCGTGTTTCCGAAATTCCTTGCCATGCCTGTCGCCGCGATCGTGCCGTCTTCCGTAGCGCCCGACTTCGGCCAGCGGCCGATCGGCACGGGACCGTGGCGATTCGTCGCGTGGGAGCACGACGACTACCTCCGGTTCGCTCGCAATCCGTCGTACTGGGGCGGCGCGCCCCGCGCCGAATCGCTCACCGTGCGCATCGTGCCCGAGCCCCTGACGCGCGCGGCCGAGTTTCTGGCGGGCCGGCTTTCGGTTGCCGAAATCCCGTTCGGTGAGACGATGAAGTGGGAGCACGAGCACGCCGACTGGCTGCACCGCAAAGCCGCGCTGCGCGTCGTCTACGTGGCGCTCAACAATCGCCGTGGTCCGCTGCGCGATCCGAACGTGCGGCGTGCGATCAATCACGCCGTCAATATCCCTGAGATCCTCAGCACCGTCTGGAACAGTCGCGGCATCGCGGCCGCGGGATCGATTCCGCCCGCGCTGGGCGGCAGCGATCCGACCCGCCGGCCCTACGCGTACGACACCACCGAGGCGCGACGGCTGCTGCGCGCCGCCGGTTATCCGGACGGGTTCGCCCTGCAGCTATGGCGGTCAGGCACGAACGTGGAACTGGGTCGCGTTGCCCAGGCGCTGCAGGCACAGCTCTCGGCAGTCGGCATCCGGGTCGAGATCGTGTCGCGCGACGCGTCCAGCATGCGTGAGGCGGCGCGCAAAGGCGAAACCGATATGGCGTTGCTGGACTGGTGGGCCGACTATCCCGATGCGGACAACTTCCTCTATCCGCTTTTTCACAGCGCCAGCTTCGGGCCCGGCGGCAACGTTTCCTTCTATAGTGATCCGGTCACCGATTCGCTGATCCTCACGGCGCGCCGCACCGTCGACCAGCGCGCGCGCGAGGCGCTCTACAGCCGCATCGAGACCCGAATCTTTCGCGACGCGCCGTGGATTTACCTTTGGTTTCCGGTCGATCTCTGGGCCGCCCAGCCATCGCTCGACGGGTGGGACGAGCCGGTGATCTTCAACGGCCAGCGCTGGATCAAAGCGCATCCCAAGTGATCCGCCTCGTCGTCGGCCGACTGCTGGCGATCATACCGACCCTGTTCGGCGTGCTCGTCGTCGCCTTCCTGCTGCTCGACGTCATCCCCGGAGACCCCGTCGCCGAAATGGTCGGGGAGCGGGCCGACTCCGCCACGATCATCCGGTTGCGCGCCGAGCTGCATTTGGACGAGCCCGTGCCCGCGCAGTTTGGCCACTATCTCTGGGGTGTCGTACGGGGCGATTTGGGCCGCTCCTACATTACCCAGCGTCCCATCCTCGGCGACCTGGCCGAGCGATTTCCCAAGACACTGCAACTCGCCGGAGCCGCAATGTTGCTCGCCGCGACCTGTGGTATCACACTCGGTGTGCTCGCGGCGATCAGGCCGGGCGGTGCGGTCGACCGCTGCAGCATGTTCATCGCCTACGTCGGCGTATCATTCCCCGTTTACTGGGTCGGTTTGCTCCTGATCCTGTTGTTCGCCGTCGCACTACAATGGCTGCCGCCGTCGGGATACGGCGGGATGGCGTTTCTGGTGCTGCCCGCGCTGACGCTCGGAACGCGTTCGATCGCGTTTCTCGCGCGCATGACGCGCGGCGCCATGCTCGAGGTGCTGCCCGCCGATTTTGTGCGCACGGCGCGGGCGAAAGGTCTTCCCGAACGCCGCGTCATCGGCCGTCACGCGTTTCGGAACGCGCTGCTTCCGATTATCACCGTGCTCGGACTCGACGTTGGCAATTATCTCACCGGAAGTATTCTCACCGAGACGATATTTTCCTGGCCCGGCGTGGGACGCTACGTGTTGCTGGCGATTCAAAAGCGCGATCTGCCGGCGATCCAGGGCAGCATCCTGTTCCTGTCCGTGATTTTCCTGCTGGTCAACCTTCTCACCGACGTGCTCTATGCGAAAGCTGATCCTCGCGTCGCTTACGATTAGCGCCGCGGCTGCTCTCCAGGCGCAAAGCCGCGGCTCATTGCAGCAGCGCATCACGCGGCTGCTCGATCAGCCGCCGTTCGATCGCGCCACGTGGAATATTTACGCCCAGGACGATCGCGGGCACGTCTTATTCAACCGCAACGGCGATCACTTCTCCGTACCGGCGAGCAATACCAAGCTCGTCGTTGCCGCCGCGGCGACAGTCCTGCTCCCCGCCGATTATCGCGTACGAACGAGCGTGTATGCGAACGGAACGGTGACGAACGGCCTGCTGAAGGGCGATTTGATTCTCTACGGGCGGGGCGATCCAACGTGGTCCGAGCGCTGCTACGCGGTCGATACGCTGGCGCCGGGTGTGTGCGACTCGACGTGGACCGCCGTCGACGCCATCGCCGATTCGCTCAAGGCGCACGGACTGCGCCGCGTCACCGGGCGAATCGTGGGAGACGGATCGTATTTCGAGCCGAGGCTGACGCACTGGAACTGGGGCTCGTTCGACCTCAACTGGTGGTATGCGGCGCCCGTCTCGGGGCTCGGATTCCACGACAATAGCGTCGATTTCCAGATCACACCCGGCGGCGCGGTGGATCAGCCGCCGTCCATCACCTGGAATCCCGACCTGCACCTTTTCACGTTCGAGAACCGCGCGCGGACGGTGCCGGCGGATTCCGGCACGACGATCGGCGACAACTTCTTCCGCAAGCCGGGGACACTCGACATCTGGGCCGAAGGGACCGTGTCGCTGAGCCGCACGCCGTGGATCGAAAGCTTCGCGCTACCAGATCCGAGTCTCTATGCCGCGCGCGCGCTCGGGATGTCGCTACAGCGCAAGGGTGTGTCGGTGGAAGGCGGCGCAGCCAGCACGACCGACTCGATGGCGTATCGTGGCGTCCGGAGCAATCCAATCGTCGAATACCGCGGTCGACCATTGACCGACATCATTTTCCCGATCCTCAATACCAGTCAGAACTGGTTCGCCGAAATGCTGCTCAAGATTCTCGGGCGCGAGGTCGGTGACACGGGAAGCTGGGCGAAGGGGCTCGACGTCGAGAAGCGATTCCTGATGGATTCGGTGAAGGTCGACTCGACGGCGTTCGCCCTCGATGACGGCTCGGGATTATCGGCCGGCAATCTCGTCACTCCGCACACCTTCGTGCAGCTCCTCGCCTACATGTATCGCCACCCCAAGCGGCGGCCATTTCTCGCCGCGCTGCCACGCGCCGAGCAGCGCGGCTCGCTGCAGAAGCGCTTCGGCGGGACGCCGCTGGAAGGTCGCGTGCTCGCGAAAACGGGATCGATTTTCCGGGTGAATACGCTATCGGGCTATATCGAGCGACCGGACGGGCGGGTGATCACCTTTTCGATTCAAGCCAACGCGCACGACGTACCGAACAGGCAGATGCTCGCGCAGATAGACTCAGTGGTCGTACAGCTCGCGCGCTAATCGTCCTTCTGTCCGAAAATCGCCATGTTCGAGCTATGTCCCGGCTCGAACTTGGCGGACGGGTTGAGAAAGTGCACCGCATGGTTGACGGCGATACACGCCTCAGCCACACCCGTCGCGATTAATTTCAGCTTCCCGGGATAGGTCGTGATGTCTCCCGCTGCGTAGATGCCCGGGATATTGGTCTCCATCGTCTGCGCCACCTTGATGTCACCCTTCTCGATGTCGAGCCCCCACTCCGCGATCGCGCCCAGTGACGAAACGAAGCCGAGCTGCGGAATCACGCAGTCCATCGGCAGCGTCTCTTCCTGTTTCGTCTTGTTGTTGATGATGGTCACGCGCTCGATCCGGTCGGCTCCACTGATCGCTTTCAGCTCCCAGAACGTGCGCAGCTCCATCTTCCCAGCCGCGGCGAGCGCCTGCACCTGGTCGACGGTCGCCTGGTGGGCGCGGAAGCCGTCGCGCCGGTGGATCATCACGATGGATTTGGCGACGCCCTGAAGGTTCACCGCCCAATCGAACGCCGAGTCACCGCCGCCGACGATGAGAATCCGCTTGCCGGCAAAGGTTTGCAGATTGAGCACGCGATCGTGGAGCCCCTTGTCGTTCCACTGATCCACGTCTTTGAGCGGCAGCTTGCGCGGCGTGAAGGCGCCGATCCCGCCGGCGATCAAGACCGTGCGGCCCGGATACTCATCTTGGTCGGTGACGATCGTGAACAGGGGCTTGCCGTTCTCCTGCGTGCGCTTGAGAGCGATCACCTTCTGCGCAAGATGCACCGGCGGCTTCCACTGCAGACCCTGCTCCGCCATCCCCTTCACCAGGTCTTTGGCGAGAATCTTCGGGAAGCCCGCAACGTCGAAGACGTATTTCTCGGGGTACAGCGCCGTCAGCTGGCCGCCGACTTGATCGAGGTTATCGATCAGCCGATGCGACGCGCCGCGCATACCAGCATAAAACGCCGCGAACAGACCGGTCGGGCCGGCGCCGATGATGGTGATATCTTTCGCGTCTTGCATCGGGCCAACGCTAACCTGCTTCTTGTCCTTGTCCTAGTGGGATGCGCCGGTAACGGGCGGCGTGCCGCGCTCGGCTGGAGCCTCGGCGGCGAAGCCCACGTGTTCATTGCCGGCGACCGATTTGCACGGGACGTGTACCACGAGCTCACGCGCCGCGATCTGGCTGACTCGTTGCGCATCAAACCGCTCATCGCCGTTGATCCCAACAGTGGACACCGCGCGACGGTACTCTCGGCGAGCGGCGCGGCACCGGGCCGGCTCGTGCTCGCTCGCTTCCACGCCGGCGAGACGTGCGGGTATTCCGAATCGGTCACAGAGCTGGTATTCGCGTTTCCGCCGGGAGGTGCAGCGGGTCACAGTACGCCACCGTCTCACGTCGCGGTGGTCGCACTCCTCGATGCGCAGCCGTTCGCCGGTGGCGCCGGCACGCCGTCGGCAACGCTTGCTCGACAGGCTGCGCTTCGTCTCGTGACCCGCGTCGCACAACGCGCCGACAGTATCAGCGGGAGCCCGGCGGCATTGCTGCACGGCCTCGTGCTCGATGCCGACCAGGCGTCGGACGCCGGCGAAGTCGTGCCGCTGTTCCGCAGCAGTTCATCCTATGCGGTGGGATTCCGAGGACGATTCGTTCGCGCAGCAGACACCTTGCTGATCACGGGACTGGCCGTCACAGACACGGCGTTGCGTGCCCTGCGGTGGGTGCTGCGTCCACAGCGCACTCGGCTCGTCGCTGGAATGATTTCGGCCGGTGCGCGGCGCTACTCGCTGCGAGGCGCGGTGGCCGGCGCGGGCGGCGGGACGCTGCTCTTGGTCGATGAAATCGCGGACGTGAGGATCAGCGATTCCCGCGCCGTGGCGCTGGATGCCGCCACGCGCAACGTCATCGCGGAGCAACCGCTCGCGCTCCGTTGCCCCTGACGGTACGTTCCCGACTCGTGAAGATCTACACGAAGACTGGCGACTCTGGTGAGACGGGGCTCTTCGGCGGGGGCCGCGTTCCCAAAGACCATCTCCGCGTGCGCGCGTATGGCGAAGTCGACGAGCTCAACGCGGCGCTCGGATTTGCCGCGACGCTGGAACCCGTGCCTTTCGAGTCCAGCCTGCTACAGGCAATCCAGCGAGATCTCTTTACGATGGGCGCCGAGCTCGCGGCTCACGATCCGGGTAAGCTCCGCGAAGTGCTCGACGCCGCGGACGTCACCGCGCTGGAGCAGGTCATCGACCGTCACGAGGCCGGCCTCACGCCACTGAAGAACTTCATTCTGCCGGGTGGCGCGTCCAAAGCGGCCGCGTTGCACGTCGCGCGCACGGTCTGCCGGCGGGCGGAGCGGGCGGTGGTGAGCTTGAACCGCGAGCAGCCGACCAACCAGACCATCATCCACTATCTGAACCGGCTTTCCGATCTGCTGTTCGTGCTGGCTCGCGCCGTCAACGCGCAGACGGGGCACGCCGACGTCACGTGGTGACGATTCGCGTCTCGCTCCAGGAACAGCGAGACGCTTCTTACGACATCCTCATCGCCCCCGGACTCTTTCAGAAGCTGGACGAGCTCCTGCCGCGCCATTGCCCCGCGGCGGCCTATGCGCTGATCTCCGATTCACATGTCGGCAAGGTGTACGGGGAGCCTCTGGCAGCACAGCTCGAGCAGGCGGGCGTCACGGTGAGGCTTTTCACGTTTCCGGCCGGCGAATGGAACAAGACGCGCGACACCTGGGCGTCCCTGAGCGACCGCATGCTCGCCGCGCAGCTCGGCCGCGATTGCGCGGTCATCGCATTGGGCGGCGGGGTGGTGAGCGACGTCGGTGGCTTCGTGGCGGCGACATACCTGCGTGGCGTGCCGCTGGTTCAAGCGCCGACATCGCTGCTCGCGATGATCGATTCATCGATCGGTGGGAAAACCGGCGTCGACGTGGCGGCGGGGAAGAATCTGCTGGGCGCATTCCACCAACCGCGCCTCGTCGTCGCCGATCTCGAGGCGCTGGGATCGTTGTCGAGCGTGCAGCTCTCTGCCGGACTGGCCGAAGCGGTAAAGCACGGCGCCATCGCCGACGCGGATTACTTCGGCTTCCTGGAACGGCACTACGCGGAAATCTTCGGAAAGCACGCGCCCGCCCTCGAACGGCTGGTACGCCGGTCGGTCGAGATCAAGGCGGCGATCGTCGGGCTCGACGAGCGCGAGGCCGGCCGGCGGGCGATCTTGAATTTCGGTCACACCGTCGGCCACGCCATCGAAGCGACGTCGAAGTACGAGGCGTTGCACGGTGAGGCGGTCGCGATCGGCATGGTCTACGAAGCGCGACTCGCCGAGTCGCTCGGGATCGCCGCGGCGGGCACGGCGTCGCGTATCGCCGCGGTCCTCGAGCGGCTCAACCTGCCCATCGAGCGGCCCGATGCGAGTCGGGTAGATGATCTGATCGAGGCGATGCGATCGGACAAGAAGGTTCGCGCCGGGGAGCTGCGGGTGGCGATCCCGCGCGCCATCGGTACGCCCTACGGCGATGACGAGAACGGCTGGACCGTAGCTGTTGACGAGGATTTGATGCGTCAGATTCTGGTCAACACGTAGCCCACATTCCTTTCCACCTCTCCACAGGTTCTTCTCATCCTTCGGATTGACTCCGTTCCGAGGGGAATCACGGGTGGGGAAAGCTGTTTCCACACCGGATGTGGATAGTGGACAAACCACGGAATGCTCACATATCTATTAATTTGTGATGTGGATAACCGTGGAGATTTGCACCTATTGGCAGGAAAACCTATATTGCCGCCGTTCCCGTTGGCCTAAATGGCGGCAGCGCCGTCTGTTCCGATCACAACACGGCAGCTCGGGAGAACCGGCATGGCTCGGTCGAATGGCGGCAAAGCGAAAGCGTTTTTCCGCACCACCCCCTCCGGAGCATTCGACCAGTACTTACAAGACATACAAAAACTCCCCCTCATAAAAGATCCCGCTGAAGAACGTCGTCTCGCTCGTCGCGTGCAACGGGGAGATGAAAAAGCCGCCGAGCGTTTGGTGACGGCCAACCTGCGTTTTGTCATCTCTTACGTAAAGAAATATCAAGGCCACGGACTCGATCTCTCCGAGTTGGTCGCCATCGGTAACGAGGGACTCCTCAAGGCCGTCAAGAAGTTCGATCCCGATCAAGGCGTCAAATTCATTTCATATGCCGTGTGGTGGGTGCGGCAGGCGGTGCTGAAGGCGTTGGCGGAGCAGACGCGCAGCGTTCGCATTCCGCTGAATCAGAACTCGCAGCTGATTCGCATGAGCCGCACGGAGACGTATCTCTCGCAGGAGCTGGGCCGGGAACCCACCGACAACGAAATCGCCCAGGCACTCGAAGACAGCGTCGAAAACGTCCGCACCGCGCGCCGCATGACGGCCGCGGAGTTGTCGCTCGACGCGCCCGTCGATCGCACCGACAAGGATGCGGCGACGCTCGGCGAGCGCTTCGCGGGCCAGGAAGGCGGCGAGATCGAAGAGCGCACCGACGGCAAGTTGATGCGCGAATTCATCGACCGGATCTTCCAGAAGTATCTCACGCCACGCGAGCGCAAGATTCTCTATCTCTACTACGGGCTCGAAGAAGGCAGCGAGGCGATGACGCTCGAAAAGATCGGAGCGCTGATGGGCGTCACGCGCGAGCGAATCAGGCAAATCAGAGAACGCGCGTTTGAGAAGCTCCGTGAATCTCCGGATGGAAAAGCACTGAAAGGGTTCTGGCGAGCGGCCTAGGACAGGCAAAGGCTAGACGCAGCAGGCGCACCGCGGGTCACAGGCTTGAGGGGTCGGGACAACACGATTGTCCCGGCCCCTTTTGACTGTTTACCGCGGTGCGTGTGTACATCTAGTATATAGCATGTCCTCGCTTTCTCACCTGGCTCCGGACCTCGCTTCGATCGTTGGATCGCGGCACGTTCGAGAAGCCCGTGCCGAACGTATCACCTACGCGATGGACGGTCTTCCCACTCATCGCCGCCTTCCCGATCTCATCGTTCTGCCGGGCACTCGTGAGCAGCTGATCGCCGTCGTGCGACTGCTGGCCGCGCACGACGTTCCCTTCGTACCGCGAGGCGCTGGCACCGGCTTGTCGGGTGGTGCGCTTGCCGATGCCGGAAGTGTGCTGCTCGTGTTGACCCGACTGAATCGCGTCGTGCGTGTCGATGCCGCGAATCGGCTTGCCATCGTCGAACCCGGCGTCGTGAATGCGAAGCTCAGCGCGGCCGCACAGCCACACGGATTGCACTACGCGCCCGATCCCTCGAGCCAGAGCGCCTGCACGATCGGCGGGAATGTGGCCGAGAACGCCGGCGGTCCACACTGCCTGAAGTACGGCGTCACCGCGAATCACGTGCTCGCGCTCGAGGTCTTGCTCGCCGACGGCACGTTGGTGGAAAGCGGCAGCCCCGGCGGCGAGCCGTGGGGTCCCGATCTCGTCGGCCTGTTCGTTGGTTCCGAGGGAAACTTCGGCATCGCCACGAAAATTACCGTGCGTCTCACGCCGCTGCCGCGCGCGGTGCGAACGATGCTGGCGGACTTCAATGGACTCCGCGTCGCTGGTGAAGCGGTCTCGGCGATCATCGCCGCCGGCATCGTGCCGGCGGCCCTCGAGATGATGGATCAATCCTGCATAGCCGCCGTCGAGGATTCCGTGTATGCGGCGGGGTATCCGCGCGATGCCGCCGCCGTGCTGCTCGTGGAGCTGGACGGCCGCAACGAGGCCGGCGTCATCGCGGAGACCGATGCCGTTGCCGAGCTGCTGCGGAAATCAGGCGCGCGCTCGGTGCGCGTTGCCGGCAGCGAGGCGGAGCGCGAGCGACTGTGGCAGGGACGCAAGAAGGCGTTCGGCGCGATGGGACGACTGTCGCGCGACCTGGTCGTGCAGGATGCCGTCGTGCCGCGCTCCGCGCTCCCGCAGGTTCTCGAAACGATTTGCACGATCGCGAAACGTTATGACCTCGTCGTCAGCAACGTCTTTCACGCGGGCGACGGCAATCTGCATCCCAACATTTCGTTCGATGCCACCGATCCGGTGCTCAAGCAACGCGTCGAAGCCGCGAGCGCGGAGATCATGTCGACATGCATCGCCGCCGGTGGTACGATCACAGGCGAGCATGGCGTAGGCATCGACAAGTTGCGCTACATGCCGCTCATCTTCGATCCGGAGTCTCTGGGTGCTATGCAGGCGGTGCGGCGAGTGTTCGATCCGAAAGAACGGGTGAATCCCGGCAAGGTGGTGCCGGTGCATGCGTGCCGGGAATGGACTCACGGCAACCGGGGCAATTGGGGTTCGGCTAACCCCGGGGCGCCGCCTCGGGGTCAGCCGATGCTTGCAGGAGTTCCATGACCATCCTCGAGAAAGTCACCGCCTTGTTGGGCGAGGGCGCCGTTCTCGAGCCCAGCACCGACCGCGTCCCCCGCATCGCTCCCGGATCGCCCGACGCGGTCGCCCTCCTGCTCGGCACGGCCCATCAGGAAGGGTGGCGGGTGCGCATCGAAGGGGCGGGCACGTGGCTGCAGAGCGACGCGCCCGCCGACCTTGCACTCACCACGCGTCGCCTCGATCGGGTTCCCGCGGTCGAGCCGGCGGATCTGACGGCCACGGCCGAAGCGGGAATCGGATTGGACCAGCTGCGCCAGCAGCTCGCCGATCGCGGCGCCTGGCTGGGCATCGATCCGCCGGGCCTGGCGGGCCGCACGCTCGGCTCCATCGTCGCCACCGCGACGGCCGGCCCGCTGCGACACGGCTTCGGTCCGATCAAAGATCATCTCCTCGGCGTGACGTTCGTGACCGGGGATGGCCGCATGGTCCAGAGCGGCGGCCGAGTGATGAAGAACGTCGCCGGCTACGACCTCACGCGATTGCAGGCCGGCGGGTTCGGCGCATTCGGGGTGATCGTTCTCGTGCACCTGCGACTGCGCACGCTGCCGCGCGCCGACGTCACCTATTTGCTCGAGGGCGCGCGCGAGGATCTCACGCAGGTTGGCGAAGACGTCGCGGCCGCCGGGCTCACGCCCGCCGCGCTCGAGCTCGTGTCCCCAGCGCTCGCCCGGCGCGAGCGCTGGGTCCTCGGCGTGCGACTCGCCGGGTCACCGGCGCTGGTCGCCGCCGATGAGGCGGGGCTGCGCGCGGCAAGCGGCGGCGCCCGGTTCACGCCGCTGCGCGCCGAAGAGGCGCACGCGTTCTGGATGCGTCTCGCCGAGGGATTTGCGGTCCGGCCGGTAACCTTCCGCATCGGCGGCGTGCCGTCGGCGAGCGACGAGCTGCTCGACCTGCTCCAACACCAGCTGGGCGACGAATGGATCTCCGCGTCGCCAGCGGCGGGCGCGATCCGGTGGACGGGCGACGCCAGCATCGATCGGCTGCAGCGATTGCGCCGCACGCTCGCGGGACTCGAGGTGCCGCTCACGCTCGAGCGCGCGCCGTGGCCGCTGCGGGGCGCCGTCGGCCACTTCGGTGCGTATCGCGAAGGCGTGGGCCCGCTCGTGGCCGGACTGCGCCGCACCTTCGATCCCGGCAGCGCGCTCGTGGTTGCCACAGAAGGCTCATGACGCGAGGAGGCTTCGAAGGGCTGGACGCATGCGTGCATTGTGGTTTCTGTCTTCAGGCTTGCCCGACGTTCCTCGCCACCGGAGATGAATCCGATTCACCCCGCGGCCGCATCGAGCTGATGCGGGCCCTCGAGCGCGGCGACCTGACCGCCGACGACGCCGCGCTCTCCTATCACCTCGATCGCTGTCTCGGCTGCCGCGGCTGCGAGCCCGTCTGCCCTTCCGGTGTGCAGTACGGCCATGGCCTCGAGGCTGCTCGCGCACGACTCACTGCCGCTCGCGGCCTTCCGCGCCTCGCGAGAATGGCGCTTTGGGCGTTGACGACGCCGGGAGTGAGTGCGGTCGTGTACTGGTTCGCCCGACTATTCAGAGCGACCGGACTCCCGCGACTGTTCGCTGGCTGGGGAACAGTCCGATTCGCCATGGGGATGTTGGGGGCGACGAAACCGGAACGTTGGAAAGTTGGAAGGTTGGAACGTGGTACGTTGTCACCTTCCAACTTTCCGACCTTCCAAAATTCCGTCCTTTTGTTTCGCGGCTGCGTCCAACAAGGCCTCTTCTCCCACGTCCACGATGCTACCGTGCGCACCTTGGGCATCAACGGCTACGACGTTCGCGAAGTCTCGGGCCAGGGCTGCTGCGGTGCGCTGCATGCACATGCCGGATTGATCGACGAAGCACGCGAGTTGGCGCGCAAGAACGTCGCTGCGTTCGGCGCTGGCGACGAGCCCATCGTCGTGAACAGCGCGGGATGCGGTGCCATGATGAAGGAATACGGGCATCTGTTGGAAACCGCCCGGAGCGAACAATTCGGCGCCCGCGTACGCGACGTCACGGAGCTCCTCGCCGGCGATGCGATGAAAGGTCCAGTTCCCGGAGCCCCGCTGGACCTGCACGTCGCGTACGATCCACCGTGTCACCTCCTGCACGCGCAAGGCGTCGCCGTGCCGCCGCTGAAGCTCTTCGCGGCGATTCCGCTCCTCGAGCTCGTGCAAGTCCCCGGCGCCGCCGAGTGCTGCGGCAGCGCGGGGCTGTTCACGCTGCTCGAACCGGAGATGTCGCGCGCGGTGTTGGCGGCAAAGATCGAGCGGCTTCGAGTCGCGGCGCCGCAGGTCGTCGCGACCGGCAACCCCGGCTGCGCCATGCAAATCGGAGCAGGGTTGGCCGCGGCAAGAATTCCGGCGCGCGTACGTCACCCGGTCGAGCTGCTCGATGACTCCTATCGCGCGGCGGGACGCTACGAATGACGGCGCGCCTCATCTCCGCGCCCGACGGCGTGGAGCTGGCGCTGCATCGTGTGCGCGCGTTTCGAGACGGCCGCCCCGCCGTGTTACTCGTCCACGGCGCCTTCACGAATCATCGCTTCTGGCTGCACTCCGAAAACGGCACGGGCGGAATGGCCCATTTTCTCGGCGCCGCGGGCCTAGACGTGTGGCTCGCCGATCTCCGGCATCATGGCGAAAGCGCGCGCGAACCGCGACGCGGTGCCTGGACGTTCGAGGACTGGGTGCTGAACGATACGCCCACGTTGGTTGCTCGCGTGCGCGAAGAGACCGACGGCGCGCCACTCGCGTGGATCGGACACTCGGCGGGGGGCGCCGCCGGTCTCTGCTGGCTGGCGCGCGTTGCGGCGGCGGCTCCGCTCGCCGCGGTCGTCACGCTCGGGACGCCGGGCCCGCGCCGGCTCGGACCCATACGGAGGACGCTCGCCGCCTGCACGATTGCCCTGTCGCGCGCGTTGGGTCGCTTCCCGGCGCGGGCGCTGCGCTTCGGCAACGAAGACGAGGCGGCGGAGATCATCGCGGAATGGATGGAGTGGAACGTGCGCGGGGCGTGGCTCGGGACCGATGGATTCGACTACTTTGGCGGCCTGGCGGCGGTGAGTACCCCGTACCTCGGCGTGGCCGGGAGCGCCGATCGGATCTTCGCACCACCAGCGGCCTGCCGGCAGGTCGTCGACCGCGTCGGATCGCGTCGCAAGAAGCTCGCGGTCGAGCCGGGACTGACGCATCGTGGCCTGGTACTGTCAGACCGCGCTCGCCAGTCCTGCTGGCCCAACGTGGTCGGGTGGCTCAAGGAGACGCTGTGACCGAAGCCGTGTTGTTCGATTTCAACGGCGTGTTGGTCGATGATGAGGCGCAGCACTGTGAAGCGCTGCAAGCCATCCTGCGTGACGATGCCATCACCATGTCACGCGAGCAATACTACGCCGACTACCTCGGCTTGGACGACCGCACAGGATTCGTTCAGGCGTTTCGGCGCGCGAATCGCACGCTGACGACCGAGATCTTGAATCGGCTCGTCGCGGCCAAATCGCGCCGGTATCTCGCGCTCGTTACGAAATCGTTGCGGCTCGTCCCCGGCGCTACGGAATTCGTGCGCGATGCCGGCCGGCGCTACCGGTTGGGAATCGTCTCCGGTGCACTGCGCCGCGAGATTGACATCGTGCTGCGCAAGTCGGGGCTGGGGGATCGCTTCGAGATCGTCATCGCCGCGGATGATGTGCGGCATTGTAAACCCGATCCAGCCGCTTACCTCGCCGCCCAAGCCGCGTTCACCAAGAGACGAGCGGTTGCAGCAAACGCATGTGTCGCGATCGAGGACTCGCTGCCGGGCCTCGAAGCGGCGCGCGCCGCAGGAATGGCGTGCGTGATGCTGACGACGAACTACCCCGGGAGCACATTCGGCGGCCGGGGCGCCGCGCTGGTGTGGGATTCTTTCTCCGGACACACCGCGGCCGAGCTCGCAGACCTATGAGCGACACCTTTCCCGCCGCGCCCGCTCCCACCGTCGTGCGCCTCGATCGCGACGAGGTGCCCGCCGAGATCGTTGATCAGCTGCGCGCGGGCGCCGTGGTCGCGCCGGCTGAGGTCGGCGTCATCGATCTCACGGGCGCGGGCTCGGGAGACGGAGCGATTTCCTGTTTTCAGGGATTGCTCACGAGTGACATTGAGAAGCCGGGCGACGCGGCGTTCGTATACGGCGCGCTGCTCACACCGAAAGGAATGATCGTCGTCGACGGCTGGGCTGCGCGCCTTGGGTCGCGGGTCCGCTTCACCGTGCCGGCGGAAGGGCGCGACCGAGCGCTGACGATCCTGCAACGGTCGGTGCCGCCGCGTCTCGCGCGTTCGGCTGATCGCACTGAAGACATGACGGTTCTGCGAATCACCGGCGCCCATGCGGCGGCAGTGATGGGAGCCGCGGGCCTGCCGCTGCCACATAATCCGAATCGCGTCCTCGAAACGACCGTCGGCGACATGCCGCTTGAAGTCGCCCGCGCGCCCGAGTTGGCGCCGTTCCTGTTTCAGATCACCGTCGCTTCGCAATACCGCGATGCCGTCACAGAGCGGCTGGTGCGCGGTGGTGCGCACGCGGGCACGCCGGCGGCACTGGAGCTGGCGCGCATCCTCGCGGGCTGGCCGCGACTCGCCTCGGAAGTCGACGAGAAGACGATCCCGCAAGAGCTGCGCTTCGATGAGATCGGCGGTATCTCGTACACGAAGGGCTGCTACACCGGCCAGGAAACCGTCAGCCGCCTGCATTTCCGCGGTCATGCGAACCGACATCTGCGCGGGCTGCTCTTCGAGACGGATCCGCCGGCCACTCCGGCGACCGGCTGGAGTGCCGTCACCGATGACGAGCGCGATGTGGGCCGCGTCACCAGCATCGCCTGGCTGCCCGACGGCGGGGGCTCGCTCTTGGGGCGCTGGATCGGTTTGGCGGTGCTTCGCCGCGAGGTGCCGGTAGGCGCCGTCGTGCGCGCCTCGGGCAGAGAGGCTCGCGTCGTCGATCTTCCGTTCACGGTTCCCAGCGTCCGGCCAGCGTGACCGTCCTCGTCACGGGCGGCAGTGGGCTCGTGGGGAGTCATGTTCTCGACGCCCTGCGCATCCGTGGCGCACGCGTGCGGGCCCTTGTTCGCCCCGATTCGCAGGCAATTGTCGCGAGTCTTGGTGCCGAGCCTGTGATCGGAGATGTGACGGACCCCAGGGCGTGGGAGCGCGCCGGCGCCGGAGGTGAAGTCTCAGCGATCGTCCATGCCGCCGCGATCATCGTTTCGCGCGTTTCGCTCGATGAGTTCATGCGCGTCAACGTCGGCGGCGCTCGGCTCGCGGTCGAGACGGCGCGGCGGCTGCGCGTGCCGCTCGTCCATGTGTCGACAGTCGCGGTCTACGGGCGCGCGATCGAACCGCCGGCCGGCGGGCCCGGCTTCGGGGAGGATTTCCCGTTTCAAGCGCTTTCCGAGCACGATTATTACGCACGCAGCAAGCGGGCCGCCGAGGAGATCGTCCAGGAGGCAGCCAAGCGCGACGGCCTGTCCGTCATAGCCATCAGGCCCAATGTGATCTACGGAGAGCGCGACAAGCTGTTCACGGCGCGCGTCATTGCCACGATGCGGCGCCGCGTGCTGCCACGGCTTGGCCCGCGCACGAACCACCTGTCGTGCGTGTACGCCGGCAATGTCGCGTCGGCGATTTTGGCTGCTCTCGATGCACGGCCGTCGACGGGTTTCCGCGCGTACAACGTCACGCGTGACCGGCCGCCATTGCTTACGCAACGTGAGTTCTTCGGGGAATTCGCACGGGCATTGCGGATCCGCGTCCGATTCGTTCCTGTTCCCATCACCATCGCAGCCACTGGCGTGGCGATCTGGAGTGCGCTGCTGCGACTGCTGCAGCCGCGGCGTTACACCGGCCTCGCCGGGGCGGCCGTCTCATTCATTGTGGGTGAGAATCCGTACGCGACGGATCGGATTCGGAATGAGCTGGGATGGGAGCCGCCGTTTGACGCCCGCACGGCGATTGCGCGGGCGACACAAGTGGCGCGCGCATGAAAATCAAAAGCCCGGGGAGCACCCGGGCTTGATTCCCTTCGAAACGACAAGCGCGATTACGGACGCCGTGTCGCTGGACGACGAGCTGGACGACGCGCATGCGTGGTATCCATGCGAGCCTTCGACGTGTCGGCGGCCATGTGATGCGTCGTGTCCGTCCTCGTCATCTTCATCGAATCGGCCATTTTCATCGAGTCGGCCATTCGCGCGCTGTCGGCAGCCATGCTGCCGCTCTGTTGCGCCTTCTTACACGCGCCTGCGGCCATGACGACGAGCGCCACGACCAATGCGATGCGCTTCATGCGAGCTCCTGTTGAGGGCTGGGGGACGGCGAAACGTACACGGAGGACTCACACAGTCAAGCATCGCTAAATTATAGGAATCATGCCCCATTTTGATCGTCGCTCATTCCTTGCATTGGCCGCGACGATACCGGCGCTGCGTCGTTCCATTTCTGGAACGCCGTCGCAACAACCGGTGATCGATGTCCGTCCCACCGCGCTGTTTCAACAACCCGATGGCCACAAAAACCTGGCGCGCATCACCGTCGCGGGACTCAGCGCACCGGCGGCCCGCGCCCGCGTCACCGATCGGCGCGGTGCGCTCGTCGGCACCGCCGGGCTACTCCCCTCGCCGGAAGGAGCGACGTTGAGCGGCGAGCTCTGGGTGCCGCTCTCCGAGCCATCAGAATATCAAGTCGACGTCGAAGTCGGACGAGACCGCGTGGCGCGCCGGCGCGTGCGCGTCACGCCGCCGAAACGGTGGACGCTGTATTGGCTCGCCTCGATTCACACCGACGTCGGCTACACCGATCTCCAGGAACGCGCGCTCGAGATCCATCGCCGCAACCTCGATGCGGCAGTCGCGCGGCTCTCGAGTCATCGCGATTTTCGATTCACCGCCGAGTGCGCGCTGCAGGTTCTCTCCTATTTGGAGAATCGGTCGAGCGAGGCGGGCGACGCACTCCTGCAGGCCCTCCGCGACGGCAGGATTGGATGGCAAGCGCTGTTCGCGAACATGCTCACGGGACTTCTCGATCACGAGACATTCGCGCGGCTCGTGTGGCCGGCGGGAAAACTCGCAAGAGAGCGCGGGCTGACGTTCGCAACGGCACAGATTACCGACGTTCCCGGCCAAACGCTGACGTTTCCCATGCTGCTCGCGGCGAGCGGCGTGAAGTACCTGGCGAGCGGCGCCAATCCGGACCGCGCCGCGCCACTCCTGCCGGCAACTGCTCGTGGCGAGGGGACCGTCTACCCACAGCTCTACTACTGGGAGGGACCGGACGGCAGCCGGGTGCTGCATTGGCGCGCGCATCACTATGGCGATGGCGCGCGCTTCGGGTTCGAGGCCGGCCCCGATGAAATGGCCCATCGTCTTTCCGAGTGGCTCCTCAACCAACCCGCATTGCTGGCGCAGGATTGGCCTTACGACACCGCCTTGCTGTATGGGGCCGATTGGCAGGACAACGCCCCTATGAAGGAAGCGATGGTCGCGAATGTGGAGGAATTCGGCCGCCGCTATGTCTTTCCGCGCATCGTCACCGGCCGTTCCGATGAGTTCTTCCGCGATGTGGAACGCCGCTACGGACCGCGAATCCCCGTGCGTCGCGGTGATACCGGCACGTACTGGGAAGACGGCGCGGCCTCGACGGCGGCGGAGCTCGCCGCGTTTCGGTCTGCGCAATTGGCCGCTCGTGCCGCCGAAATCGTCGCGTTGTGGGACGATCGCATCGAGCCGCGCGATGAGAATTCCGTGCAGCAGCGACGCGACCGGGCCGCCGATCGGGCGACAATGTGGCGCGACCTGCTGCTCTTTGGCGAGCACACGTGGGGCGCGGACGTCAGCGTCTCCGATCCCACGTCTCGCCAAACCGTCGCGCAGTGGGCATACAAGAAGCGATTCATCGAAGCCGGCGCCGCCGCCGCGCGCGACGACCTCCGCGACGGACTCATGAGGTTGGGCCGCGCGACGCGGGCCGGTCGCGGCCGGCTGGTACTCAACGCGGGCACCTGGGAGCGCAGCGATCTCGCGCGGGTCCCGGCCGGCGCAGGCAAATCGTTCACGCACGAAGGCCGCGAATTACCGTCCGTGGATCTCGAGGATGGCGACGCGCTGGTGCTGTTCCGCGAAGTCCCGTCGGTTGGCTACCTGGCTGTGACTGAAGCCGATCGCGCAGCCCGAACAGCAACGAGTGATGGGAACGGGCTCGATGCCACGGCCGGGGGCTTCAGCGTCCGCATCGATCCCGCAAGTGGCGCCATTCGGTCGTTTTCGGGACCCGACGGCAAGGAGCGCGTGAAGGTCTCCGGGTGGTCGGGATTGAACCAGCTCGTTTACGCGCTCGGCGGTGAGCACAGCGCGTTATGGACCTCCGGGGACCGCAACGATCTCAAGAATCCGCCGCAGCTTTCGCTCACTCAGGCGAAGTTGGTCAGATGCCGGCGCGAACGGCTACCCGGGATCGGTGTGCGGCTGGTCGTGGATCGGTCGCTCGAAGGATTTCCTTCGATCACCTCGACTGTAACACTGTACGACGAGCTGCCCTGGATCGACATCGAGAATCGCATCGTCAAGACGCCGACGCTTGCGAAAGAAGCACTCTACGTCGCGTTCCCATTCTCATTCACGAATCCGACCGTGGAGCTCGAAGTGCCGTTGGGGCGCATGACCGTCGACCGCGATCAGCAGCCAGGCAGCTGCCGCGACTGGTACTGTCACACTCACTGGGTCTGGCTGCGCGAAGGTGCGGACGGGCTGCTGTGGAGCGCACCCGATACTCCTCTGTTCACGTTGAACGATCTCGTGCGGGGAGCGTGGCGCCGGAGCATCGTCCCCGACGGGACGCTGTTCGCATACGCGATGAACAACTACTGGCATACGAACTACGCCGCATCGCAGGGGGGCGCTGCGACGTTTCGCTTCAGACTGTCGCTGCTCGCGCCGGGTGATCTAACCGAACCGGTGCGGCGCGGCTGGGCGGCGTGCGATCCCCTCTATGTCAGCCCGTCCTACTCAAACGAGACTCCGGGACCGTTGATTGCCAAGGATCGCGCGCTGTTCTATGCCGATAAGAACGTGATGATCGTCGGCGCAAAACCAGCGGACGACGGTGACGGCGTGATCGTCAAGCTGCTCGACGTCGCGGGGCAGGCCCGCGCCGTTGGCATATGGCCCGCCGCGTACGCCTTCAAGCTCGCGCGGCGCACCAATCTGGTCGAGCAGAATGGCGAGGCGATCCCAGTGGCCAGTGACGGACGGGCGTCGCTCGATCTCGCTGCGTGGGGAGTCGCCGCGGCCCGGCTCTTCACACCCGCCGAGGCTCCCTGAGCGTTCGCCGCGAGGTCGAGTTTGCCCCGAAGGACGCGCAGCTGCGCGACGACGTCCGCACGCTCGGCGCACTCGTCGGGGACGTTTTGCGCGAGCAGTGTGGCGACCCGTTCTTCCAGCTCGTCGAGCGCGCCCGCCGCGCCGCGATCGCCTCAGCGGATGACGAGCTGCATGCGCTGGTGCGTGGCTTGCCGCCGCGCGATGCCGAAACGCTGGTCCGCGCGTTCTCGACCTACTTCGAAGTCGTCAACCTCGCCGAGCGGATTCACCGCATCCGGCGACGCCGCGCTTATCTGCGCAGCGCGAGCGATCCGCAGGAGGGCAGTCTCAAAGCCACGGTCGGGCGGCTGGCGGCGGCGAACATCCCCCCGCCACAGATCGCGGCCCTGCTCCAGCGGCTGCGGATCGAGCCGGTATTCACCGCGCATCCGACCGAAGCGACCAGGCGCACGCTGCTCGAGAAGGAGCAGGTGATCGGCCGGCTGCTCGTGGAGCGGCTCGATCCGTCGCGCACGCCCGATGAAGAGCGCGCCACACTGGCGCGGATTCGCGAAGAAGTCACCATCACCTGGCAGACCGATCCGCAGCCTTCGGCGCGTCCCACGGTGATGGATGAGCTCGAGAACGTGCTCTTCTATCTGACGGACGTCGTCTACCGCATCGTCCCGCCGTTCTACGAAGAGTTGGAGCAGGCCGTCCGCAATGTGTACGACATCCAGGTGCCGACACGGCCGGTCCTGCGCTTCGGGTCGTGGGTTGGCGGGGACATGGACGGCAATCCCAACGCCGGCGGTGACACGCTGCGCTCGGCACTGGCGCGCCAACGTGAGTTGGTGGTCGCGCTGTACCGCCGCGAGGCAGCAGAGCTGGCGCGACGCCTGTCGCAGTCGGGAGCGCGCACCGGCGTGAGCGACGCCGTGCGCGAGTGCGTCGCGACGTATGGCGCCCAATTCCCCAAGACGCTGGCCGCGATTCCATCGCGCTATCACGATATGCCATACCGCCTGCTGTTCAGCCTGATGGCGGCGCGCCTCGATGCGACGCGACGCGATGAGTCCCCGTCGAACGGCTACGCCACTGCCGGCGAGCTGGAGCGCGATCTGGGCGCGGTGATTGCGAGTTTGCGCGCGCACCGCGGCGAGCACGCGGGATTGTTCGCTGTGCAGCGGCTGCTGCGCCGCGTCGAAACGTTCGGCTTTCACCTGGCCACGATCGACGTGCGACAACACGCGCATGTCCATCGCGCCGTGCTCGCGACCCTGTTGCGCGACCCCGATTGGGGTAATCGAACTCCCGCTCACCGCCTCGCGCGGCTGCGACGCGCACTCGAGCAAGGAGAGCAGCCATCGGGATCTCCTGACGACCAAGCCACGCGCACGCTGGACGTATTCAAGGCGATCGCCGAGTGCCGCGCGCGCTTTGGGCCGGACGCCCTGGGACCGTACATCATCAGCATGACACAAGGAGCAGACGACGTCCTCGCGGTTCTTCTCCTGGGTCGTTGGGGCGGGCTCGCGCGGACGGGAACCAAGCACATCGCACTGGACGTCGCGCCCCTCTTCGAGACGGTGGCCGACCTCGAAGACGCGCCCGACGTCATAGGTGCACTACTGGACGACCCCTATTACCGCGCCCACCTCGCCGAACGCGGTATGCACCAGGTGGTGATGATCGGGTACTCCGACAGCAACAAGGACGCGGGGATCGGCGCGGCGCGCTGGGCGCTGCAGCGGGCGCAGGCGGCGCTCGTCGAGACGTTGGATCGGTCTGGCGTCGACCTCACCTTCTTTCACGGACGCGGCGGCACAGTCAGCCGCGGCGGCGGCAAGATCGCGAGCGCGATTCTGAGCTCACCCGCGGGATCCGTCCGGGGACGCCTCCGGGTCACGGAACAGGGCGAGGTCATCAACGCGAAGTACGGCCTGCGCGGCATCGCCATGCGAACGCTCGAGCAGACCGTGAGCGCCGTGACGCTCGCGACCGCCCTGCCCCCCCCCCGCGCGCCAGACGCTCGCGAGAGCGGTTGGACCACCATCATGGACGACATCGCTCGCGACAGCCGGGCGGCATACCGCGCTCTGGTCTACGACGACCCGCGCTTCGTGGAGTACTTCCGGCTGGCAACTCCGATCGACGTCATCCAGCGCATGGAAATCGGCAGTCGCCCAGCGTCACGCCTGAACGAGGAGCAGCAGAGCGGCGAGATCGAGCGGCTGCGCGCGATCCCCTGGGTGTTCGCCTGGACTCAGAGCCGTCACCTGCTGCCCGGTTGGTATGGCCTGGGTACGGCGCTCGACCGCGCGGCAGAGCGCTACGGCACGGCGACGCTTAGTGACATCCTCGTCGAGTGGCCTTTTCTGCGGGCGCTCATCGACGACGTCGAGATGGTGCTCGGCACCGCAGATCTCTCCATCGCCGCGCGATACGCGTGCCTCGCCGGCGAGCTCGGCGAACGTTACTTGCCTGTAATTCGGACGGAGTTCGATCGCACCGTGGCCAACGTGCTCGCGTTGAAGCGGGAGAACGCGCTGCTCGACTCCGATCCGGCGCTGCAGCGCTCTATTCTGCTCCGCAATCCATATGTGGACCCGATGAGTCTGCTCCAAGTCGATCTGTTGGAGCGGTGGCGCGCCGACGGGCGCCCAGACAACGACGTGTTTCGGGCGCTGCTGGCAAGTGTACGCGGGATAGCGCAAGGGTTGCAGAGCACGGGTTGAAGGGATTAACGTCGAGCCATGACACAAGCAACGACTCTTGCTGAGCTGAAACAAACGGAGTGGGCCAGTCCCGCTCGCCGCCAACGCACCGTCAAGGACGAGATGCGCGAGAATCTGATCTGCCTGCTCGAAAACGGCTCGATGCTGTTTCCCGGCATCGTGGGCTATGAGGAAACCGTCATTCCGCAGCTCGTCAACGCGATTCTCTCCCGCCACAACTTCATTCTGCTCGGCCTGCGCGGTCAGGCGAAGAGCCGCATCCTGCGCCAGCTCATCACGCTGCTCGACGAAGAGATTCCCATTCTCGCGGGCAGCGAAGTCAACGACGATCCGTTCGAGCCGATCTCCAAGTACGGCCGCGAGCTGCTCGCCGAGCGCGGCGACAAGACGCCGATCGCCTGGCTGGCGCGCGAGCTGCGCTTCGTCGAAAAGTTGGCGACGCCGGACGTCACCATCGCCGACATCATCGGGGACGTCGATCCGATCAAGGCCGCGCGCGGCGGGCACCTGCTGTCCGACGAGCTCACGATGCATTTCGGGCTCTTGCCCCGCGCGAACCGCGCCATCTTCGCGATCAACGAGCTTCCCGATCTCGCGGGCAAGATTCAGGTGGGCTTGTTCAACATCATGCAGGAAGGCGACGTCCAGATCAAAGGTTATCCCGTCCGCCTCAACCTCGATGTGGCGCTCGTCTTCACCGCCAACCCCGAGGACTACACGGCCCGCGGGAAGATCATCACGCCGCTCAAGGACCGGATCGGTTCAGAGATCACGACCCACTACCCGCTCACGGTGGAGCTCGGATCCACGATCACGCGACAGGAAGCGTGGGTCGAGCGCAACGGCGGCGGACGCTCGATTCGCGTTCCCGACTTCATGGCGGAGCTGATCGAGCGAATCGCGTTCGAAGCGCGCGATGACAAACGCGTGGATCGCCGCAGCGGGGTGTCGCAGCGGCTGCCGATCAGCGTTCTCGATAACGTGCTGTCGAATGCCGAGCGCCGCACGATTCTGACGAAAGAGAAGACCGTCGTGCCGCGAATCTCCGACGTGTATGCGGCGCTTCCCGCCATCACCGGCAAGCTCGAGCTCGAGTACGAAGGCGAGCTCCAGGGCGCGGAGACGATCGCCAAGGATTTGATTCGACGCGCGGCGGGGCGGACATTCGAAGGCCGTGTCGGTGGCGCAAACGTGGACGACATCGTTCACTGGTTCGACGAAGGCGGCGCGCTGAAGATCACGCCCGACGAGCGCTCCGAGGCACTCCTCAAGGGGTTTACCGTCGTTCCCGGCTTGCTCGATCTGGTGGATCAGGTCGGTCTCGCCGGCAAGAAAGATCCCGCCACGATGGTTTCGGCGTGCGAATTGGTGCTCGAAGGACTGGTCGCTGAGAAACGCATCGCGCGCAGCGAGGAGCTCGGCTATGTCCGGGCGCGCAGCGAACCGAAGCCTCCATTCAAGGGGCCCGGACCAGGACCCAACCTCTTTACGTAATTCCTTTCACATCCGGGAGTCGCCATGGGAGAGCTTGTCTTTGGGCTTGTACTCCTCGCGGTAGCCTTCTTCCTTCGCCTCGGCGCCGCCACCGTGCGCGGTGAGACTGCCGCCGGCCGGCCGATCAGCGGGACACTCCGTATCCTGAGTTATGTCGCGCTGTTTGTCGGCGTGCTGGTCGTCCTCGGATCGACGTTGGTGGTGATCAACGCGGGCCAAGTCGGCGTGCGCCATGCGTTCGGCTTCGTGGATCCGAAACCGCTGCTGCCGGGCATCCGCGTGGTCACACCCTGGTCATCGGTCGAGCACTTCACGACGCGCGAAGAGCAGTACCCGTTCACCGGCGATCAGGTGGAGGAGATTGCGGCCCTCTCCAGCGAACAGATGGGGATGACCGTGGACGTCGGCATCCGCTGGCAGATCGATCCGCAGCAGGCAGCGCGCATCTACACGGAGATCGGAGACGAGAACCAGATCCACAGCGCCGTCCGCAATGCCATCCGCAAGGGCGTGCGCGACGGCATGGTGCAGTACTCGATCAACGACATCTCCAAGCGCACCAAGATCGCGCAGACCATGGAAGCGCTCGTCGATTCCGCGCTCGTCACCCAGCCGCGCGCCGGCGGGCCGCCATTCCGGATCGCGCAGGTCACGGCGTTCTTCTTGCGCGACCTGCAGCCGCCCGCGCAGGTCGTCCAGGCGATCAACAACAAGATCGCGCAGGAGCAGCAGGTGGAAACCGAGCGTCACCGCGTCGAGGTCGCCCGGTTGCAGGCCGAGCAGCAACGTCTCCTCAACACGACCCTCACGCCGGAAGCGCTGACGCGGCAGTACTTCGACGTGCTGCGTGAGCTGAAGTCGTCGAACAACCTCGTCATTCTCGTGCCCACGCAGGGCGGCATTCCGATGCTCAATATCGGAGATCTCCGACGCAATCTTCGTCAGCCGTAAAGCCGCTCGTCACGATCACGCGGCAGTACGCGTCCGGCGGCTCGGAGATCGGCCGCCTGGTCGTCCGGCGGCTGGGGTGGACGCTGATCGACAACGAGTTCGTCGATCAGGTGGCGCGCTTCGCGGGCCTGTCCCCGGACGAAGTCGCGCGTCGCGAAGAGCGCGCGCCGGGTCTCCTGGAGCGGCTGGCACGCACACTGGCCGTCGCGTCCCCGGAGATGTTCGTCAGCACCGGCGGGTCACCGCCCCTCGTCGAGACTGAGGAGCAGACCATCGTCAAGATGACCGAGCGTGTCATCACGGAGGCGGCGAACGAGGGGCGAGTGGTGCTTGTCGGACGCGGTGCGCAGGCAATCCTGGCGATGCGACCGAACGCGCTGCACGTCTACGTGATCGCATCGAAAGCGTTCCGGAAGAAGGTCGCCGTCGAGAGACTGGGCGTCGATCCCGCGAATGCCGCGAAACTGATGGAAGAGACCGATCGGCAGCGCGATGAGTACGTCGAGACGCATTACGGGCGCGATCGGCAGGACCTTACACAGTATGACATCGTGTTGAACGCGGAGCGGCTGGGGTTCGACGGTGCAGCCGAGCTCATTGTCGCCGAGGTAAAGCGACGCGGCTGGAATTAGGCTTGGCGTAGCTCCGGCACGCGGATCGCAGTAATGACGACGGCCAGCGCGACAATCGCTCCACCCGCCGCGAGCGTGTGCGGGACTCCCACGTGCTCGGCCACGAGCCCGAATATGAACGCGCCGAACGGCGCCATCCCCACGAACACAAAAGAATAGAACCCCATGATGCGGCCGCGCAGATGATCGGGCGCGGCGGTCTGGAGCAGCGTGTTCGTGATCGAGTTATTCACGATCATGGCGCACCCCGCGAGCGCGAGCAGCACCATGGACAGGACCAGCGAGCGGGACGCCGAGAAGAGGATGAGGAGGATCCCGAATGCGGTCCCTCCCACCAACATCAGACGCCCGCGCGCGCGAATGCGCGCCGATGCGAGTGCGATCCCCAGTGCCCCAATGACGGCGCCAATGCCGATGGACGACGTGAGCGCGCCGTAGCCGGCTGCGCCACGATGCAACACATCGCGTGCAAAGACCGGCATCATTGCGATGTAGGGAAAGCCAAAGACGCTCAAAATCGCTGTCTGTATCATCAGCGAGCGGATGCGCCGGTCAGCGCGCAAGAAGGTCAGTACCTCGCGGAAACCGCTCCAGGTCGATGTCGTCTTCTGCGGCCGGATCGTCGCGGGTAGGCGCATCATCAGCAGGCCCGCGATGACCGCGATGTAGCTCAGGCCATTCAGGAAATAACACCACGCGATGCCCAACGCGCCGATCAGAAAGCCGGCGATGGCTGGCCCGATCACGCGCGCGCCGTTGAAGAGCGATGAATTCAGCGCGATCGCGTTCATCAAGTCGTCTTTGCCGACCATGTCGACGATGAACGACTGCCGCATCGGGATATCGAACCCGCTCGCGATGCCGAGGACGGTCGCCAGGACCAGCACCTGCCAGACGGCGATGACGCCGGTCCAGACGAGGATGGCGACGGTGAACGCCTCGATCATGAAGGCGAGCTGCATGAAGATGATGACGCGACGCTTGTCGACGCGATCGGCGACCACGCCAGCGTAGAGGCTGAACAGCAAGACGCCGAGTGAGCTGAGGGCCGCGGTGAGACCGACGTAGAACGGCGAGTTGGTCAGCGTGAGGATCAACCACCCCTCGCCGACGTTCTGCATCCACGTGCCGACGAGGGAGATGCCCTGACCGATGAAGAAGAGACGGAAGTTGCGGTGGGCGAGGGCCCCGAACCCGTAGCGTCGGGCTCCCCCCCCGCTGGCGGCCAAGGTCATTGCGTGAAAGGTCGCGAGCGCATGACATTGTGGGTAGAGACATGAAATACACGACCTACAGCCGCTACGTCCCCGGTCTGCTCGAGACGCTCAACCTCCAGGCGCTGCTCGATCAGCTCGCGGACTTCCTGTTGCAATCCGGGTTCGCCGGCGGCCCGTACTCGCATCCGTTCTGGGGCGAGTTCGGCGAGGAAGATCCCGACCGCTCACTCGACGCCCTCCGCCAGGCGATTCTCCAAGCGCTCATGGACTCGGGCCAGCTCACGCAGGACATGCTCAATGTCCTGCGCGGCGACTCGACCGGCGACGCGCAGAAAGACGCGGAGCTGCAGAAACAGCTCGCCGAGCTGCTCGATCAGATCGTGCAGAAGCTGATTGAAGAGGGATATCTGAATCTGCAGCAGGCCCCGAAGATGCCCGGCGCGCAGCAGCCGGTGCTCGGCCCCGGCGGCATGGCCAAGGAAGCCGCGCAGCAGGTCCAGTTCAACCTCACCGACAAAGGCATCGATTTTCTTGGCTATCGAACCCTGAAGCATTTGTTGGGGAGCATCGGCAAATCGAGCTTCGGCGCGCACGAGACGGAGCACCTGGCAACCGGCGTCGAGGCCGAAGCGGCGAGTAAGCGTTACGAGTACGGCGACACGCTGAACCTCGACGTCAATGCGACGCTATCGCACGCCTTGAAGCGCGAAGGCCTGGGTGTCCCGATCAATCTCGAGTACGACGATTTGATGGTGTATCAGGCGGAATACCGCTCGTCTTCCGCGACGGTGCTGATGCTCGACTGCTCGCACTCGATGATTCTGTACGGCGAGGATCGCTTCACACCGGCGAAAAAGGTCGCGCTCGCGCTCACGCACCTGATTCGCACGCAGTTCCCCGGTGACACACTGCGCGTCGTGCTCTTCCATGACACCGCCGAGGAGATTCCGATCGGCCAGTTGGCGCACGCGCAGGTGGGGCCGTATCACACGAACACGACGGAAGGGCTGAAACTGGCGCGACGCATTCTGATGGGGCAGCGCAAGGACATGCGGCAGATCATCATGATCACCGATGGGAAGCCATCGGCGCTGACCCAGCCCGACGGGCGGATCTATGTGAACTCGATGGGCCTGGACCCGCACATCCTCCAGGCGACCTACCGCGAAGTCGCGCTGTGCCGCCGGAGCGGCATCCTGATCAACACGTTCATGCTCGCGCGCGACCGCAGCCTGGTCGAGTTCGTGAAGAAGGTGTCCGCGATCTGCCGGGGGAAAGCCTATTTCACGAACACGATGACGCTGGGCCAGTTCATTTTGATGGACTTCATGAGAAGGAAGACCCGGCGCGTCAGCTAGCGCTTCTTTGCAGCGCCCCCCCCCCGCCGTTCAGGCTCCGGGGGACCCGGGTCCTCCGCGACGATCACGCTCTGCGCCAACGCACTCCCACCCAGCGCCGCCTCGCCGCCGAAATACGCTTCCTCGCCATGTTCACTGAGATCGAGCCCCAGCATCTCGTCCGCGATCCTGGCGCGTGTACCCAGTGTGGCGCGGACGATCGCGAGAATCACGACGGTGCCGACCGCCGCAATGATTACCGCCGCTAAGACCGCATACAGCTGCACGAGCATCTGCCCCGGGTTTCCATAGAACAGGCCGTTCGCCGCGCCCGGATTCGCGAGCTTCGTCGCAAAGACGCCCGTCAGCAATGCGCCGGCAATGCCGGCCAGACCGTGGCAGGAAAACACGTCGAGTGAATCATCGAGCCGGCTTCTCGAGCGGCGCTGCATCGCGAAGTAGCTGATCAGCACGCAGATCACGCCGATGGCAAGCGATGCCGGTGGCGTCACGTAACCAGCGGCTGGCGTGATTCCCACCAATCCCACGACCGCACCCGTCGCAGCGCCGACAGCGGTGATCTTCCCAGTCCGGGTTGAATCGAGGACCGCCCAGGTCAGCACCGCAGCGGCGGCCGCCGCGTTCGTGTTCACGAATGCCAGCGCCGCGAGTCCGTTGGCCGCCAGCGCCGAGCCGGCGTTGAAACCGAACCAGCCGAACCACAACAACCCCGCGCCGATGAGGACCAGCGGCACGTTGTGCGGCGATATCGGCACTCTGCGGTAGTCGCGCCGCGGTCCGAGGAACCAGGCGGCGACGAGCGCCGATACGCCGGCGCTCACGTGCACCACCGTCCCTCCCGCGAAATCGAGCGCGCCCATCTTCTGCAGCCAGCCACCGGCGCCCCAGACCCAATGGGCCAACGGAGCGTACACGAACGTCGACCAGAGCACGAGAAATGCGAGGTACGCGCGGAACCGCATCCGCTCGACGATGGCGCCGGAGATCAGCGCGGGCGTGATGACGGCGAACATGGCCTGATAGACCGCGTGTGCCTGCTGCGGAATCGTGGCCGCGTATGCCGGATTCGGTTCGGCGCCGACGCCGCGCAGCGCGACCCACGCGAGCCCGCCCAGCCATCCCGATCCCGGCGCGAACGCGAGCGAATAGCCGATCAGCACCCACTGCACGCCGATCACGCCCATGGCGACGATGCTCATCATCATCGTGTTGAGGGAATTCTTGGAACGAACGAGCCCGCTGTAGAAACAGGCGAGCCCGACCGTCATCAGCAGAACCAGGGCGCTCGAGGCGAGCACCCACGCGGTATCGCCGGCGGAAATCGCCGGCGTTTGGGTCATTCTGTGTCGGCGGCGCGCAACGCCGCCTGCTGCACCTCATCGGCGTTCACGGCCGTGAGCGCCTCATTGTTCTGTTCGCCGGTACGAATGCGAATCACGCGCTCGATCGGCTGCACGAAGATCTTGCCGTCGCCCACTTCCCCGGTGCGCGCGGACGAGAGAATCGCATCGATGCAGGGCTGCACGAACGGCTCCGAGCAGACCATTTCGATCTTGACCTTCTCGTGGAACTCCATGACGAGCGTGGTGCCGCGATACTGGCTCACGATCTCGTGCTCGCCGCCGTGCCCGCTCACCCGGCTCAACGTGATGCCCGTGATGCCGGCGCGAAACAGCGCCGCCTTCACCTCGGGCAGGCGCTCCGGTCGCACGATGGTGGTGATCAGCTTCATTGCTTTCCTCCCGTCCTTCCGGTCGATTGATCCCGCGTCCGCGATTCGTAGACGATGCGTGACAGATCGCGCACCAGCGCGTAGGCATCGTCGCTCTTCGGAATGCCGCCGGTCAGCACCACCAACACGTAGCGGCCCCCGCCCCCCGCGGGCTCGACCAGCGCCGCGTCGTGATAGACAACCTGGTCGATCCATCCCGTCTTGTGATAGACGCGCGTTCCCGCCGGCAGCCCCGCCGGAATTCCCTCCTTGAACTGTTGCCGGCCGAGGATGGCGAGCATCTCGCGACATGATGTGGCAGACGCCGCCCGGTTCTCCGCGATCGCCGCCAGTAGCACACCCAGATCGCGCGCCGTGGTCGTGTTGTTCAGGCCGGCACGATACGCCTTGCCGTCTTCGACGCCGCGCAGCACCAGGATGGAATCGGCTCCCAGCGCATGGGCGGTGGCGTTGGCGCGCGGCGGGCCGACGCGTGTGATGAGCAGGTTCGTCGCGAGATTGCTCGACACCGTTTCCATCAGCTCGATGAGCGCGCGAATCGAGATCCGCTGCCCGACGCGCTGGTACAGTGAGGAATCGGAGTCGTCCGTCAAATCGAGTTGGTATGGCGAGCTGTCGACGATCGAGCGAAAGGTGTTGGTGACGGTGAGCGAGTCGTCGAGCGACAGGAGTCCCGCGTCGCGGTCGCGGAACAGCTGGATCATGACCGGTACTTTCATCGTGCTCGCGGCGTGGAACCGCACTGCTGAGCCCACGGTTAGCGAGTCGCGGCCCGCGAGGTCGCGATAGTATACGCCGACTGCGCGCGCCGGCACCTTGGCAATCCGCGCAGCCACGCGCATTCGCAGCGTGCTATCAGATACTTGAGTCGCAATCAGCAAGAGTGAGAGTGTGAGCAGCGGCATACTTGCGAAATAAGATACCCTATAGATTCCAACCCGTGAGCGAATTCGTCTTCGGCACCCACAACGCCGCCTTCGTCCAGGCGATGTACGAGGACTACCTCCGCGATCCGTCGTCTGTCGGCCCCGAGTGGCGGGAATTATTCGATAACGGGAAGCTCGCGGAGCTCCCAGTCATTCCCGCAGATCGGTCCGCAACTCCTCGGGAAGAGGGAAGCGGGAAGGGGGAAGGGGAAGTCGCCGCGCCACGCAGTACCCTTCCCCCTTCCCCCGTCTCTCTTCCTCGCGGCGCGACTCCGATCACCGGCCCCGCCGCCCGGCTCGTTGCCAACATGACCGAGTCGCTAACGGTCCCAACGGCGACCTCCTTCCGCGACATCCCGGCAACGAACCTCGACGCGCGTCGCAAAGCGCTCAATACCCAGCTCGCGGCAAGCGGTAAGAAGATCTCGTTCACACACCTGATCGGCTACGCGATCGTGCAGGCGGCGAAGCGGTTCCCCGTCATGACGCACGCGTTCCAGGAAATCGACGGCAAACCCCATCGCGTCGACCCGGGCGCCATCGGACTCGGCCTCGCCGTGGACGTCGAGAAGAAGGACGGCAGCCGGGCGCTTCTCGTACCCGTGATCAAGCACGCCGAGTCGATGGACTTCGCGGCGTTCCACGCGGCGTACGAAATGCTCGTCGAGAAGGCGCGCAGCAACCGGCTCCTGCCCGACGACTTCGCTGGTGGAACGATTCAGCTGACGAATCCCGGTACGTTGGGCACCGTCGCGTCGGTGCCGCGCCTCATGAAGGGCCAAGGCTCGATCATCGCGACCGGCACCATCCGCGAGATCACCGGGGGGGGCACGAAGATCATCACAATCACGAGCACGTACGATCACCGGATCATTCAGGGCGCGGAGTCGGGGATGTTTCTGCGAACTCTCGATTCGCTCTTGCAGGGCGAGGAGCGGTTTTACGAGGGGGTGGCGGAGAGCCTGGCGAAAGGGGAAGGGGGAAGCGGGAAGGGGGAAGGGTATACGGCGCCTCCTGCGACTGCTGCACCTCTGCGCAGTACCCTTCCCCCTTCCGCCGTCCCCCCTCCCCAACCGGAGTCGGTGAGTGTCGAGGATCTCAAAGATGTAGCTGCAGCCTATGCGCTCGTCCGAGCCCATAGGAACTTCGGCCACCTCGCCGCCCATCTCGATCCCCTCGGCAGCGAGCCGCCCGGCGATCCGTCCCTCGACATCGGCCGGTTGGGACTCACGCCGGAGATCATGGCGCGAATTCCCGCCGACGTGCTCCGCATCTATGTGCCGGGCAAGACACTCGCGGAGGCGCTGCCGTACCTCCAGGCGACCTACTGCGGCACGATCGCCTATGAGGTCGAGCACATCGGGAGTCACGAGGAGCGCCTGTGGCTCAGGCAAGTGATCGAATCGGGCCAGCATCGGCGCCCGCTCTCAGCCGATGGAAAGAAGCAGCTGCTGGCGCGGCTGACCGCGGTCGACACGCTCGAGCGCTTCCTGCACAAGGCCTACCTCGGCCAGAAGCGCTTCTCGATCGAAGGGCTCGACATGACGGTGCCGATGATCGATTTCACGCTCGAGCTCGCCGCGGCGCACGGTACGCGCCAGGCGACCATCGGTATGGCGCACCGGGGGCGGCTCAACGTGCTGGCGCACGTCGTGAACGTTCCGTACGAAACGATCCTCGCGGAGTTCGAGGGAGGCCGCCGCGAGGAGACGGCTGAATCGGAAGGGTGGAACGCCGGCACCGGTGATGTGAAGTATCACCACGGCGCTGAAGGGGTGTACCACACGGCCAGCGGCAAGGACATCGCCGTGATGGTGTCGGCCAATCCCAGCCATTTGGAATCGGTGAATCCGGTCGTCGAGGGACGGGCCCGCGCGAACCAAACGAATCGGAGCGGCGCGGCGGGGCAACTCGACGTGAACGTCGCGCTCCCGGTCTTGCTGCACGGCGACGCCGCGTTCGCGGGCCAGGGCGTGGTCGCCGAGACCTTCAATCTCGCGCGCCTCCCCGGCTACACGACCGGCGGCACCTTCCATCTGATCCTCAACAATCAGATCGGCTTCACCACGGAACCCCGTGAAGGCCGTTCGACCGATTACTCGAGCGATCTCGCCAAAGGCTTCGATGCGCCGATCGTGCACGTGAACGCCGACGATCCGGAAGCGTGTCTCGCGGCTGTGCGGCTCGCGATGATGTACCGCGAGAAATTCCATGGCGACGTCGTGATCGACCTGGTGGGCTATCGCCGGTACGGTCACAACGAGGCCGATGAGCCGGCCTACACGCAGCCGATGATGTACGAACGGATCAAGCAGACCCCGTCGGTCCGTCAGAAGTACGCCGCGCAGCTCGCGCAGGAAGGCGTCGTCCCCGCCGCTCAAGCGGATGCGGACGCGGACGCCGCGTATCAGCGGCTCGCGGCCGTGCAGCAGGCGGTGAAGTCAGGACAACGCGCCGAGGAGCCGCAGCGCATCCAGCGCGAGAGCGCGCCCGAGCCCGCCACTGCCGTCGACGGCGAGACCTTGAAACGGCTCAACGAGCAGCTGCTCGCGGTGCCCGACGGCTTCGCGACGCATCCCAAGCTTCAGAAGCAGCTCGAGCGGCGTCGTGACATGCTCATGTCCAAAGACGGGATCGAATGGGCCCACGCGGAGTCGTTGGCGTTCGCCTCGCTGCTGATCGAGGGAACGCCGATCCGGTTGACCGGGCAGGACACCGAGCGCGGCACGTTCAGTCAGCGACATCTCGTGCTCCACGACGTGCACACCGGCGCGCGACATACGCCGATTCAGAACCTGCCCGACGGCCGGGCGTCGTTCGAGCTGCACAACAGCCCGCTCTCGGAATACGCCTGCCTCGGCTTCGAGTATGGCTATGCGGTCGAAGCGCAGGATGCGCTGGTGCTGTGGGAGGCACAGTTCGGCGACTTCGCGAACGGCGCTGAAGTCATCATCGATCAGTTCTTGATCGCGGGGTTGGCGAAGTGGGGCGAGACGTCGCGGCTGTCGCTGCTGCTGCCGCACGGCTACGAAGGCCAGGGCCCGGAGCACTCGAGCGCGCGCCTCGAGCGGTTTCTCGCGCTGGGCGCGGAAGGGAACATTCGCGTCGCGAACTGCACCACGCCGGCGCAATACTTCCATCTCCTGCGGCGGCAGGCGCGGCACACGGAGATCCGGCCGCTCGTCCTGATGACGCCCAAGAGTTTGCTGCGGTTGCCTGCCGCATCGTCGCAGCTCGACGATCTCGTATTGGGGCAGTTCAGGACTGTGCTTTGGGATCGCGACCGGACGTGGCCCGAGAAAGTCACGCGGTTGCTGCTGTGCAGCGGCAAGATTTACTACGACATCATCGCCTCGCCACGCCGCACTGAGACGCCACACGTGAAAATCGGGCGGCTGGAGCTGCTCTATCCCTTCCCCGGCACGGAGATCGGAGAATACGCGCGCCGCTATCCGAATCTCAAAGAGGTCGTCTGGGTGCAGGAAGAGCCGCGCAACATGGGCGCGCGCAAGTTCGTGCTGCCGAAGATTCGCGACGCGCTGCCGCAGTCCGTCGCGCTCCTCGATGTGTCGCGCCCGGAGCGCTCGAGTCCCGCCGAAGGCTATCCCGCCGCCCACAAGGCAGAGCAGGAGCGCATCGTCTCAGCCGCCTACGGCTCGTAACAGTTGAACACGTTTGCGATCGTGCGGTACGTCGTATTTGGCGTCGTCGCGCTCGCGGCACTCGCCGCCCTGGGCTCCTGGCTCGTGCGCACTCGCCGCATCTCGCCCTTCACTGCACTGGGACGCGGGCTGCGGTCGGTCACCGATCCCGTTCTCCGACCCGTGGAACGGCGACTCGTGCGCATGGGTGGCAATCCGGCGCACGCCGGTGGCTGGCTCATTGTGCTGGCGGCCATCGCCGGCATCGTGCTGTTGTCGTTGATAGGCTGGTTCTTGGGGTCGTTTCAGACGGTCAACATCGCGGCGCACTCCGGTACACGCGCGACGCTCGCGTTGCTGATCGAGATTCTCTACCGCATCCTGATGTATGCGCTGATCGTGCGCGTGATTGCCGCGTGGTTCGGAATGTTTCGCTATTCGCGCTGGATCCGGCCCGCGTACATCCTCACCGACTGGATCGTCGAGCCGATTCGACGCGTCGTACCGGCACTCGGCGCGTTCGACGTGAGCCCGATCGTGGCGTGGCTGGCGCTCATGTTGTTGCGGCAGATCCTTCTCTCGATCCTGAGGTCCTGATGAAGCTTCTCAAGACACTTGTCAGTTTCGTCGTCGGAACGGTCGCCGGCGCGCTCGGCAGCAAGCTGTTTGGACCGTTCGGCGGCGTGCTCGGCTTCATTGCCGGGGGTGTGGCTGCGTGGTGGGTGGCCCAAAGAATTGGGCTGTTCGAATGATCAATGATCATTGATCAGTGAACATTCTTTAGCCGCTCGTTGACGCGCTGTTGCGTGTCGGGGAAATCGCGGGCGAGCTGCTCGAGCGTAGCGCGCGCGGAGTCAGGCTTTCCAGTTGCGACATAGGCGTCCGCCTTCAGGAAACCATACCGCAAACGTAGCCGCCGATCGTCGGGCGCGACGGTCAGTCGAGTCAGGGCGACGAGCGCGGCTCGCCCATCGTTCCTGTCGTGCACCAGCGATTCGATCGCCAGAAACCGCACGGTCGTATCGTTCGGATTGCGGCGCTCGAGCTCCCTGAACAGCTCAGCCGCTCGGGCGCTGTCGTGGCGCGCGCGCGCGGCCTGAGCCGCCTGATACAAACCGGCGAGATAGAGCCGGCTGACGTCCGCCGTGTCGCCTGATCGCGTGCCCACGCCGCCGGCATAGCTGTACACGAGATCGCCGCCGCGATCGGCCGTTTTCATCAGGGCGGCCACGCCGAAGACGCCTACGACTGCAGAGCCCCACAGCGCGACGCGCGCCATTGGTACGCTGCGCTTCGCGGCGACGAGCGCCACGATCTCCAACAGCGCGACGACCAGGAAGACGTTGCGTGCCCAGTGGCCCGCGTCCTCATGGTCCATGACTGCCTGTCGGACGCCGGGGATCCGCTCGACCGGCCCGTGCGCATCGAGTCCCCGAACGCACGGCGAGGAGTGCGGCAACCGTGCCGGCAAGTATCAAGGTCGCGGCCGCCGGTCCGGCGAAAGCAACGCGCCCGGTGAGGGAGATCCACCGGAAGATCACGCCCACGACGAGGAGCGCGATCGCGAAATGGACGATGATCGGGTGGTACGAGCCGATATTGGGCATATCGGAATGTCCAATGATCAACGAACAATGTCCAATGACCATTGATCATTGGACATTGATTATTCGCGAACGACGCTCCGGTTATCGGGGCCGAACGGCATCGCGCACGATGTCGTCCACGGCAAACTTGATGAACTCCGCGCGCTTATCATGCCGGCGCTGCGTCTCGGCGCGCACGTCCGCGAGGCGTCGCTCGATATCCGCAATCTCCAGACCCCTGAGCTTGTCCTCCAGATCGAAGTGCTGCGAGATGAGCGCCTCGATCTGCGTGCGCAGCGCCTGGCGCTGCGCCTCGGTCGCCGTGCGATAGGCTCGTTGCCGGGCGCGGGCGTTCGCCTCGAGCCCAAACATCTTGCCGACCAGCTGGGCGCGGACGCTATCGCGCTGATTGAGCTTCTGCACCATGTCGAACTGCACCGTCAATTGCGCTACCTCCATCCAATACTGATCCGCCCCGGATGGGCTCGCGATCGGCGTACCGTCCACCACTAGGGTCGGCTGATTATTGGCAGCGTTGGCCTGCTGTCTGAGACTATCGAGCCCCGCTACACGATCCGGCGCGACGAACATCAGAAATGCGCGAGCGGCGGCTTCTGCTTCCCGCGGCCGCTGTTGCATGATCTGCTGCACCTGCATCTGCATTGCTTGTGGGTTGGGCATTTCCTGAGCCGCGCCCGACGAGGCCGCCAAGAGCCCAAACACACCAACCAGAGCACTAATTCGGCAGGCCATAGTACCGCTCCCGTTCGAGTCGAGTGAGTTGTGCGTCGATATCCAGCATCGCCTTACCGCCGGTCACATATCCGGCCGTCCCCGACCACGTCGTCGTTGGCGTCCAGCGTTCGGTCGGGTCACGAGACGGTCCCGACTTGGTGATCACCACCCCCGCGACCACTGCCGCCGCCGCGAGCGCGAGTGTGGCCCAGACCATCGCGTGTTGACGTCGCGCCGGCACTACAAGGTCCAGCGCTGCGCGACCGCGCTCGAACTGTGCAAGCTTCTCCTGGCACGCGCGACACGCAGCCGCGTGAGAGTCGATTTCCGCGGCTCGCGGGTCAGGGAGCTCGCCATACGCGAGGAGCAGCAGCTCGTCTTCGGTCGGATGATTCATCGATAGTTCTCCAGTGCCGTGCTGATTCGAGCGAGCGCCGAGCGCATTTGCGTGAGCACCGTCCCGAGCGGCCGGCCCAGCCGGTCGGCGATCGCTTGAAACGTCAGTCCACCGTGTTGTCGCAACTCCACGACTTCACGCTGCGGCGTCGGCAGCTCGCTCACAGCATGACGGACTGCTGCTCGGAGCTCGCGCTCCAGCAGGCGGGCGTCGGCGGCTGCGGCCGTTGCTGGCTCATCGGACTGCATGGCCAGCGCAGCGCGGCGGTGCACCAGCTCGCGCCGCAAGTGGTCGTGCCACACGTTCGCCGCGATCCGGAACAGGTAGCCCCGGACATTGCCGTTGAGTGTCAGTCGCGGGCTCGCCGTAACCAGGCGCGCCGCCACTTCTTGCAGCAACTCGGCGGCCAACTCAGGGTCGCGGCAGCGAGCGCCCAGGAAGTTGCGGAGCGCCGGTGCGTGCTGTGCTAAGAGCTGATCAGGCGCGATCTTGCTCATGTTCTTATAAGAGTACGCTTGACCCTGGCTATTATTTTCCGGTGCCGCTACGTTGAGCAGAGACAACCGATTCGTGGCGATTTGCGGCGTATTGCGGCCACGTTAAACAACCGCTAAAAAGCCAGACCCCGTACCGGGCGTTGGCCTTGGGCGGGGATTTCTTTTGGGACGACACGCAACCGATGCCTACTGACTTCCGATCTCTCATTGCCGACGGCCGCGTCCACGTCTTCGACGGGGCGATGGGCACGATGCTGTACGGCAAGGGCTTCTTCCTGAACGTCTGCTATGACGAGCTGAACCTGAAGCAACCGCGGCTCGTGCAGGAAGTGCACGCGGAGTACGTGCGCGCGGGCGCGGAGATCCTGGAGACCAATACCTTCGGCGCCAATCCGCTGAAGCTCAACAGCTACGGTCTCGCCGACGACACCGAGAAGATCAACCGCACCGCCGCCGAGCTGGCGCGCGCCGCTGCGGGAGGCCGCGCAAGCGTGGTCGGCGCGATCGGCCCACTCGGCATTCGCATCGAGCCGTTCGGCCCGACCTCGCAAGCCGAAGCGCAAGCGCTGTTCGCCCGGCAGGTGCAGGGCCTGCTTGCCGGCCGCGTGGACGGCTTCGTGCTCGAGACGTTCAGCGACATGCAGGAAATGCACGCGGCGCTGAACGCCGTGCGCGCCGCAACCGATCTGCCCGTCGTCTGCCAGATGACGATCGGCACCGATGGCCTGACGTACTACGGCACCGATCCCGAGACCTTCACCAAGCAGCTCACGGCGTGGGGCGCGGATGTGATCGGTGTGAACTGCTCCGTCGGGCCGGCGGGCGTGCTCGAGGCCGTCGAAAAGATGGTGAAGGCGACGGACAAGCCGATCTCGGCGCAGCCCAATGCCGGTCTGCCCAAGGATGTGGGCGACCGCAAGATCTATCTCGCGTCTCCCGAGTACATGGCGAGCTACGCGCGGCGCATGATCGAAGCGGGCGCGCGCTTCGTCGGCGGCTGTTGCGGCTCGACGCCGGAACACATCAAGAAGATCCGCGACTACGTCGCCAGCGTGGTGCCGCGGCAGCCGAGCGTCGTCGTCTCGCGCGCGCAGGTGAAGGCGCCTGAGGGAGTGACGGCGACCCCGCTCGCCTTGAAATCCGGCTGGGGCAATAAGCTCGCGCGCGGTGAGCTGGTGACGAGCGTCGAGATCGTGCCGCCCAAGGGTGTGGATCCGACGCCGATGCTGGCGCAGTGTCGCGCGCTGAAAGCCGCCGGTGTGGATGCGGTGAACGTGCCCGATGGCCCACGCGCGCAAAGTCGCATGGGGGTACTGCCATCGGCGCTGCTGATCGAGCGCGAGGTGGGCATCGAGACCGTGATTCACTACTGCTGCCGCGACCGCAACCTGCTCGGCATGCTGTCGGACATCATCGGCGCACACGCCGCGGGGTTGCGCAACATTCTCATCATCACGGGCGATCCGCCGAAGATGGGGCCCTATCCCGAAGCGACCGCGGTGTTCGACATCGATTCGATCGGCTTGACGAACCTCGTCTATCGATTGAACCAGGGCCTCGATCCCGGCAACAATCCGCTCGGCGGCGCCACGAAGTGGGCGATCGGTGTCGGCGTGAATCCCGGTGCCGGCGACCAGGATCGCGAGCTGTCGCGGTTCGCGTGGAAGGTGGATGCGGGGGCGGAATTCGCTGTGACGCAGCCGGTGTTCGACGTGCGCCAGCTCGAGGCATTTCTCCAGCGCGTCGATCAGTTCAAGCTGCCCATCGTCGCCGGGGTCTGGCCGCTCATTTCCCTGCGCAACGCCGAGTTTCTCGCGAACGAAGTCCCCGGCGTGTCGGTGCCCGAGGAGGTGCTCCAGCGCATGAGGAAGGCGCAGGAGCAAGGGAAGGAAGCGGCGCTCGCGGAGGGCGTCACCATCGCGCGTGAGATGTTCACGCGGGTCAAGCAAATGGTGCAGGGGGTTCAGGTGAGCGCGCCGTTCGGCCGGGTCGAGGTGGCGCTGCAAGTGTTCCAGTAGATAGGATCCGGCTATGCCGGAGCTTCCCGACATCACGATCTACCTCGAGGCGCTGGCCCCGCGAATCGTGGGCCAGCCACTCGAACGCGTGCGCATCACGAGTCCTTCCCTGCTCCGCACCGTCGACCCGCCGCTGGCCGCGGCAGAAGGCCGGAAGGTCGTCGGACTCAAACGCATCGGGAAGCGCATCGTGTGGGAGATGGAAGGGGGAATGTTCCTCGTCTTCCACCTGATGATTGCGGGACGCTTCAAGTGGCGGCCGGGAGGCACCAGCCCGCCCGCCAGAGTCGGGCTCGCTTCCTTCGATTTTCCAACCGGCACGTTGCTCCTCACCGAGGCGAGCCCGAAGCACCGCGCATCGCTGCACGTGGTGGAGGGTGAAGCCGCGCTCGCGGCGCACGATCCCGGCGGTCTCGACGTGCTGGCCGCCGATCTCGATGCCTTCCGCACCCGGCTGCAATCGGAGTCCCACACGCTGAAGCGCGCGCTCACCGATCCCCATCTGTTCGACGGCATCGGCAACTGGCTGTCTGATGAGATTCTGCACGCGGCCAAGCTTTCGCTGTTTCAGCTCGCCGGAAAATTGACTGACGAAGAAATCGCGCGGCTGTACGAGGCAACACAGAAGACAACACGCTCTTGGATCGAGAAGCTGCGCGCCGAGACCGCAGGGGGCACGAAATTCCCCGAAAAAGTGAGCGCGTTCAAGGAAGGAATGGCGGTGCACGGACGCTACAAGCAGCCCTGCCCGGTGTGCGGCTCGCCCGTACAACGCATTCGCTACGCCGACAATGAGGCGAACTACTGCGCGACGTGTCAGACGGGCGGTCGAGTGCTGGCCGATCGCTCGCTTTCACGACTGCTCAAGGCCGACTGGCCCCGCTCGCTGGAAGAATGGGAGGCGAAGCTGGGCCGATGATCCGACGCGCATCGACGAAAGACGCCCCAGCGGTCGGGCACATTCACGTCGAGTCGTGGAGCGTCGCCTACCGCGGCATCATGCCGGATGATGTCATCGCGAAGACCGACCTTACCTATCGCACCCGTTTCTGGTCCGAACGCATCGCCGATCGCGAGTGGCCGGTGTTCCTGATCGAGGAAGCAGGCCAAGCCCTCGCGTTTTGTCAGATGATTCCGTCGCGAGATCTCGATGACGATCCCAAACGCGTCGGCCACATCACGTCACTGCATGTGCTGCCGTACTTGCGCGGTCGCGGCTACGGCCGCGCGCTGGTGGATCACGTGCTCGATGAGTTTCGGCGCCGCGGATTTGCGGAAGTGACGCTCTGGGTGCTCGAAGAGAACAGGAGCGCGCGGCGGTTCTACGAGAAGCATGGGTTTGACCTGGACGGGGGGAAACGGACCTATCCAACGACACAGGTCCCGGAGGTGAGATATCGAAGGATCCTTTAGCGGGTGTGTTAACCCCGGGCTGCCAGCCCGGGGTTAACAAACGCTGGCCGGGTCCGGACTTCCTCTCATTAGCGCCCTTGCACAAACTTCTCATTCCTCTCGAACCGACCAGGAGTCGCATCGTGAGACGCGTCCTGCCCGCGCTATTTGTTGCCGTCCTCGCTCCAGCTGTCGCGCTTACCCAAGGTCCACCGCAGCCGTCGGGTTTCATAGTCGAGAATTCTGTTCTGCGCCGCATCTGGGCGATCGAGACCGACAGCTCTGCGCTCCCACATCTCGCGCAGGTGCTCTTTGATTCCCTCGGACCGCGCCTGACCGCATCGCCTGGAATGACCGCCGCCCAAAACTGGCTGGTGGCCACGTACACGGCGTGGGGCATTCCGGTGCGCAAGGAGCAGTATGGGACGTGGCGCAGTTGGCGTCGCGCCAAGACGCATCTCGATCTCGTGGCGCCGCGCACGCGCACCCTGGAGGCGACGATGCTCGCCTGGAGCCCGCCGACGCCCCGCGCGCGGCCGGTACGCGCGCCCGTCGTCATTCTTCCCGACGTCGCCGACAGCTCGGCCTTCGTCGCGTGGTTGCCGCAGGCAAAGGGAAAGTTCGTGCTCATCTCATTCCCTCAACCAACGTGCCGACCGGACGACAGCTGGGAGAAGTGGGCCACGCAGACGACGGCCGATTCGCTCAAAGCACGCCGTACCGTCGCGCAACAGACGTGGCAACAACGCGTGCAGCGGACTGGCTATTCAGGAACGGGAGTAAACGGAGCCGCCGCACTCTCGCGACGGCTCGAGGAGGCGGGCGCCGCGGGAATTATCGGCAGCTTCTGGTCCCAGGGCTGGGGCGTGCAGAAAATCTTCGCGGCGCAGACCGACCGCGCGCCTGTCATCGACGTCGCCTGCGAGGATTACGGTCTACTCTTTCGTCTCGCCGACAACAAACAAGCCCCGGTCATCGAGTTGACCGCGGAGTCGCAGGCGTTGGGCGAGGTTCCGGTGTTCAACGTTGTCGCGGAAATGAAAGGCGCGCAGCTGCCCAATGAGTATGTGATGTTGTCCGCACACTTCGACTCGTGGGACGGCGGCTCGGGCGCGACGGACAACGGTACGGGAACGATTACGATGATCGAGGCGATGCGAATTCTGAAGCAGGTCTATCCCAATCCGCGGCGCACGATTCTCGTCGGTCACTGGAGCGGCGAGGAACAGGGCCTCAACGGCTCGCGTGGCTTCGTACAGGATCATTCCGAGATCCTCGCGGGACTGCAGGCTTTGTTCAACCAGGATAACGGAACGGGCCGGATCGAGAACATGAGCGCATCCGGTTTCCCGGATGCAGCGGCCAACCTGGCGCGCTACCTCGCGCGCGTGCCGGCCGATATCACGCGCAATATCAAGTTCGGTTTTCCCGGCGCGCCGAGCGGCGGCGGGACGGATCACTCGTCGTTCGTTTCCTGCGGGGCTCCCGGCTTCAATCTCGGATCGGGCGATTGGGACTACGGCCGGTACACGTGGCACACAAACCGCGATACCTATGACAAGATCAGTTTCGACGACGTGAAGACCAACGCAACGCTCGCGGCGATGCTCGTCTATCTCGCGTCCGAGGACACGACGCATGTCTCCCGCGTGCAGCGCGATGTGTTCCAGGCCCGACCCAACGGCCAGGCGGGCGCGTGGCCCGATTGCCAGCAGCCGCAGCGCGCCACGCCGCCGCTCGCACCCGCGCCGCCACCCCCGCCTGCGCCGGCGCCGCGGACACCGTGAGCTTCGCAGATCATTTCTCGGGTGTTGCCGCCGCGTACGCCGCATTCCGGCCGCGCTATCCAGATGCGGTGTTCGATTTTCTCGCGCGTGAGGCGCCGGCGTTGGAGGCCGCGTGGGACTGCGGCACGGGATCGGGACAGGCGGCGATCGGCCTGGCGCGCCACTTTCGCGACGTATTCGCAACGGATGCCAGCGAGTCGCAGCTCGAGCATGCGACGCGCCACCCGCGCATCACGTATCGCGTGGCACCGGCCGAGGCGAGCGGCCTGGAGGACGCATCGGTCGACCTCGTCGCAGCCGCGCAGGCCCTGCATTGGTTCGACCGCCCCAGATTTTGGGCGGAGGCGCGGCGAGTGTTGCGGCCGCGCGGCGTTGTCGCAGTGTGGACGTACCTGCTCTTCGAGATTGCGCCCGAGATCGACCCGATCGTCCGCGAGTTTTACCGCGACGTCGTAGGACCGTTCTGGCCGCCGGAACGGCGCATCACCGAGGAACGTTATCGAGGCATTGAGTTTCCGTTTGCGGAATTTGCCGCGCCCAACTTCCTGATCGAGCAACCGGTGACCTTGAACGACGTGACGGGCTACATCCGTACCTGGTCCGCGACGCGCGCGTTCATGAAACACCATCGCCAGGATCCTGTCGATACCCTCGTCGCGAAGCTGGCGGGGCCCTGGGGTACTCCACAGTCGGTGCGCTTAGCCCGCTGGCCGGTGGCCATGCGGATAGGGAGGATCTGATGAAAGACTGGATCACCAACGTCATCACCCGCGAGCTCAAGGCGCTGCGCCGCGAGATCGAGTCGTACCCGAGCGATGAGGGCCTCTGGGAAGTTCTGCCCGGCATCGCGAATCCCGGCGGTAATCTCGCCCTTCACCTCGCCGGCAATCTTCAGTATTTCGTCGGTCACGTGCTCGGCAAGAACGGATACGTCCGCAATCGCGACGCCGAGTTCGGCAGCCGCGACATCCCGCGTGCCGAGCTGCTGCGCGAGATCGATAACGCGATCGCCGCGGTCCAGACCGGGATGAGCAAGGTCAGCGAGGCCGACCTCGCTCGGCCATATCCCGAGCCGGTGGGCGGCGTCAACTCCACCACCGGCGCGTTCCTCGCTCATTTCGCTACGCATCTCGCCTATCACCTCGGCCAGGTGGATTATCACCGGCGCATTCTGACGGGAGAGGGGAAAACCGTGAAGGCGATGGCGTTGAATGAGCTCGGCGGAAAGGCGTCGTGAACGCCAGAACCGTCGGCCGGCCGGAGCCGGACGAGATTCCATCGCATTTCGTCGGTTACATCAAGCGCGTTCCCGAGCTGGATCCGGTGATCGTCTGCGCGTCGCAGATCGAGGACACGGCGGCGTTGCTGCGCGGGCTGTCCGACGCGGACGCGATGCATCGCTACGCCCGCGACAAATGGAGCGTCAAGGAAATCGTTGGCCACCTCGCCGACATCGAGCGCATCATGGCCTACCGGGCGTTACGGATCGCGCGCGGCGATACCACGCCGCTGCCGGGATTCGATGAGAACGCGTATGTCCCGGTCGCAAAGTTCGACACCCGCTCGCTCGCCGATCTCGTCGGCGAGCTGCGTACCGCCCGGGCCGCGACCCTCGCCCTGTTGCGCACATTCGATGCCGATGCGTGGCGCCGACGCGGCACCGCGAGCGGCAACCCGGTGAGCGTGCGGGCGATCGCGTACATGATTCCGGGGCACGAACGGCATCACGTAGAGATTCTCAGAACCCGGTACCGCGTGGGAGAAGGAGGTCACTGATGAAGACCGGCGAGCTGCTCGCCAAATAGATATATTCTCGCGGCTCTAAAAGAGGATCGTCTATGCGACAGCTTGCGTTGGTTGGTGGGCTCACCGTTTTGGCGGCTGGCGCCGCGGCGCAACAGCAGGCCGCGCCGGCTGCGCCGCCGGTACCAGAGGTCGGCGCCGTAGCTCCCGACTTCTCCGTGCCCGGCGCAACCCGATTCGGAACGGTCCGCAGTCCAGTGCGCCTCAGCGATTACAAGGGAAAGACGGTCGTGCTCGCGTTCTTCTTCAAAGCCCGAACGCGTGGCTGAACGATTCAAATGAATGCGTACCGTGATCAGTACGCACAGGTTTTCAAAAACGGCCGCAACGTCGTTCTCATCGCCATCAGCGCAGACCCGGACACCGCCCTCGCCTCATGGGCGCGGGACGCCGAGTATCCATTCCTGTTTGCGAGCGATTCGAATTCAGCGGTCGGGAAAGCGTATGGCGCGTTCAACGCCCAGTACAAGCTCGACAACCGCACTCTGTTCGTAGTAGGACCGGACGGGAAAATCGCCTACCGAGCGACGCCGTTCCGGGAGATCGATCCGACCGCATATACGGAGTTGACGGCGGCGATCGCGAAGCTGGTGCCGGCGGACAGCACAGGGCGGCAATGACGGCAACGGCGGCAAGGGCGATGGCCTAACGTCGCCCTGCCGCCGTTGGCGCCCCTGCCGCCTTTTGGAGTCCTCCTTCGATATCCTGATCCGCCCCGACCCCCGTATACACAACGCGCCCTGTGGCGTCGAGAACCGCGACGTAGGACGTGTTCGGGGCTTGAAAGGCGCGCACCGCGGCGCCGTTGCCATCCCAGAGGATGGTGAACGGCATCGGCTGCTTCTCGAGATGACGCCGAACCGTGTTCTGGCTCTCGTTCACGGCCACGGCGACCACGAGAAACTCGGCGCGATCGCCGTACTTCTTGTGGGCGGCCTCCATCCGCGGCAACAGCTCGGCGCAAATGGGGCACCACGTCGCCCAAAACTCGATGAGGACGGGCTTCTTCCCGATCCATTGGGACAAGGAGACTGAGTCGCCGTTGAGATTCTGCAGCGTGACGGCGGGCGGCGTCTCGCCGACCGGAATGCCGATGACCTCTTGTGCAGACATGAGGGCGGGCCCCAAGAGCAGCACCCCCGCGCACACCGCACCGCACACCGCGTACCCAGTCACCATACTTGCCCCGCTTTGACGAAGTAGTACTCAGCCATGAGCAGGAGAACCACGCCCGCGGCTTTTTTGATCCTGTTCATCCATGCGCCCGGCTTCGGCAGAATTGCCAGCACTCCCGAGAAGATCCCGACGATCATCAGGACGGCCGTCATTCCCAACGAGAATACAAACAGGTACACGAATCCCAACGTCGCACTGTGCGTCGCCGCCACCCAGGTGAGGACCACCGCGAATGCGGGCGCACCGCAGGGGGCCGCGACGATTCCTGAAGTGGCGCCCAGCAGAAACACCGCCGGATACGATCCTCCGCCGAGACTTCCGGCCCACGTGGCCAACCGCGCCGGCATCCGGACCGGAATCACGTCGAACATCACCAGTGCAAACACGAGCAGCAGACTCCCGATGACGAGGCGCGACCATCGGTTCGAGCTGATGGTGCCGAACAGCGATCCGCTCAATCCTGCGATCAGTCCGAGAATCGCGTAAAACAGCGCCAGCCCGGCGACGTACGTCAGCGTCAGCGCAATCGTGCGGCGGCGCGAAGGCGTCGCGCCCTGCGTGCCCCCCCCCACGCCGGTGATCGTACCGATGGTGATCGGGATCATCGGCCAAATGCAGGGATTGGTGCTCGTCACAAGACCGGCCAGAAAGAGCAGCGGCACGGCAACGAGCGGCTGATGTTGCAGCGCGTTCGACAAACCGGATTGAATGATCGCAAAGGTGACCACGAGTGCGATAATAACTTACTTTAGCGGGCGTGAGCCGCACCGCTTTGCTCGCCGGCGCGACCGGCCTCGTGGGCAGTCACGTTCTGCAGCATCTGCTCGCAGACAGCGCCTGGACCGGGGTCGTTACCATCGGCCGTCGCCTCATCCCTCAACGCCACGACAAGCTAGAGCAGCGCATTGTCGACTTCGATTCCCTTACCGATCTCCCACACATCGATGACGTCTTCTGTTGTCTCGGCACCACGATCAAACAAGCGGGATCGCAGGCAGCGTTCCGGCGCGTCGATCACGACTACGTCGTTGCACTGGCGCGGGCGGGCTTACGCGCCGGCGCAACGCAATTCCTGCTCGTGAGCGCGATCGGCGCCGATCCCGCCGCGCGGGTGTTCTACAGCCGCGTCAAAGGCGACACGGAAGCAGACGTTCGTAAACTCCCCTATCGCGCGATTCAGATTTTCCGGCCGTCGCTGCTGCTCGGCGAGCGTGCGGAATTCCGCCTCGGCGAGCGCATCGCGATAATGGCTGCTCCGCTCCTCTCGTGGCTCCTGTTTGGACGACTGCGGCGCTATCGGCCAATTCACGCCGCGGTCATCGCCCGCGCGATGACACGCATCGCGCTTGAAGCACCACGCGGACCCAATGTGCTTGAGTACGACGCCATGATCGCCGAGGCTCGATGACGACCGATCCGTTTCTGGCGGCCGCGATCGCGGAGGCCGAGCAGGGCCTGAGAGAGGGAGGAATCCCGATCGGGTCGGTGCTCGTTGCAGGCGGCAAGGTCCTGGGACGCGGACACAACCGCCGAGTGCAGAAAGGGAGTCCAGTGCTGCACGGCGAGATGGACGCGTTGGAGAACGCGGGAAGGCTGCCGGCCACGGTCTATCGCAACGCGACGTTGTACACGACGCTGTCCCCGTGCGCGATGTGCAGCGGCGCGATTCTGCTCTATGGAATTCCGCGGACCGTCATCGGGGAGAACCGCACGTTTCGCGGGGAGGAGGAGCTACTTGCGGGCCGTGGCGTCTCGATCGATGTACGGCAGGATCCTACCTGCATCCGCATCATGACCGAGTTCATCCGGGCGCACCCGGAGCTGTGGAACGAGGATATCGGCGTCTAGGGACTGGTGCGCCGCACCGTCATCGGCCCGTTCGTCGTCACCACGCGAACCGGAGGCCCACCGCTGCCCAGCGTCGTGGAGATGCGGTCTCGAACTCTTCCGCTGAGTGTCACCGTCAGTGGGAAGCCCACGTTCATCGGACCGTTCACGGTTCCGAACTCGATCTTCGCGTTGTAATCGTCCGGAATGCGAAGATCCGCCGGGCCGTTTGTCGTTTCGGCGTCGAGTCCAACGCCGTCCCAGCGCGAGCCCATCAGTCTCACAGCCAGGGGACCATTTTCGGCGCGCGCGTGCACGTCGCCCGCCACGCCTGAGAGGTACAGCGGCCCGTTCAACGTCGACAGCTCCATGTGGCCGTTGACGTTTTTCACCGATAACGGCCCGTTCTGAGTGGCCAGCGACAGATCCGTTCGGCGTGGCACCAACACGACGAAGTTCACAGACCAGTTCTGGTGGCGCCCCAACGGACCAGGTCCCCTGGCGCGGATAGTGGCGCCTGACGCTTCGATATGAATGTCACGGGCGATCGCGTCCGCCTCGTCGGCGGTACGAGCGCCGACCTGTATGCGGGCCGCGATGTCGATGCTATCGGAATCCCACGCTTCGATCTCGACGCCGCCATTCATACTCGGGTCTACGGTCAGTGGCTTGCCCGCCGCCTTGAGACCTAGCTCGCGGATTTCGCAGTGCCGAGCGCGGGACGACCAATCGCCCCACGAGGATTCACGGCATCTCAGTAGCCATTCCTCGTCGCTTTCCTGGGCAGTGAGAGATGCGAGCGGAAGGATGAGTGCGCTACCGGCGAGTAATAGTGCCAGACGGCTCATACGATTTCTCCAGAAAGGGCCCTAGGGTTCGACAGTCTGTACGGTGGAAAGGTTGCGCGGATTCGGGCTAGCTTATTCTCATGACTACTCTCCTGCGCATTGCCTCGATGTCCCTGGCCGCGTTTGCGGCCGTTCCATCTCTCTCCGCCCAAGCAAACCGCCTTGACGCCGATGTCGATCGGCGCGTCCCGCAAGTCGTCGAGAAAGTCGTCGCGTGGCGTCGTGACATCCACGCGCATCCGGAGCTGTCGAATCGCGAGACGCGTACCGCTGACATCGTCGCGCAGGAGCTCCGCGCGCTGGGACTCGAGGTGCGCACCGGCGTCGCCCATACCGGGGTCGTCGGCGTACTCCGCGGCGGCAAACCGGGACCGGTCGTGGCGCTCCGCGCGGACATGGACGCGCTGCCCGTCACCGAAGAGGTCGATGTGCCGTTCGCGTCCAAAGTGCGGGCGACCTACAACGGCCAGGAAGTCGGCGTCATGCACGCCTGCGGCCACGACGCGCACACGGCCATGCTCATGGGGGTCGCCGAGATCCTGACGAGCATGCGCAACGACCTCCCCGGGACCGTCAAATTCATCTTCCAGCCAGCGGAAGAAGGGGCGCCGGCGGGAGAACAGGGGGGCGCCGCGCTGATGATCGCGGAAGGGGCGCTCGAGAATCCAAAACCCGACGCCATCTTTGGCCTGCACGTGTTCCCGTATCCAACGGGCGAGATTCGTTATCGGCCTGGCGGCACGATGGCCAGCTCGAACTCCTTCCGGATTGTCGTGCACGGGCGGCAGACGCATGGCGCGATTCCGTGGGCGGGAATCGATCCTATCGTCATCGCGTCGCAAATCGTCCTCGGCCTTCAGACGATCGCGAGCCGGCAGATCGACTTGACGGCTGCGCCCGCAGTGGTCACCGTCGGCGCGATCAATGGTGGCGTGCGCAACAATATCATCCCCGACAGTGTCGTCATGATCGGAACGATCCGCACGTTCGAGGACGCTGTGCGCCGCGACGTGTTCGATCGCGTACGGCGGACCGCGGAATCCATCGCGCAAAGCGCCGGCGCCTCCGCGTTCGTCGCCATCGACAGCGGCAACCCGGTGACGTACAACGATCCCGCGCTTACCGAGAGACTGCTTCCCACCCTGCGCGCGGTGGCCGGTGCCACTCACGTCTCACTCGGCCCACCGATCACGGCGGCTGAGGATTTCTCCCGCTATCAGGAGCGCGTGCCCGGAGTGTTCTTCTTCTTGGGCATCACGCCGCCGGGAACGGATCCCCGCACCGCGGCGCCGAACCATTCGCCCCGCTTCTTCGTGGATGAAGCGGCCTTTCCGATTGGTATACGGGCACTTGCGCATGCGGCCGTGGATTATCTGGCGGCCCGTCACTAGCTTGCAATCCGCTTCTTACAGGGGAGATAGATGCGTACCAGTAACCCAGCATTGAACGCCAAAACCTTCGAACGCTTCGGTCCCATCGCCGCCGGCGAAGGGATGACGATCGAAGGAACCGTCAATCGCACCGGCTTCCTGCTCCTCCTACTCGTCGCAACCGCGACGTACACGTGGATGCAGACGTTCGCCGGCGTACCCGTTGGGGGATATCTCTGGACCGGCCTACTCGGCGGCTTCGCGGTCGCGCTGGTCACGATATTCAAGCCCGCCTGGGCGCCCATCACGGCGCCGGTCTACGCGGCGCTCGAAGGACTCGCACTCGGCGCATTGTCCGCGATTCTCGAAGCGACCTACCACGGCATTGTCATCCAGGCCGTGGCGCTGACGTTCGGAACGCTGTTCGCGCTGTTGATCGTGTATCGCGCCCACCTGATTTCCGTGACGCAGAAGTTCAGGCTCGGCGTCGCCGCGGCGACGGGCGGGATCGCGATTTTCTATTTAGTCGCGATCGGGCTCAGCTTCTGGGGCATCCGCATTCCCTTCCTGCACGAGGGAAGCGCGCTCGGCATCGGTTTCAGTCTGTTCGTCGTCGTGATCGCGTCGCTGAACCTGGTCCTCGATTTCGACTTCATCGAGCAGGGCGCCGAGCACGGCGCGCCGAAATTCATGGAGTGGTACGGCGCGTTCGGCTTGATGGTGACGCTGATTTGGCTGTACCTCGAGATCCTACGGTTGCTCGGCAAACTCCGCAGCCGGTAGACTCGGTTCGCCTCGATCGTTGGCTCTGGGCCGCGCGTTTCTTCAAGACGCGCGGCCTTGCTGCAGGCGCCATCTCCGGCGGCAAGGTACAGGTCAACGGTACACGCGCCAAGCCCGGCAAGCAGATTCACCTCGGCGACGAGCTGCGAGTTCGTATCGGTCCGTATGACTGGCTGCTGACGGTGCGAGCGCTCTCTAATCGACGCGGCTCGGCTCGCGATGCCCAATTGCTCTACGAAGAATCGATCGAGGGTCGCGCCGCGCGTGAACGGCTCGCCGAACAGCACAAAATGGCACCGGCCCCTGCCTACACAGGCAAGGGCCGGCCGACAAAAAAAGAGCGCCGCGAGCTGCGGCGGCTCGAAGAAGGAGACGTCTAGAGCTTCTGCAGCCGCACGTTGCCTGATCCGGTCTCGACCGAGACACGGCCACTGCCGTCGCCTATCGTCCCGGTGATGTGATCATGCTCGAGGCGTCGGACTTGTAGCGTCAACCCACCGAGATCGATGTCACCGCTGCCCGTGTCGAGATCCACCTGCGCGCCAAGCGTCTGCGGCACTCTGAGTGTGACGTCGCCGGAGCCGGTTTCGATCCGCAGCGAGCGGAACGTGGCGACCAGCGCGACGTCGACATTGCCGCTGCCCGTCTCGAACGACACCTGGTCACCCGACGTGTTGGTCGCCTCGATGTCGCCCGATCCCGTTTCGACCATCAGGTCGCTCGCCTTGCCATCGCGGAGCGTGACGCCGCCCGAGCCGGTGTTCAGACGCAGCCGCGCACCGCTGGTTCCGGATACCGTGATGTCGCCCGAGCCGGTTTCCAGACTGACGTCGCCGGTGCCGTCGCGGAGATCCACGTTTCCAGAGCCGGTCGAGACGCGCAGCGTGCCGCGCGTGCGATCGACGGCGACGTCAGCCGACGCGACGTACACGCGGATGACGCCATCGACGTTGGTCACGACCGCTTTGCCGACGCCCAGGTACAGCGCGACGTTCTTGCCGGCGGGGACCGTCACGTGCAGATCGGCAGATGCCTCGAGTCCATCGCGCGAACGGCCCGTGATGCGTACCTCGTGCCCTTCCCGATCGCGAAACCGTCCGTGCTTGTGGCTCGCTCCGTCCCATCCGCTGTCGTCGCCGAACGTTCCATCATCGCGGACGCGCAACGTCGTGTTCCACCCTCGTCCCCAATCGGGCATCACGATGACGTCGCCAGGATAGATGACGCGCAACGTCTCGCGGCCGCGCAGCGGCCCGGATTCGACCTGGACCTTGGCAGCGTCGCTCCCGCCCCGCTGCACTTCGACGACGACATCGCCGCCGGATCCGGCCTCGACCCGCAGCGCGCCGACGAGGTTGTATACGGCGACCGAGTCGCCCTTGAGGACATAACGTGACGTTTGAGCAGCAGCGGGAATACCGAGCAGTGTGGCACAGGCAACGAGCGACAGCGAGCGCAGGATCATAGGGGCGGCTCCGCGAGGGGATGACAATTGGATAGCGTAACTCCGGTAAGGGTTGCAGCTTTCAACCATATGCCCGATTGGCTGATTTGGTTTCTCGCCAGTGTCGCGCTGCTGGTCGCCGAAATGTTCACCGCGGGTTTCTGGCTCGCCTGCCTCGCGGTCGGGGCCTTCGTGGCGGGAGTCGTCGCGCTGATCCCGGGCTTG